>ERZ827423.503-NODE-503-length-48408-cov-28.204910_pt1 | contig 48408 bp, 43 predicted proteins | sample MGYA00519775_ERZ827423 | MGnify/ENA primary metagenome ERZ827423 (study PRJEB31778, sample SAMEA3449296) | human gut metagenome | biome: human gut; feature: human-associated habitat; material: faeces | place: United Kingdom | collected 2010/2012 ... | reverse complement strand
CTGGAAACAGAAGATGGTATAATCTATAACTACACGATCACAATCTCGATCGATGGCAGTAATGTGAATTTTAAAGCGGAAGATGATTTGCCAAAATAAATTCCAGTTCTTCGAGCAGAAACAAGTGTGCGCACTTCTATACGGAATGCCTCCGTATGTGCGCTCTGCGAACCAAAATGCTTAGCTACCTCCAAATGTTCGGCGCGTTATATTTCACTGCGTTCCAAACAAGGGACTGTATCCCTTGCGCCGCCTGGCGGCTGCCCTCTTAAGGCAAAAGGCGTGACCTCGAAAGTCCGCCTTTTGCTTATTTTACCGTCTTACGAACACAGCCCTAAACCGCTCTTTTTTATCGTTTTCTAATTTTTTATTTATGGCTTTTCTTTTCTCTTTGCTTCTTTCTCTTTTCTTTTCTCCTGAAAAGAAAAGAGAAAGAAGAGAGAAAGAAAAGAGAAAGAAGAGAAAGACAGGTAAAACCCATCAGTTTCCCTTTATGCGCTTTTTGAGATCCTTAAACACCTTTGAAAGCTCGGGGTCGAACCGCATGTCGTCCTCGATCTTGTTGCAGGCTGAGATAATGGTGGAATAGTTCCTGCCGCCGAACTGCTCGCCTATAGCCTTCAGGGAGAGGTCGGTCATTTCCCGGGAGAGGTACATGGCCACCTGGCGGGGATATGTGACGTCTGCCGTGCGGCGGGAGGAGGTCATGGCGTCTACGGATACGCTGTAGAAATCCGCCACCACCTGCTGCACCATGGGCACGGTCACGCGCCGCTCCTGCACGTCCTCGATTATATCCTTCAATGCGGAATCCGCCATGGAAAGGGTAATGGGGGTGCCGAGGAGCTTTGAGAAGGCCACCACCCGGGTGAAGGCGCCCTCCAGCTGGCGTATGTTGGCGTTGGCCTTTGTGGCGATGAGGGAAAGCACCCGTGGGTCGATGATTATATTCTCCTGATCCGCCTTTTTTTTCAGTATTGCCATGCGGGTCTCGTAGTCCGGGGACTGTATGTCGGTTATGAGGCCGCCCTCAAAGCGGCTCCTCAGGCGCTCCTCAAGGGCGGGTATCTCCTTGGGGGGCTTATCGGAGGATATGACTATCTGCCTGCCGCTGGTGTGGAGGGTATTGAAGGTGTTGAAGAACTCCTCCTGGGTGGTGTTCTTGCCGGCGATGAACTGCACATCGTCTATCATGAGCACGTCCACATTGCGGTACTTGTTGCGGAACTGGGCGTTGGTGTTGTCCTGAATGGACTGTATCAGCTCGTTGGTAAAGGTCTCGCTGGTGACGTAGGTTATGCGGGCGGAGGGGTTGTCCTCCTTTATTTTGTTGCCAATGGCGTGCATAAGGTGGGTCTTGCCAAGGCCAACGTCACCGTAAATGTAGAGAGGGTTAAATGCCTTCGCCGGCTGGGCCGCCACGGCCTTTGCCGCGGCGTAGGCTATATTGTTGCTGCCGCCTATTACGAAGGTATCGAAGGTGAAGCGGGGGTCCAGCAGGGACTCGCTGCGGCGCTTTTTTTCCGCCATGAGCTTCTCATACTTGGGGCGCTCGTCGCCGCATATGAACATGGGCCGGAGGTTCACGCCTGAGGCGTGGGACAGGGCGTCAGCTATCTGGTCGGAATAAAGGCTCTTGAGGGTGTCCAGAGTCACCTCGTTCATGGATTGCAGTATCAGCATATCGCTGAGTATGCAAACGGGCTCCAGGCCGGATATCCACAGGCTGTAGCTCATTTCGGTCATTCCTTCTTTTATTTCGGGCTGCGCCTTTTCCCAAATAAGCTTGCAATCTAATAATTCGTCCATGATTTCCCCCGAAAACAAATAATTGATAACAACACGTTGATAAATTTGTCAACGTGTTGATAAGTACGTTGATAAACCCCCTAAAGACAGCAAAAAGCCGTGTGCCGGCTTTTTTATAGAGAAAAATATACCGTTAAGGGGAACGCGGGCAGGCCGCAGAACCCTTGCGCCTATCAATAATATCAAATCCCGCGTGGTTTATCAATATGCCAAAAATACCAAATTTTTACCCTTTGTGATAACGGGGGGCGCGAATACACAATATGTTGTGTAGCGCCAGAATAATTGTTTTTAATGCCCCGAATATTCAAAAAAGCGGCCTTTTTCCTTGACAGATGGGACATATTTCTTATATAATCTAAAACTGACGGTTTGCGTAATGGCCTGGGCGCCATAGGCGTTCCGGCTTAATATGCCACTGCTGTGGTATAAATACCTTAAAACGGAAAGAGGTGCAAAAGATGCTCCAGACTTATCAGCCCAAGAAGAGGCAGCGCAAGAAGGTTCACGGCTTCCGCTCTCGCATGTCCACTAAGAACGGCCGCAACGTGCTGGCCCGCAGGAGGCTCAAGGGCAGGAAAAGGCTGTCCGCGTAATAAATACGCTTTGACAAGTGTCACGGCAAGCTGTGCTTGCCGTGAGTTTTTTCTCGACGACACGATCCTTCGGATCCACTGCTAAGGACGCACAAGGGTGAAACGCTGTTTTTCTTTGAAACGGAATAAGACCTTCCGGTATGTCTACCGCAAGGGCAAGTCGGTGCCCTCCAGAATGCTTGTCATGATATACAATAAGTCAAAGACGGGCATGGTAAAGGTGGGCTTTTCCGTAAGCAAACGGATAGGCAACAGCGTCACCCGCAACCGCATCAAGCGCAGGCTCAGGGAAGCCTTTCGTCCCTTTATACCCGACATAACGCCGGGCTATGACATTATCTTCATTGCGCGGGACGCGGTTAAAGAAGCCGATTTCGGCCACATTTCAGCCACGATGCAAAACATGCTAACAAAATCCGGCCTTATGGGCAACAATAAGAATGCCGATAAGGCGGCCAGGGTACGGCAATGATAAAGGAAAGGGTGCAGCGCCTGATGGAGAGCCTCATAATAGGCTACCAGAGGGCCATATCCCCGAGATTCCCCCCATGCTGCCGTTACCGGCCTACCTGCTCCGCCTACGCCCTTGAGGCTATACGGGTGCACGGCCCATGGAAGGGCCTGGGCCTGGCTCTATGGCGGGTGCTGAGGTGCAACCCATTCTCCAAGGGGGGGGTAGATCCCGTACCGCCCAAGAAGATGGAGTATAAGGGCAAATAACTACTATTTTACGAAAGCGAGGAAATTCGATGCAAGGCGATTTCTTTTTGACTACATGGTTCCTGGAAGCTATGAAATGGGTATACTCCAACGTAAACAGCGTATTCCTTACCATACTGATATGCACTGTGGTATTGAGGGGCATTACCATATTCTCGGATATAGCCACCCGTAAATCCCAGGCCAAGATGAACGGCATTCAGCCGGAGCTGGCAAAAATACAGAAAAAATACGCCAATGACCCCCAGAAGGCCCAGATGATGAGCCAAAAGCTCATGAAGGAGAGGGGCGTCTCCATGTGGGGAAGCTGCCTGCCGCTGCTCATAACCATGCCGCTGTTTTTCTGCTTTATAGCCGCCTTCCGCTTCTGGGGCTATGAGGAAACAATCAAGCTGCTGGTTTCTGACAACGCCGAGGAGCTCCTCAGGAGCTTCAAGTTCCTCTGGGTAAACAACATATGGCAGCCCGACAACGGCCTTTCCCCCGTCATACAGGAGGGCAGCAAATTCCTTGCCAACGTAAAGGATCTGGATAGGCTGCTCTATTTGCAGAATAACCCGGAGGTATGGGAAAAGCTGGTACAGCTTGGAATAGCGGTGAACGAGGGCGGCGCCTTCCGCTTCCTCAACACCCAGGCCGCCATCGACGCCTACAACGCCGCCGTACAGCCACTGCTGCAGGTATATGCCGGCCATAACAACGGCTGGTTCATACTGCCCCTGATAGCGGGCGGCACCCAGTTCCTTGCCAACTGGATAATGCAGAAGGGTCAGCCCGCGCCGGATCCCAACAATCCAGCCGCCTCCACCAATAAGATGATGATGTGGCTGTTCCCGCTCATGTCGCTGTGGTTCTGCCTGAGCTACAACGCGGCTTTCGCCATATACTGGATACTCACCAGCGTATCCATGGTGCTGGTGAACCTTGTACTGAATAAGAAGTTCCCCCGGGCCGTCGTTACCCAGGAAGGAGGTAAGAGGTAATGCCAAGGACAATCGAAGCCTCCGGCCGTTCAATCGATGAGGCCATCTTCAAAGGCCTGAAGGAGCTGGAGATCTCCATAGACGAGGTGGAGATAGACATAATACAGCATGAAAGCAAGGGCATACTGGGCATAGGCGCCAAGCCCGCCATAGTAAAGCTCATAGAGAGGGAGCCTGAGGATATATCGCTGCCCGAATATCTCCGGCCCGAATATCAGGAGCGGGAACGCCGGGAGCGCCGTGACCGCAGGGAGCCGAGGCAGGACAATCGGGACAGGCGCGGCCGCCGGGACCGTGGGCTGCGTGAGGATAGGGAAGAAGGCAGCAGTGAGGCTCCCGTAGCAGAGGGAATCGCCAAGGAGGACGAGGCAAACGAAATAGCGGCTCAGGCCGTATGCGAGAAGCCCGCCGAGAGCCGGGAACGTAGGGACAGGCGGGGCCGCAGCCGCCGCGACCGTGACAACCGTCCCCGCTATCAGGCCAAGGAGCCCCCGGAGGGCTTCACCGAGGAAGCGGCGGAGGGCAATCAGGCGGCGGATTTCGTGAAAGGCCTGCTGGAGCGCATGCACGTGGACGGTACAGTGCTGGCAAACGTAGGCGAGGATGGCGTCCGCCTGTACATCGATAAGTCCACCATGGGCATGATCATAGGCCACAGGGGAGAGACTCTGGACGCCATGCAGTACCTGACCAGCCTTGCGGTGAACCGCAACCGCAAGCAGGACGGCTACACCCGCATATCCATAGATACCGAGGGATACCGGGAGAAGCGGGAGGAGACCCTTGCCCGCCTTGCAAAGCGGATAGCCAATCAGGTAAAGGCCACCGGCCGTCCCCGCACCCTTGAGCCCATGAACCCCTACGAGCGCCGGGTGCTCCACGCCACACTCCAGAACAACCCCTACGTGGCAACCCGCAGCGAGGGCGAGGAGCCCAACAGGAGAGTAGTGATATATCCTAAAAATATGGACGAATAAAAGATAACAGTAAAAGGACGGCAGAAGCCGTCCTTTTACTATGCCCGCTTTCTATTTTCTATTATGTTCCCGTTGGGCTTTTCTTTTCTCTTTGCTTCTTTCTGCTTTTCTTTTCTCCTGAAAAGAAAAGAGAAAGAAGAGGTAAATAAAATTACCGTCACTTCCCAACGCAGAACCTGGAGAATATCCTGTCCACCACGTCTGCGTCCACGCTCTTTCCGGTTATCTCGCCCAAGGCGATGAGCGCCGAGCGAAGGTCGGTGGCGATGCAGTCCGCCTCCTCTGTTTGGAGGGCGGAGGAGAGCGCCGCGGAGCATTCCCTAAGGGCTGCGATATGGCGGCTGTTTGTGACGAGGGCGCTTTCGCACTCCGGGGCGATAAGCTCCGCTATGCGGTCTATGAGCGCGCCTACACCCTCGCCCGTGACCGCGCTCACGCCTATGGCCTCCACGCCGTACTCCCCTGCAAGGGCGAAGGCGGCGGCGCCGTCTGCAAGGTCGCTTTTGCATATTACCGCCAGCTTTCGTCCGGGGGAGGCCAGCAGCCGCCGCTCCTCGTGGGACACCGCATCTCCGCCGTCCATGGCGATGAGCAGCAGGTCGGCCCTGTCCACTATATCCCTTGCCCGGGATATGCCTATGCTTTCCGCGGCGGAGTCCGCCTCCCGCAGGCCCGCCGTGTCGAAAAGGCGGGCGGTTATGCCGTTTATGAGCAGAGTCCCCTCCAGTATGTCCCGGGTGGTTCCAGCCTCCGGGGTAACTATGGCCCGATCCTCCCCCAGCATGGCGTTGAAAAGGGAGCTTTTGCCCGCGTTGGGCCTGCCCAATATGGCTATGCGCGCACCTTCCCGCACCATCCGGGAGGCCATGCCGCCGGATATGAGGGAATCTATCTCCGCCCTTGCGGCACGTATACCCTGGGGGAGGGCAGAGAATACATCCTCCTCCAATTCCTCCGGGTAGTCTATGGCCGCGTCTATGCCGGAGAGCAGGTCAAGTATTTCCTCCTCCACCTTTTCTATGCGGCGGGATAGGGAGCCCTGAAGCTGCTCCAGCGCCGAGGCGGCCCCACGGCTGGAGGAGGCGTTGATAAGGTCCATTACCGCCTCTGACCTGGCCAGATCCAGCTTGCCGTTGATAAATGCCCGCCGGGTGAACTCCCCGGGGCCTGCGGGGCGGAGGGGCAGCTCGGAAAGCCGGGAAAGCACCCGCCTCGATACGGCGTAGCCTCCGTGAATGTACAGCTCAGCCATGTCTTCGCCGGTGTAGCTGTTGGGCCCCTGAAAATAAACCGCCATAGCGTCGTCGATAGGCGAACCGTCCGCCCCGGTGATGCTGCCGTGGGCAACGTACCGGTGCTCTGTTTTGCCGTTAAATACCGCGCGAAGGGCGCAGAGCGTATCGGGGCCGCTTATGCGTATCACAGCTATCGCCCCGCCTACGGGGGTGGAAAGTGCGTAAATGGTGTCTGTCATGGTTCTCTCCTAAATATGCGGATAAACATCACACATATATTATACTATAAACATCGGGAAATAAAAATATTTCCCACACGCCCATTTTCTGCTATAATGTAGCTTGGAAGAAAATCAGAGGTAAATAACGCATGAACACATATTTGGGCGGAATATACGACGTGGCGGTGCTGGGCGCCGGCCACGCGGGCTGCGAGGCGGCATTGGCCTGCGCCCGCATGGGCCTGAGGACCCTCTGCCTTACCATGAACCTGGACAGCGTAGCCCTTATGGCCTGCAACCCGGCCATAGGCGGCACCTCAAAGGGGCATCTTGTGCGGGAGCTGGATGCGCTGGGGGGCGAGATGGGGGCCGCGGCAGACGATACCTTTATACAGATACGCATGCTGAACACGGGCAAGGGCCCGGCGGTGCATTCACTCCGCGCCCAGATGGACAAGCGCCGGTATCACGAGCGCATGAAGCGGGCCCTGGAGCGGGAGCCTCTGCTTGACCTGCGCATGGGCGAATGCGAGAGGATACTGCTGGAGAAGGGCAGAGTTTCCGGCATCATCGCCGGGGGCGGCATAGAGTACCGCTGCCGGGGAATAGTCGTGGCTACAGGAGTGTACCTAAAGAGCCGCATATTGATAGGGGACTACGTTACGGAATCGGGGCCTTCGGGTATGCTCAGGGCAAATTTCCTCTCGTCGTGCCTTACGGATATGGGCTTTAAGCTCCGCCGCTTCAAGACGGGTACTCCGCCCAGAGTAAACAGGCGCAGCCTTGATTTTGAAAGGATGGAGCCCCAGTACGGCGACGTGCCCTCACCCCGGTTCTCATTTATGAGCGGGAAGGGGGAAAGGCCGCAGCAGCCCTGCTATCTCACCTATACCAACCCCCGCACCCACGAGATAATACTGAACAATATCCACAGGAGCAGTATGTATTCCGGCCTTGTGACCGGCACAGGCACAAGGTACTGCCCCAGCATAGAGGATAAGATAAAGCGGTTTGCGGACAAGGATAGGCATCAGCTTTTCATAGAGCCGGAGGGGCTTTCCACAGAGGAGATGTACGTGCAGGGCATGAGCACAAGCCTTCCCTACGACGTGCAGGTGGAAATGCTGCGCACCATACCCGGCCTGGAGCGCTCGGAGATAATGCGGGCGGGGTACGCCATAGAGTACGACTGCATAGACCCCAACACGCTGGACACTACCCTTGGCAGCAAGGATATACCGGGGCTGTACTTTGCGGGGCAGATAAACGGAAGCTCCGGCTATGAGGAGGCCGCTGCCCAGGGCATTTACGCCGGCATAAACTGCGGGCTGTACCTCAAGGGGGAGGAGCCGCTCATACTCTCACGGGGAGACGCATATATTGGTGTACTGGTGGACGACCTTGCCACAAAGGGCACCAACGAGCCATACAGGATGATGACCTCAAGGGCGGAATACCGGCTGCTGCTGCGGCAGGACAACGCGGATCTGCGCCTTACCGAAAAGGCCCGCAGGACCGGGCTGATATCCGAGGAGCGGTACGCGAAGCTCATGGAAAAGGAAAGCCACATGGCAAAGGCCATGGCCGCCCTGAACAAGACGGCCCACCCCAGCCGGGAATTGACGGCGCTGCTGGAGGCAAAGGATGGGGGAGGGCTCAAGAGCGGCGCAAAGCTCATGGACGTGCTGCGCCGGGAGGGCATAAGCTATACGGAGCTTATGCGGGTATCCGGGCTTCCGGAAATTTCGGACGAGGCCAGGGAACAGGTGGAGATATCCGCCCATTACGAGGGCTATATAGACAAACAAAAGAAGCAGGTTGAGCGGCTGCAGCAGCAGGAGGGCATGCTCATACCCGACGGGGTGGACTTCGCTCATATGGAGGGGCTGCGCCTTGAGGCAAGGCAGAAGCTTTCCGCCATACGCCCAAAAAATATAGGCCAGGCCAGCCGCATAAGCGGCGTATCCCCGGCGGATATAGGTGTGCTGCTGATACAGCTCAAGCTCCTGGAGGAAAAATAGATGGATATACAGACCGTCATAAAAGCCATACCCGGCGTGACAGAGCCTCAGGCGGAAAAGCTCTGCCGCTATTATGAGATGCTCATGGACTGGAACAGCCGCATGAACCTTACCGCCATAACCGGGGAGGATGAGGTGCTTAAAAAGCACTTTGCAGACAGCCTGCTGCCGCTGGAGCTTATTCCGGAAGGGGCAAAGCTTATAGACGTGGGCACCGGCGCGGGCTTCCCGGGGCTGCCCATAGCCATCGCCCGGCCCGACGTGAGGGTGACGCTGCTGGACTCCCTCAATAAGCGCATAGGCTTCCTCAGGGAGGTGTGCAAAGAGCTGGATATAAATGCGGACTGCATACACGCAAGGGCAGAGGATGGGGGCAGGAACCCCGCCCTTAGGGAGAAGTTCGATATAGCCGTATCAAGGGCGGTAGCCCGGGTATCCCCCCTTGCGGAGTACACCGTTCCGTTTGTGAAGGTAGGGGGCAGGTCGCTCATGTACAAGGGGCCCCAGGCCGCCGCGGAGCTGAAGGAGGGGGAAAGGGCGCTGGAGCTTTTATGCTGCACAGGCGAGATCAGGTCATACCCGGCGGAGTGGGGAGAGCGTAGCGTGATAATCCTCACAAAGCAGAAGCCCACTGCTAAAGCTTACCCGAGAAAGGCCGGAACGGCGGAGAAGAAGCCGCTTTAGCGAAAAACTTATTATTCAGGAGAAATAAAGATGTCCTTTGAATTTACCCTTCGTCCCCGGACTACAGAAAGCCAGCGCAGGCTGCTGGAGATACCCGTTGAAAAGATAGTGCCAAACCCCAACCAGCCCAGGGTGACCTTCGACGATGATACTATAGCCGAGCTTGCCCAGAGCATAAGCCAGGTAGGCCTCATACAGCCGCTGGTGGTGAGAAGGAGCGGCTCCGGATATGAGCTGGTAGCCGGCGAACGCCGCCTGCGGGCCTGCAAGTCTCTGGGAATGGAGACCGTCACCTGCATAGTAGAGGACTCAATGCAGGAGGAATCCTCCGCCATGGTGGCACTCATAGAAAACCTTCAGCGGGAGGACCTGCACTACATGGAGGAGGCACAGTGCTACTACGCCCTGCTCAACAACTATAACCTCACCCAGGAGGAGCTTGCAAAACGACTTGGCAGGAGCCAGTCCTCCATAGCAAACAAGCTGCGGCTTTTGCGGCTCTCGCCCGATGTGGTGTCCGCCATTCGTGAGAACGGCCTTTCAGAGCGCCATGCCCGGGCGGTGCTCAAGCTAAAGGATGAGGAGGTACAGCTGGCCGTCATAAAGCGCACGGCGGAAAAGAACCTCTCCGTCAAGGACACTGAGCGGCTGGTGGAGAAGACTCTGGATAAGATGTACGACGAAAAGCGCCCCGGCGCGGCCCCCCGCCCTGCCATAATACGCCAGGTGCGGGACTACCGTATGTTTATGAACACCGTCAATTCGGCTATCGCCGTGCTGCGGGAATCCGGCATGAACGTGGAGGTGGAGCAGGAGGATCTTCAAAACGGCGTTGACATACACATAAGGATAACTAACGAATAAGGCAAACAAAGCAAAAGGAACGGCAAGACCGTTCCTTTATTTATGCCCTAAAGCCTGTTTTGTTGTTTTACGTTGGAATTTCCGCTGTTTCAAAGGTTCTTTTTTTATTTAAGGTTGGCTTTTCTTTTCTCTTTGCTTCTTTCTGCTTTTCTTTTCAACGAAAAGAAAAGAGAAAGAAGAAGTAAAGAAGGAAAACGTCTTAATTTCCCGAAAACAGCCTTACGGGGAGGATGAGGTAGTAATATTCGTCGCCGGTTTCGGGCTTTACCACGCAGGGGCTTATGTTGGTGTTCATATCCAGGCAGACGTATTCGTCGTCCAGCACCTTCAGCACGTCGCTGAAGTACTTGGCGTTGAAGGCGATGTCTATGTCGCTGCCCATGCGGTCTATATTGACTATTTCCTTGCTGGCGCCTATCTCGCTGTTGGCGGTGATGGTCACCTGACCGTCCTCAAAGGAGAACTTTACGTGGTTCTTCTTGCTCTCCCGCGCCATGAGGGATACACGCTCTATGCTGTCCAGCAGCTCCGTGCGGTTCACCCGCACATGGGTGGTGTGGTTGTCCGGCAGTATCTGGCGGTAGCGTATGAACTCGCCGTCCATAAGGCGGGTGATTATGCGGGTATGGCCCATGTCTATCATGACGTGGGTGGCAGAGAATACCATGTTGATCATCTCGTCGCTGTCGTCCAGTATGCGGCTTATCTCTAAAAGGCCCCGGGCGGGAATGACCGCGTTTTTGGCGGCGCCGGATACCGTTACGGCTTCGGTGCGCATGGCCAGACGGTATCCGTCCAGAGCTACCATGCTCATCTTGCCGTCGGCAAGCTCTATGAGCACTCCACGGAGTATGGGCTTGGAATCGTCCTGTGCCGTTGCGAATATGCACTGGCGTATCATGTTCTTTAAAGCCGCCTTGGATATGGCGATAGAGAACTCCCGGTTGACGTCGGGCATGGAGATGTAATCCTTGGCGTTTTCCACCTGCATGGTGGTGGTGGCCCGGCCGCTCTCTATGAGCAGCGTGTTCTTATCAGCGGAAAGCAGGGTCTCCTCTGCGGGCAGCCTGCGGACAAGCTCCGAAAACAGCCGCCCGGGCAGCACACAGGCTCCCTGCTTTTGGATATCTACGTTAAGCGTAGCTTCTATCTGGAGCGAAAGGTCTGTACACCTTAGCAGCAGCGTATCGCCTATGGCTTCGGCATATATGCCCTCGAGTATGCCTACCGAGGACCTTACTCCCAGCGCCTTTGAGACCGTAGCCACGGCGGCATTGAGCTCAGCCGTATCAACTGTAAAGCGCATATGCGTCCCTCCCTGGAATGGATGATATCGTTTATATTATATTTATTATACTATATTTCGGCGGCGGCGCAAATATTTTTGTGAGGCGCGGCAATATGCATTTTACGCATATTTATACATTTCTGTAATGCTTTCTTCTTATTATAATAAAAGCCATTGAAAAATCCCCAATTTTATGTTAAAATCAGTCTGTCGAAAAATCTCAGGGTTGTTAAGGGGCCGCAGCCCCTTAATTTATTCCGGCTTTGACGGCGTGTACGTCAAAACGGATAAAAACCCATAGGTTTTTGTACTTTGCGGGTTTTGCCGCCCGAGAACGAAAGTGATAGGCAAAGCCCGAAAAAAACTCGAAAAAGTGGTCTTTAGCCACTTTTTCGAAATTCTTAAAATTTTGTATTGGCGTGCAAAACAGATGGAAATTAACCGCTTGCGCTTAAACCAGTACCGCAGCTATGCTGCACTCGATCTGCGGCCCGGCCCCGGCATAAACGCCATAGTGGGAGACAACGCAGAGGGGAAGACCAACAGTGTCGAGGCGGTTTTTCTTTGCGCCTTCGGAAGGTCCCACAGGACCTCACGGGACGCCGAGCTTATTATGCGGGGCTGCGCCGGCGGATACGTGGGGGCGGAGCTTACCAACAATACGGGCTACCATCTTATAGAGATAAAGCTTCGGGACGGGGAGCGCAAAAAGATATTCATAGACCGGCAGATGGCCTCCCGCTCAGGGGAACTAATGGGGCTGCTGAATGTGGTGATGTTCGCCCCGGAGGACCTTTCCATAGTAAAGGATGGCCCGGCGGAGCGGCGGCGCTTCATGGATATGGAGCTTTCCCAGACCCACCCCGCCTACTACTACAGCCTGCAAAGGTACAACTCGGCGCTGAAGCAGCGGAACGCCCTTTTAAAGGAGCCTGACAGGATAGGCCCCGGCATGCTGGAGACCTGGGACGAGCAGCTCTCGGCGCTGGGCGAGGAAATCGTAATGGACAGGTGCGAATTCATAGACGGCCTTTCCACAATAGCCTACGACCTGCATAAAAGCATCACGGGGGGCAGGGAGAGGCTGGAGATAGTGTACGAGCCGGACATAGACCCGGAGGACCCGGAGGGCATTTACGGCGCCATGCTGAAGGCGCTGGACAGGAGCAGGGCGGAGGATCTCCGCCGGGGCTTTACCACCGCAGGCCCCCACCGGGACGATATAGGCATAGCCCTGTCCGGCATAGACGTGCGCACCTTCGGCTCCCAGGGCCAGAAGCGCACCGCGGCGCTGTCACTTAAGCTTTCGGAGCTCGCCTTTATAAGGGAGATAAAGGAGGAAGCCCCGGTGCTCATACTGGACGACGTGCTCTCTGAGCTGGACGAGGGCCGGCAGCAGCTTTTGATGGAAAGCATGAAGGACTGCCAGTGCTTTCTGACCTGCACCAGCCTTGAGGGCTTAAAGCGGGCGGGCCTGGGAAATATGAAGGTGTTCCGCTGCAAGGGCGGCGAGATGCTGCCGGAGTGACAGGCAAAGCCGGGGAAAAACCCGCAGGGGGCGGTCTTTAGCCACTTCTGCGAAATGGAGGAATATATGTATCTGCATATAGGCGGGGATAAGGTAGTGGACGATGAGGAAATACTCCTTATATTGCCCCGTGAAACAGTAATGCATTCATACGACAACCGCCGCTTCATGGAGACCGCTATAGGCTCCGGCCGCGTGGACGACGTATCCGGCGGCGAGCGGGACACATACATAATCACCGCCGTCCCCGAGGGAATAAGGGTATACGCCTCGGCGGTAGGGGCAGCTACAATAGCTAAGAGATAATTTACAGAAGGGCATAAACCATGGAACAGAACAACCACACAAACTACAACGCAAATGAGATACAGGTCCTTGAGGGGCTGGAGGCGGTAAAGCGCCGCCCCGGCATGTATATAGGTTCTACGGACGTGCGGGGACTGCACCATCTGGTCAAGGAGCTGGTGGATAACGCCATAGACGAGGCGATGGGCGGCTACTGCACCCATATAGAGGTAACAATACACCCCGACAATTCCGTATCCGTCCGGGATAACGGCCGCGGCATACCCGTGGGCTACCATGAGAAGATGCACAAGTCAGCGCTGGAGGTGGCACTTACCGTGCTGCACGCGGGGGGCAAGTTCGGCGGCAGCGGCTATAAGGTATCCGGCGGACTTCACGGCGTGGGCCTGTCCGTGGTAAACGCCCTTTCCAGGAGGCTTACGGCGGAGGTCCGCCGGGACGGCATAGTCTACCGCCAGGAATACGTAAACGGCGACCCGGTGACGGGAGTAGAGCAGGTGGGCACGTATGGCGATGACACGGGCTCCGGCACTACCATAACCTTCCTCGCCAACGACCAGATATTCGACACCCTTGATTACAACTACGATACCCTGCGGGGCCGGATGAGGGAGCTTGCGTTTTTGAACAAGGGCGTTGCCATAACCGTCACGGATGAGCGCACGGACCCCGTACAGAGCAAAAAATACTGCTATGAGGGCGGCATAATCTCCTTCGTGGAGCACCTGAACAAGAGCAAGGACGTGCTCCATGAGGACGTTATGTACTTCGAGGGCAGTAAGGACGATCCCGCCAAGCAGCAGGTGGCCTCCGTTGAGGTGGCCATGCAGTACAACACCGACTACAACGAGAGCGTGTTTACCTTTGCCAACAACATAAACACAGTTGAGGGCGGCACCCATCTTCAGGGCTTCCGCAGCGCCCTTGCCCGCAGCATAAACGACTACGCCCGCAAGTATAAGCTGCTCAAGGACAACGAAGCGAACCTCTCCGGCGACGACGTCCGGGAAGGCCTTACCGCCATAGTCAGCGTAAAGCTGGTGGAGCCCCAGTTCGAGGGCCAGACAAAGACAAAGCTGGGCAATTCCTATATGAAATCCCTTGTGGACAACGTGGTGGGCAACGGCATGGGTTTTTACCTTGAGGAGCACCCACAGACCGCAAGGCTGATAATAGATAAGTGCATAACCGCATCCAGGGCGAGGGAGGCCGCAAGAAGGGCCAGGGACCTTACCAGAAAAAAGACCGGCCTGGAGAACATATCCCTCCCCGGCAAGCTTGCGGACTGCAACAGCAACGAGCCGGAAAAGTGCGAGATATTCTTAGTGGAGGGCGACTCCGCAGGCGGCTCCGCCAAGATGGGCCGCAACCCGGAGTTTCAGGCAATACTGCCCCTTCGCGGCAAGATACTCAACGTGGAAAAGACCCGCTTGGATAAAATGCTTGCCAACAACGAGATACGCTCCATGATAACCGCCTTCGGCACAGGCATAGACACCGAGTTCGACGAGAGCAAGCTCCGCTACCACAAGATAGTCTGCATGACGGATGCGGACGTGGACGGCGCGCATATACGCATACTGCTTTTGACCTTCTTCTACAGGCACATGCGGCCTCTGATAGAGCACGGCCACATTTACGCCGCCCAGCCGCCCCTTTACAGAATAACCCGGGGCAAGAACATATGGTATGCCTATGACGACGAGCAGCTGGGAAGGATACTCAACGAGATAGGCCGGGACCCCAAGCCGCTTATCAACCGCTATAAGGGCCTTGGTGAGATGAACCCGGATCAGCTGTGGGAGACCACCATGGACCCGGACAACCGCATGATGTACCGGGTACACCTTGAGGACGCCATACGGGCGGACGAGATATTCTCCACCTTAATGGGCGACAAGGTAGAGCCCCGCAAGGAGTTCATAGAGCAGAACAGCAAGCTGGTAGTGGATCTGGACGTATAAAGGAGCAATAAATGGACGACATCACCAACAACCCCCGCATAACGCCGCTTGATATAGAGCAGGAGATGAAGAAATCCTTCATTTCCTACGCCATGGCGGTAATAATAAACCGCGCCCTGCCCGATGTGCGGGACGGCCTAAAGCCGGTGCACCGGCGCATACTGTACTCTATGGGAGAGCAGGGCTTCACCCCGGATAAGCCCTTCCATAAGTCCGCCCGCATAGTGGGCGATGTGCTGGGCAAATACCACCCCCACGGCGACAGCTCGGTCTACGACGCCATGGTGCGCCTTGCTCAGGACTTCAACACCCGCTACCTGCTGGTGGAGGGCCAGGGCAACTTCGGCAGCGTGGACGGGGACGGCGCGGCGGCGATGCGCTACACCGAGGCACGGCTTTCCAAAATGAGCCTTGAGATGCTGGCGGATATAGACAAAAATACCGTGGACTTCATGCCCAACTTCGACGAGACGCTGGTGCAGCCCACGGTGCTGCCCAGCCGCTTCCCCAATCTGCTGGTAAACGGCAGCAACGGCATAGCCGTAGGCATGGCCACAAACGTGCCGCCCCATAACCTCGGGGAGGTCATAGACGCATACGTGGCCCTCATAGACAACAGGGATATATCCATCGAGGAGCTTATGGCATACCTGCCGGGGCCGGATTTCCCAACGGGAGCCACCATAATGGGAACCGCGGGCATAAGGCAGGCATACAGGACGGGGCGCGGCAAGATACTGGTACGGGCAAAGACCGAGATAGAGCCAATGGCCAACGGCAAGAGCCGCATAGTGGTAACGGAGCTGCCCTATCAGGTGAACAAGGCCCGATTGGTGGAAAAGATAGCGGAGCTGGTGCATGAAAAGCGGGTGGAGGGCATAACCGCCCTTCGGGACGAGAGCAACCGCAACGGCATGAAGGTGGTAATAGAGATAAAAAAGGACGTGAACGCCAACGTCGTTTTAAATCAGCTCTATAAGCACACCCAGCTTCAGGATACCTTCGGCGTGATAATGCTGGCTCTTGTGGATGGGGAGCCAAAGGTGCTCAACATAAAGGAGATGCTGTACCACTACCTCAAGTTCCAGGAGGAAGTGGTGACCCGCCGCACAAAGCACGATCTGGAAAAGGCCAAAGAGCGGCTTCATATATTGGAGGGCCTGCTCATAGCCATGGCCAATATAGACGAGGTCGTGGATATAATCAAGACCTCCAAGACCCAGAGCGAGGCCAAGGAACGGCTGAACGTCCGCTTCGGATTGACGGATAAGCAGAGCCAGGCCATACTGGATATGCGCTTAGGCCGCCTTACAGGGTTGGAGCATGACAAGATACAGGCGGAGAGGGACGGCCTTGTGGAGACCATCGCCTATTACGAAAGCGTCCTTGCGGATGAAAACAAGCTGCTGGGCATAATCCGGGAGGAGATACTGGAGGTTCGCCGCAAATACGCCGACCCCAGAAGGACCGAGATAGCCCAGATAACAGAGGATATAGAGCTGGACGACATAATACAGCCCGAGGAGATGACGGTGACCCTTACCCACTTCGGCTTCGCAAAGCGCACCAGCATGGATACCTATAAGGCCCAGAACCGGGGCGGCAGGGGCATAACCGGCCAGACCACCCGGGAGGAGGATTTCGTTGAGCACCTGTTCGGCTGCAACACCCACGACGAGATAATGTTCTTCACCAACATGGGCCGGGTGTTCCGCATGAAGTGCTACCGGATACCCGAGGCGGGCCGCACCGCCAAGGGCACCGCCATAGTAAACCTCCTCAATCTGAAGGAGGGGGAGAAGGTGACCACGCTGTTCCCACTGTGGGAGGAGGGAAAATACCTGAACCTCATCACCAAGGCGGGCATAATCAAGAAGACACCCATAGAGGAGTTCGACAATATCCGAAAGGGCGGAATGATCGCCCAGAACCTCAGGGAGGGGGACGAGCTTATAGCCGCCATAATGACGGACGGCAGCGACGAGATAATAGTGGGCACCAAAAAGGGCAAGAGCATACGCTTCAGCGAGGAGGACGTGCGCCCCATGGGCAGAAGCGCCACCGGCGTAAAGGCCATAACGCTGGAGGAAAACGACAGCGTGGTGGGGGCCGAGAAGGTTCGCCCCGGCGCCTCCATACTCTCCATATCCGAAAACGGAATGGGCAAGCGCACCCCGGAGGAGGACTACCGCACCCAGACCCGGGGCGGCAAGGGCATAATAGCCATGGCCCTCACCGAAAAGACCGGCGATCTGGTCTGCATGAAGGCGGTAGGAGCCTCCGATATAGAGGAGGACGTAATGATAATAAGCTCCGAAGGCACCATAATAAGGCTGCCCGTGGAGCAGATATCCGAGATATCCCGAAATACCCAGGGAGTGCGCCTTATGCGCACCGAGGACAGGGTGGCCTCCGTTGCCATAGTTCCCCACGTGGAGCCTGACGGGGAGTAATAAAAAAGAGGGGACGGCAAGCTGTCCCCTTTATATGTCTGTAAAGGAACATGGTATATGCCGCTTATACGCCTCGCACAGCTTTTCGCCGCCGCAGGACATACCCTCTACGGAGTAGGGGGCATGGTGCGCAACCCGCTTCTGGGCCTGCCGGTCACGGATAACGACGTTACCTCCTCCATGACGCCGGGGGAGGTAATGGCCATGTGCCGGGATAAGGGCATAAAGTATCTGGACATAGGCGCGGCCTTCGGAATGGTGGAGCTGCACTATATGGGCGGGGTATTCCAGCATACCACCTTCAGGCGGGATACATACCCAACAGGCGGCGGGCACCGGCCCCAGGCGGTAAGCTACTCCGGGGACATAAACGAGGACGCCTTCCGCCGGGACTTTACTGTGAACGCCATATATAAAAACATACTGACAGGCAGGATCACCGACCCTACCGGCGGCATGCAAGACCTTAAAAAAAGGCTGCTCAGAGCTACCTCAAAGGATCCCGCCGTCATAATGGGAGACGACGCCCTTCGCATAATGCGCATGGCGCGCTTTGCCTCGGAGCTGGGCTTTGAGGCGGAGCGGGGCACATTGGAGGCCGCAAGGGCCTGCGCGGCGGGGCTTGCGGACATATCCCCGGAGCGCATACGGGAGGAGCTGGACAGGATACTGCTCTCCGACGCGAAATACGGCATTCCCGGGGGGCCGTACAGGGGCCTTGTGATGCTGGACGAGCTGAGGGCCATAGACGTGATAATGCCGGAGCTTGCAAGGGGCCGGGGAGTGGCCCAGAAGCCCCAGTACCACAAGTACGACGTGCTTCACCACTGCTTTCACGCGGTGGACTGCATAGAGCCAAGCCTTACCCTGCGCCTTGCCGCTCTGCTCCACGACGTGGGCAAGCCGGCGGCGCTTCAGGCCACGGGCTGCATGTACACCCACGACAGGCTGGGTGCGGATATTGCCCGGGGAATACTGGAAAGGCTGAGGTACCCCTCCGCCGTCATACGGGACGTTACGGCGCTTATACGCAACCACATGTTTGACCTTCGTACCGAGGCAAAGGAGAATACCATACGGCTATGGCTTCAGGAGATGGGTATAGAGCGCTCGCGCCAGCTCATAGCTCTCCGCCGGGCGGACGTTCACGGCAGCGGAAGGATAGAGGGGCCGGTGGAGTCCGCGGACAGGTGGGAGCGCATACTGGAAAGCATGATAGCGGCGGATACGCCCTTTGAAGAGCGGCAGCTTGCCGTCACAGGGGCGGACATAGCCGGTTACCTTGGCATACCCCCTTCTCCCAGGATAGGGTACATAAAGGCGGGGCTGCTCAGGCACTGCGCAAAACGCCCGGAGGACAACAATAAAACCGTGCTGCTTCGGCTCAGCCGGGATTTGGTAAACAATTCGTGACAGTTTGGCGGATTGTTTACATATACACTTGCAATGGTCTCAGGAAAAATGTAAAATAAACTGATTAAGTTTAAAATTATAAGGGTGCGTATGCACATACGGCAACCCTGACCCTGAACGGAGGATATAAGTGGCTATTTCGCTGGAAGTTAAAAAATTCGTAAACACCGAATACGTAGGCAAATTTGCGGAGATCGAGCTGCCCATAGCCCAGCCCGAAGACGAGGAGCCCCCAAGGAAGGCCAGAAAGAAGCCGGACAAGAAGGATAAGAAGGAAAAAAAGGCTTCCTTTATTCGCAAAAGGGCGGATTATGACGGCGATGACGACGATTATGACGATATAGACAGCGAGATCGAGGCGGAGCTGGACGCGGAGGAAGAGGAGGAGCGCAGAAAGTCCCGCAGGGGAGGCCTGTTCGGCAGGAGGCGCGCCGAGGAGGATGACGACGAGCTGGACGACGAGCTGGACGACGAGCTTGACGAGGAAGAGGACGAGGCCGCCAAGGCCCTGGCCCGCCGTAAGGCAGCCGCTCAGGAAGCCCGCCGCGTAGCCGCCATGTTTGACGATGCTCCCAAGGCATCCCATACTTCCCAGCCCGTAGAGGCAGAGGAAGAAGAATATCAGGAGCCGGAGCCTGAAGGCCCCCGGACAGAGCGCGCTCGGATACACTACATCGAAGAGGGCAACGGGGAGCCGCTGATACTCGTACACAGCGTAGGCCAGTCCTTCTATACCTGGCGCAACATGTTTTCCCGCCTCAGCCTTAATTACCGGGTGATAGCCATAGACCTGCTGGGTCACGGCTATTCCTCAAGGCCTGAGAACTTCAACTATACCGTTGAGGAGCAGGCCATGACGCTGGGCCTGTTCATGGACGCAATAGGCGTGCAGTCCGCCCACATAATGGCATTTTCCATGGGTTCGGCATACGCCCTTCGCTTTGCGCTGGACAACCCGGAGCGGGTAGGCAAGATGATGCTCATAGCTCCCGGTGGCATTTCCCCCGAGATGCCGCTGGCCATAAAGCTCATGGACAGCAGCATACTGGGCGGCGTGGCCTCCATGCTCTACGGCATGCGCACGGTGGAAAAGGTGCTTTCCGAGTGCTATTTCGACCTTGCCCAGATGATGAGCCCCGAGGTAGTGGGCGAATACTACAAGACCATATCCGACCGTGAGTCCCGCTGGGCGCTGCGGGCCTCCTTCCACAATTTTGACGATGAGAGCGTGGTATCCAGGCTCCGCTCCCTTGAGGCCCCCGTGCTGATGCTTCAGGGCAGCGAGGACAAGTGGCGCCAGGGGGACGACTCCGAGCTGTACCACACGGCGATGCCCTACGCCGGCTTTGCCACCATGCGTAACGCAGGCCACCTGCTCCATGAGGAAAAGGCGGAAAAGGTCATCGCGGCCACGCTGGAGTATATACCGGCCATACAGCCGGAGGCTTAGAACGGCAAACCGCCCGCAAGCCTGCCTCCCTTTTAATAAAATAAAGGGAGGCTTTCTTATGTTCGCTTGCCAACTATTCACCATTCCTTCATAGCATTATCCGCTCTTTTATGATACAATAACCATGGCTATATGCCGATATATATTAAAAGAGGAAAACGAATTGAGAAAGAAACGGCTCGGGTCGATACTGATAAGCGCCGCGCTTATCGTCATATTGGCCGTATTTTTGATAAACCTGAAGGAAGGCAGCTCAAAGGCCCCGGCGGACGCCGTTGCGCTGAGCGAGATAATGATCTCCAACAAGGGCTCCGTGCCGGATAACCTGGGCGGCTACCCCGACTATATAGAGCTGCACAACGGCTCCTCCGAAAGGGCGGACATATCCGGCTACGGCCTGTCCGACAGCCTGCTGGAGGGCGCAAAGTATGTGTTCCCCGCAGGTACGGTGCTGGAGCCCGGCGCTTATGTGGTGGTATGGTGCGGCGGCGAGGCGGAGGACGCCATGCATGCCCCCTTCAAGCTCAGCGCGGGTGAGGAGGCGGTGCTGTTCGACGCTTCCGGAAGGCCCCTTGATACGGCTGTGCTCAACTCGGTGGACTCCGGAATGGTGCTGCGCCGGGAGGGGGAAGTATGGACACAGGCAAAGCCCTGCCCCGGCTATCCCAAGACAGAGGCGGGCATGGCGGAATACGAGGCGAGCCTTAAGGAGACGGAGGATATAGGCCTCTACATCAACGAGTTCATGGCCAGCAACGCTACCACTATCTGCGACAGCTTCGGCAGCTATTCCGACTGGATAGAGCTATACAATTCAACGGATACGGACATGGACATATCCGGCTTCGGCATATCGGATAACCTTTCCCAGCCCATGAAGTACAGGTTCCCGGATGGGACCACCATAGCCGCCAAGGGCTACCTGGTGGTATTTTGCTCAGGAAACGAGGGAATGCAGAACGGGGAGCTGCACGCGCCCTTCGGCCTTCGCTCCTATGGGGAGGACGTGGTGATTGCCAACAGGGCCGGAAGGATAATCGACAGCTATTCCTTCAAGAATCAGGAGACTGACGTTTCCATGGCGCGCATACCCGACGGCGCCGGCGAGTTCCAGTCCAATTCCCAGCCCAGCCCCGGCTACCCAAATACCGGCGCAGGCTACTCCGCATTCGACGCCGCCAACAGGCTGCCCCTTGGGGGGGTGTACATAAGCGAGTTCGGCGGCTCCACGGGCAGCGTGGCTTCCGACTGGGTGGAGCTGCACAACTCCACCGGCAGTGCCGTGAGCCTTGCGGGCTACGGCATTTCCAACAACCCTAAGAACCCCGCAAAGTGGGTATTTCCGGATATATCCATAGAGCCGGGCGAATACCTGCTGCTTTACGCTACGGGCAGCGCCGACAAGGCTCAAAAAAAAAATCTCAAGCTTAATTTCTGCATAAGCTCCACAGGCGAGACGCTGTTTTTTTTCGACCCCAACGGAAAGCTCATAGACAAGCTCTCCGCAGGGCGCATGAGGTCCGGCCAGAGCTACGGCAGGGACGGCTCGGACAACCGCTTTTACTATGCGGAGCCTACCCCCGGCGCCCAGAACGGCAAGGGCTATGAGGGCATAACTCAGCTGCCCGCCTTCAGCGTCACTCCCGGCATATACGATAATGCCGTCACAGTGGCCATTACCGCGGGGGAGGGGGAGACAATACGCTACACCACCGACTGTACCACTCCAAACGCAAGCTCGGAGGTGTACGGCGGCGAGCTTTCCATCAGCAAAAACTCCGTCATACGAGCCGCAGCCTTCAGGGACGGGTATCTCTCGGGGGACGTGGCTACCGCAACCTATCTTTTCAGGAGCGACGGCGTGAACCATGCCCTGCCGGTGGTGACGCTGGTAACAGATCCGGACAATCTCTGGAACAGCAAGACCGGCATATATGCCACCGGCGACCAGTTTGACCCGGACGCCGCCTCCTACGCGGACACCCTGAAATCCGCCACCTACTATCAGGCAAAGTTCGCCACCGAGGAGCAGGTGGATACCATATGGGAAAAGCCCGCGGCGTTTTCGCTCTTTGACGATAACGGGAAGCAGGTCTTCACCCAGAACGTGGGCATAAGGATAGCGGGCAGCTTTGGCCGCGGCAGGGCCCAGAAGGGCTTCAACGTAATAGCCCGCAAGGAATACGGCAAGGGCTCCATGGAGTACCCCTTCTTCGAGAACCGCCCCTATACGGAATACAAGGCGGTGGTGCTGCGGGCCGGCGCGCAGGATCAGAACCGCAGCAAGATAAGGGACGAGCTGGCCAGCGGGCTTTTAGAGGGAACTGACATAAATATACTCTATCAGGCCTACCGCCCCACGGTGCTTTACCTCAACGGCGAATACTGGGGCGTGTACTTCATGAAGGAAAAGCGCAACCGCTTCTTCGTGGCGCAGCATGAGAACACGGAAAACAACGTGGACTTGGCCATAGGCAAGGGCTTCAAGCAGCGCAGCTACGGCGATAATTCGGACTGGGTGAGCCTTTACGAATACGCCACCACCCACGACCTTTCCGCAAGCGACGCCTACAACTACGTCGCGGAACGCATGGACGTGGACAGCTTCCGGGATTACATGATAGCCGAGATATACAACGGCAACACGGACACCTACAATTTCCAGTATTACCGCCTCAAGGGCGGCAAGTGGAAGTTCATATTCTACGACTTCTGCTGGGGCTTCCAGAGCCCAGGCCACGAGACGCTGGCCTTCCGCATGGGCAAGACGCCCAGCGACGTATGCTCTGCAAAGCTGTTTGCCGCCATGCTCCAGAACAAGGGCTGGAGGGACAGCTTCTGCCGCCGCTTCGGGGAGCTTCTCAACACCGCATTTGCCCCGGAGCGGGTAACCGCGCTCATAGAAGAGCTTTACGGCTATGTGGAGCCGGAGATAAAGCGGGAGCGGGAAAAGTTCAATAAGGATACGTTTATGGGAGTGAAGCAGCCCAATACAAACCTGGGAACCTACGAGGGCTTCCAGAGCGAAATAAGCAAGCTGAAGGACTTCGCACAGAAGAGGCCGGAGGAGATAAAGCGGCAGCTTCAAAGCAACCTGGGCCTCAGCGATTCCTACATGAAGGAGGTGTTCGGCTAAAATGGAAAAGGCCAGAAGGCCAGCGCGCCCGAAAAAGCGGCCAGTACAGTACCGCCACGAGCTGAAATACTACATCAACCGGGGAGACTACGAGATACTCTCAAGAAGGCTGCGCTCCTGCATACAGCAGGACGAGAACGCCCAAAGAAACGGCGGCGAGTACTTTATAAGGAGCTTATATTTCGACAGCCCCTTTGACGACGCCCTATGGGAAAAGCTGTCCGGCGTGGACGAGAGGGACAAGTTCCGCATAAGGGCATACAACGGCAGCGACGACGTGATAAAGCTCGAATGTAAGCACAAGGAGGGCAGCTATATCGCCAAGCAGTCGGTGCGGCTCAGCAGGGCCGAGTGCGACAGCCTTATCGGCGGGGACTACGCCTTTCTCATCTCCCGCAAAGAGCCCTTCGCCCGGCGCATGTTTGTGGAGTTTGCCACCAAGGGCCTGCGCCCCTGCGTAATAGTTGACTATACACGGGAGGCCTACGTTTACCCCGTTGAGGACGTTCGCATAACCTTCGATAAGGATATACGCACCGCATACAGGGGGACGAGCCTTTTCGACATGACACAGCCTACCTATCCCGTCATAACAGACGGCGACCTTGTGCTGGAGGTAAAGTTCAACAACTACCTGCCCAGCTATATAAGGGAGCTTTTGCAGATAGATTCCCACACGCGCAGTGCCGTGAGCAAGTACTGCATATGCAGAAAGTTTGAGTTTTAGGAGGACCACATGATAAGCTTTTCCGACCTTTTCACCATCACCATGAACCCCGTTCAGGTAATACTGACCCTGATAGTTGGCCTGCTCGTGGGCCTGTATGTATGGTTCATATATAAAAAGACCTTCAGCGGCGTCATGTATTCCCGCACCTACGGCATGACGCTGGTAATGATGACCATAGTTACGGCGCTGATGCTGATGCTCATCAACAACAGCCTGACCCTCAGCCTTGGCATGGTGGGCGCCCTGTCCATCGTCCGCTACCGCACTGCCATAAAGGATCCCCTTGACACCGCCTTCATATTCTGGGCAGTGGGCGAGGGTATAGCCGTGGGAACAAAGTTCTACGACGTGGCCATAATCGCCGGCATAATAATAGGCATATTCGTGCTGCTCATATCCGGCTCAAGGGGCAAGGGCGGCGCTCAGAGCTACCTCCTTATAATCCACTACAGCGAGGCCGCGGCAGACGCCATACGCAAGATGACCAAGCAGCTTCCCGGCGCCCGGCTCAAGAGCAAGGTAGTGCGCCCCGGCAGCATAGAGCTTACCATGGAGCTGCGCCTCAAGGAAAACGAGACGGGCTTCGTAGAGAAGTTCACCCGGGTGGAGGGCGTGTACGATGCAAGCCTTATCACTCATCAGGGAGACATAGTGGCGTAGCCCCCTCTTTTGAATTTGAAAGGGAGAGATCATGCTCAAACGGTTTGCGTCCTACTACAAGCCCCATAGAAAGCTGTTCTATATAGACATGTTTTGCGCGCTGATAATATCGGCGTGCAATATGTTTTATCCCATAATAGCCAAGGATATAATAAACGTCTATGTGCCGGAGAGGGATATGCGGCGGCTGGTGCTGTGGTGCTGCGTGCTGCTGGGCATATACCTGCTCAAGGCCGTTATGAAGTTCATAGTGGACTACTGGGGCCATATCGTGGGCGTGCGCATACAGGCGGATATGCGCCGGGAGATGTTCGACCATCTTGAAAAGCTGCCCATAAGCTTCTTTGACGAAAACAAGAGCGGCGTGCTCATGAGCCGCATGACCAACGACCTTCAGGAGATATCCGAGCTTGCCCATCACGGCCCGGAGGACATATTCCTCTCGGTGGTGATGCTCATAGGGGCGGTGGCGTGGCTTTCCACCATATGCGTGCCGCTGGCGCTAATACTGCTCATAATGCTGCCCTGCACCGTGTTCATAACCACAAGGGCGCGCCTTGGGCTGAACAGGGCATCCCAGGAGACACGGGTAAAGATGGGCGAGATAAACGCCAATGTGGGCACCGCCATATCAGGCGTAAGGGTATCCCGGGCCTACACCGGAGAGGATCACGAGCTGAAGCTCTTTGACGTGCTCAACCGCCAGCTCACAGGCATACGGAGCAAATACTACAGGGCAATGGCCTGGTTCTTTACCCAGGCGGAGCTGCTGATGGACCTTACCTATCTGGCAATCCTCTTTTTTGGCGGCCTTTTCTTCTTCAGGGGCAGCATAAACGCCGGCGAATATACCGCGTTCCTGCTTATGGTATCCAACTTTTTTAACCCCGTCCGAAAGATGGTCAACATGTTCGAGCAGCTTCAGGCGGGTACGACGGGCTTTAAGCGGTTTACGGAAATTATGGACGAGCCCCCGGAGGAGGACGCCCCAGACGCCATAGACGCAGGCAGGCTGGTGGGGGATATCGCCTTTGAGGACGTATCCTTCCGGTATAAAAACAGCGACGCCAAGGGGGCGGAGAAGGTGATAAAGCACCTGAACCTCCGCATACCCGCAGGGGAGACGGTGGCTCTCGTCGGCCCCTCCGGCGGCGGCAAGACCACCCTATGTAACCTCATACCGCGGTTTTACGACCCGGAGGAGGGCCGCATAACCATAGACGGCACGGACATAAGGGACTTCACAAGGGTATCCCTCCGGCGCAACGTGGGAATAGTGGCCCAGGACGTATTCCTCTTTGACGGCAGCATAGCGGACAACATACGCTACGGCAACCTTGACGCCACGGAGGAGGAGGTCATAGAGGCCGCGAAAAAGGCGCGCATACACGATTACGTAATGACGCTGGAGGAGGGCTACGACACCCAGGTGGGCGAGCGGGGGGTGAAGCTTTCCGGCGGCCAGAAGCAGCGCATATCCATAGCCCGCGTATTTCTGAAGGATCCCGGCATACTGATACTGGACGAGGCCACATCGGCTCTTGATAACCAGACCGAAATGGAGATACAGCAGGAGCTGTTTGAGCTTGCCAAGGGGCGCACCTGCATAATAGTGGCACACAGGCTTTCCACCATAAAGAGCGCAAACGAGATAGTGGTGTTGACGCCCTCCGGCATAGCCGAGCGGGGCAGCCACAGGGAGCTCATGGCCCTTGGCGGCATATACGCCAACCTCTATAATTATCAGATAATAGACCTATAAAGGAACGAACAAGGTATGAAGATTACGGTCATAGGCTGCGGCCGCTGGGGCTCATTCATAGCATGGTATCTCGACAAGGTGGGGCACAGCGTAAGCCTTTACGGACGGGAAGGCTCGCCCCACATGAAACAGTTCAGGGAGAGCCGCACCAACGGCATAGTGACGCTGCCAAACAGCATACGGCTCATATCCGCCATGGAGGAGGCCGTAAAGACGGAGCTGATAGTGGTATCCGTGGGGGCCCAGTCCTTTAGGGAAGTGGCTGCGGACATAGCGGCGCAGGGCTATAGGGGCGACCTTGTGCTGTGCATGAAGGGCATAGAGCAGGGCAGCGGCAAAAGGCTTTCGGAGATAGCTCTTGAATACCTGCCTCAAAGCGGAGTGGCCGTCTGGCTGGGACCCGGCCACGTTCAGGAGTTCGTGGCGGGAATACCCAACTGTATGGTGATAGACGGCACATCGGAGGAGCTGAAGGAGCGTCTGGTGACACAGTTCAGCTCCAGCCTCATACGCTTCTATTACGGCCGGGATCTCATAGGCAACGAGGTAGGGGCCGCCGCAAAGAACGTCATAGGCATAGCGGCGGGAATACTGGACGGCATGGGCCTCACCAACCTTAAGGGGGCGCTCATGGCGCGGGGCACCCGGGAGGTTGCCCGGCTCATAGTGGCTATGGGGGGGATAGAGCATTCCGCCTACGGCCTCTGCCACTTGGGGGACTATCAGGCCACTGTGTTTTCCCAGTTCAGCCATAACCGCGCCTTCGGCGAGGCCTTCGCCAGGGGGGAGAAGTTCGGGAAGCTTGCCGAGGGATACTATACCGTGGAGGCGCTCATGGAGCTTTCGAAAAAGTACGGGGTGGATATGCCTATATGCCGCGCCGTGCATAAAGTGCTGTACGACGGCGCAAACCCCAGAGACGAGCTCACCGCCCTGTTCATGCGGAGCCTTAAAAAGGAGTTTTAGATGTACATAGACACCCATGCCCACCTGACGGACGGCGCCTTTGACCATGACAGGCAGGAGCTTATAAAGGGTCTTGCCGCCGGGGGTATAGGCAAAATAATAGAGATTTCCTGCGACCCTAAGGGCTTTGAGGCCTCGGCGGCCCTTGCGGAAAAAAACCCGGGCATATACCTCGCCTTCGGCATTCACCCGGAATTCGCGGAGACATATACGGAAAGCGATATAGCCGCGCTGGAAAAATACCTGCGCCACCCCAAATGCGTTGCGCTGGGGGAGACGGGGCTGGACTACTACTGGAAGCCCTACCGCCGGGAAAAGCAGCTTGAGCTGTTCCGCCGCCAGCTCGACATGGCCATAGAGCGGGACATGCCGGTTTCCATGCATATCCGGGAGGCATACGGAGACTGCATGGAGGTGCTGGAAAGCTACGGGGGAAGGATAAAAGGCGTTATGCACTGCTTTTCCGGCAGCGCCGAGATTGCGGAGCGCTGCGCAGGGCTGGGGCTGTACATAGCCTTCGGCGGTGCGCTTACCTTCAGGTCAAACAAAAAAGGCCCGGCGGCCTGCGCCGCCACTCCCATTGACAGGCTTCTCACCGAAACCGATTGTCCCTACATGGCCCCGGAGCCCCACCGGGGAGAGCGCAGCGACCCCGGGTATATACCCCTCATCTGCGATAAAATGGCCGAGATAAAGGGAGTAAGCGCAGATGAGATGGCCAGGAGGGTGGAGGAGAACGGGGCGCGGCTGTTCGGCATTTGAAATGATTTTTTGAAAAAAATCAATGCTTGACAAACGCCGCCCATACGTGTTATTATCCCAACAAATAATATATCCGGGCAGGGCAAACGGCCCATGCAAAAGGGAAAGGAGAGCACTTATGATAAACACCGCTATTACCATGTACGGCATGATGATGTGCTGCTCCATGTCCCTCGGGCATGGAGAGCGCTTGCGTTGCCTGCAATAAAGCCTTTTGTACTTAAAGGGCGGTATTTTGATTTATAGGCCGTAAGCGCAGAGCTTGCGGCTTTTTTAATGCAATACTTCGGATTGGAGAAAAAGATGGAAGCACGTGAAATGATAGCCATAAGGGGGCTGACAAAGACCTTCGGCCTGAAGGCGGACGCCGTTACCGCCCTGAGGAACATCGACCTTTCCATAAGGGAGGGGGAGATATTCGGCATAATCGGCCTCTCCGGGGCGGGCAAGAGCACGCTGGTACGCTGTATGAACTACCTTGAACACCCCACGGAGGGCAGCGTAACGGTGGACGGAAAAAAGCTGGGGGCGCTGAACAAGACAGAGCTGCTCAACGCCAGAAGGGGCATAGGAATGATATTCCAGCAATTCAACCTGCTGATGCAAAAGACCGCCCTGGATAACATCTGCTTCCCGCTGGAGATAGCGGGAGTAAGCAGGAGGGAGGCCAGGGCGCGGGCGCGGGAGCTTTTAAAGCTCGTCGAGCTGGACAACAGGGAAAAGGCCTATCCCGCCCAGCTCTCCGGCGGCCAGAAGCAGAGGATAGCAATAGCACGGGCGCTGGCTCCAAGGCCAAAGGTGCTGCTTTGCGACGAGGCCACCTCCGCCCTCGACCCCACCACCACCCGCTCCATACTGTCGCTGCTGAAGGAAATAAACAGGACCCTTGGCATAACCATAGTAGTTATAACCCACGAGATGAGCGTTATAGAGGAGATATGCGACAGGGTAGCCATAATCGACCACAGCCAGATAGCCGAGGTGGGCGAGGTATCCGACATATTCATGAACCCAAAGACGGAGATAGCGAAAAAGCTGCTGTACGCCAGCGGCAGGCTGGGGGAGGAGGTGCTGGGCGAAAGGTGCCTGCGCATCATATTCGACGGAACCCAGACCTCCAGCCCGGTGATATGCGATATGGTGCTGGAGTGCGGCGCCCCGGTAAACATACTCTTCGCGGAGACAAAGACCATAGAGGGCAAGATGCACGGCTACACCCTCATACAGCTCCCGGAAAACCGGGAGCTTGGAGATAAGATGAAGAAGTACCTCGATCTTCACGGGGTACAGTATTTGGAGGAGGCATACCATGTTTGATCCGCAGCTCGTAAAGCTCTTCGGAGACGGAATACTCGAAACGCTGTACATGACCCTCGTATCCACCGCCATATCCTACCTGCTGGGCCTGCCCATAGGCGTGCTGCTGACCACCTCCGCGCCGGACGGCATAAGCCCCCGGCCGGTGCTGTACAGGACGCTGGACGTGGTGGTGAACATACTCCGCTCCGTGCCCTTTCTGATACTAATGGTGTGCGTGCTGGGGCTGACCCGCTTCTTAGTCGGCACCACCATAGGCTCCACCGCGGTAATCCCTCCGCTGGTAATAGCGGCGGCGCCATATGTGGGCCGCATGGTGGAGGGGTCGCTGAAGGAGGTTGACCACGGCGTAATAGAGGCGGCTCAAAGCATGGGCGCGTCGGTGTTCCAGATAATCACCCGGGTGCTGCTGCCCGAGAGCACCCCATCGCTGCTCAACGGCGCGGCGATAGTTACCACTACCATACTTTCCTACTCCGCCATGGCGGGCGCGCTGGGGGGCGGCGGCCTTGGGGCCATAGCCATCAACTACGGCTACCACCGCTTCCAGCCTGACATGATGTGGATCGCCGTCGTGCTGCTGGTGCTGCTGGTGCAGCTCATTCAGCTCATCGGCGACAGGCTGGTGATAAAGTCGGATAAGAGAAGAAGATAGATAATTGAGCCGTCAGGCTTGATATATAAAAATTTTTATAATTTTTCAGGAGGAAAACAAAATGAAAAAACTGATCGCAATCGTACTGACCCTTGTACTGGCGCTGTCCTTCGCGGCCTGCGCCCAGCCTGAGGCGGCCCCTGCCGAGACCGCAGCCCCCGAAACGACCGAGAGCGCCGCTCCCGCCGAGCTTGTAAAGGTCAAGGTAGGCGCTTCCGTCACCCCCCATGCGGAGATACTCAATGCTGTAAAGGATGAGCTCAAGGCGGCGGGCTATGACCTTGAGGTGGTAGAGTTCACCGATTATGTGCTGCCCAACACCGCACTGGAGCAGGGGGATCTGGACGCCAACTACTTCCAGCATACGCCGTATCTTGAAAACTTCAACGAGGAAAACGGCACCCATCTGGTAGCCGTGGGCAAAATACACTACGAGCCCTTCGGCATCTACGCAGGCAAGACCTCTGACCTCTCCGCTATCCCCGAGGGCGGCTCCATCGCCATACCCAACGACGGCACAAACGAAGCCCGTGCGCTGCTTCTGCTGGAGGCTCAGGGCCTCATCAAGCTCAAGGAGGGCATCACCTTTACCGCTACCGTGCTGGATATAGCCGAGAACCCCAAGAATCTCAGCATCAAGGAGATTGAGGCAGCCCAGCTGGCCCGCTCCCTTCAGGATGTGGACGCGGCGGTCATAAACGGCAACTACGCCATTCAGGCAGGCCTCAAGGTAAAGGACGCCCTGGCCATAGAGGATAAGGACTCCATCGCCGCCGACACCTACGCAAACGTGCTGGTAGTAAAGGAAGGCCATGAGAACGACGAAGCCACAAAGGCGCTGCTTGCCGCCCTCCAGAGCGACACCGCCAAGAAGTTCATGGAGGAAAAGTACGAGGGCGCTGTCATAGCCGCCTTCTAAGGCATACAGCCATATAAATTTATTGGAGCCCCGGCAGGGGCTCTTTTTTTTGGTTATAATAAACGATAATATATTTTTAAGGTGTTGTTTTTAATGACGCAGAAATTGCACCGGTACCGTATAAAAAATGGCGGCGCGGTGGCAAAAGCGGCGCAAATAGGGCATAAAGGCCGAAGGATTTACTTTTTAAGATAATAAAGAAACAAGATTGACAAAATCTATACAAAAGTTTATTATTTTAATGCAGGAATAACTGCATAAAATAAGTAAGGGAGAAGGAAAAGAATGGATAATCTGCTGCATTTTGTTCAGACGGTGAACAGCTATCTTTCGGACTATATTCTGGTGATACTTCTTATCGGCGTAGGCCTCTGGTACTCCATCAAGACCAACTTCGTGCAGGTGCGCTGCTTCGGCGAGGGCATGAAGAAGGTATTTGGCAACCTCAAGCTCAACGGCGAAAAGCATGAGAGCGGCATGAGCTCCTTCCAGGCCCTCGCCACGGCTATCGCCGCCCAGGTCGGCACGGGCAACATCGTGGGCGCCTCCGGCGCGATACTCACCGGCGGCCCCGGCGCGATATTCTGGATGTGGGTAATAGCCTTCTTCGGCATGGCGACGATATACGCGGAAGCCGTGCTGGCACAGAAGACCCGCATAAAGGGCGAGGACGGCCAGATAAAGGGCGGCCCCGTCTACTACATAACCACGGCCTTTAAGGGCGGCTTCGGCAAGTTCCTCGCTGGCTTCTTCGCCATAGCCATAATACTTGCGCTGGGCTTCTTCGGCTGCATGGTGCAGTCCAACTCCATAGGCTCCACCTGCTCCACCGCCTTCGGCATACCCAGCTGGGTAATGGGCGCCGTGCTGGTGGCTATCTGCGGCTTCATATTCCTTGGCGGCGTGCAGCGCCTTGCCTCCGTTACCGAGAAGATAGTGCCCATAATGGCGGCCATATTCCTCGTAGGCGGCCTTGCGATACTCATAGCGCGCATCAAGTACGTCCCCGCCACCTTCGGCATGATATTCAAGTATGCCTTTAAGCCCCAGGCCATAATCGGCGGCGGCTTCGGCGCGGCGCTGAAGATCGCCCTCAGCCAGGGCGCAAAGCGCGGCCTGTTCTCCAATGAAGCCGGTATGGGCTCCACCCCCCACGCACACGCCCTCGCCAACGTCGCTGAGCCCCACGATCAGGGCTGCGTAGCCATGATAGGCGTGTTCATCGATACCTTCGTGGTGCTGACCCTCAACTCCCTGGTGATAATCTCCACCATGTACACCCCCGACGGCGTGCTGGCTAACGGCTATATGGGCGCTGTTGTGGATACCATAGGCAAGGCAAATCTGGCCCAGACCGCCTTCGGCACCGTGTTCGGCGCCAACTTCGGCAATATGTTCGTGGCTATCTGCCTGTTCTTCTTCGCCTTCTCCACCATACTGGGCTGGAACCTCTTCGGCAAGATCAATATGCAGTACCTCTTCGGCGATAAGTCCTATAAGATCTACACCGTGATAGCGCTGGTGTTCATCTTCCTCGGCACCCTCGCCTCCAACGACCTGGTCTGGGAGCTTTCCGACATGTTCAATCAGCTCATGGTCATCCCCAACGTCATAGCCCTCTTCGCCCTCACAAAGATGGTTCAGGGCTGCACCAAGGGGCTCAAGAAGTAGGAAACAGAATAAGAGAAGCAAAAAAAGAGCCCTGCGGGGCTCTTTTTGCGTACCGTTTATTTGTTTAACGTTATCTCCCAGGGCAGCCAAAGCTCAAAGCCGGGGTGGAAGTAATAGCTCGCGGTGCAGGAAAGCTCGCCCTCGCTGCCGCTCCATTTCCATTGGGAGGTATCCTCCGGCGGTTCGGTGAAATATTCGGCGCAGTCCTTTTGCAGCTTCTCCACCGCCTCCGGCGCTTCAAGGGCTATGCCCGCCAGCCTCCAGAAAAGTGGGTAGTCGTCTGAAACAAAGGCGCTCAGCTGCTCCTCGTCCCCCGGCTTCTGATTATAGCCGAAGCTGATGCCGCACTGCCGCTCCACGCCGCCAAAAAGCAGCATATTGACCATTACCACCGTATTGCAGCCCTTTTTCGTGAGCCGCATTATGGCGATGTCGTCCGGAACCTTGTCGGTAGTCATGCGGGCGTCCTCCGCCTTGTAGCCCTCAAGCCCGGCCTCATCCAGCGCCCACTCCATCTCCCGCACTTCCTCCGGCGGGAAGGTATAGTCCGAAGGGTCAAACTTCTCGGCGCTTTTGCAGGCGGTGAGCAGGAGCAGGGGAAGGATAAGGGTTGTTATCAGGCGCTTCATACTTTACTCTCCTTTATTTATTTTATTATTTTCGCGGCCTTCAGCACCATGCACGCCAGCAGCAGGAAGCCAAGATACCCTATGAGCACGTAAACTATGTTCATAAGGCGGTTGAAGGGCAGCAGCAGGCTTGCCGCTATGCCAAGGGCGGCAAGGAGTACGGATATGCGGCGGAAGCGGAGGGAGCCCTCCTCCGCGAGGCGGAAGGCGGTCTGCCAGAGCAGCGGCACCGAGGCCGTGTATATGCCGGTGACTATCAGTATAGAGAATACCCCGCTCGTCACGGGGCTTATGCGCCCCGCCAATATGAGCATGGGTATCTGCGCCCCCGCAAGCTCGTCTATGTTCAGCATTATCGCGAAGTATATGAGCAGCATACCTATGTAAAAGGCGATAACGCCCCCCGCCGCGCCCACGGAGGCGCTCGCTATGCTCTTAGCCCGCCTGCCTATGGAGGTCAGGTAGCTTGCAAGCCATACCACGCTTATGCCCACATAGCTGACCGAGGCCAGCACCCAGCTCGGAGAGGCGCGCAGCAGCTTCATTTCGGGTATTCTGGCGATGGTCTCCGCCGCCGCGGTGAGGTTCGAGCGGCATATGGTTATCACGCCCATGAGTATCACCATGAGTATCATAAAGGGCCCGATATGGCCTAAGATGCTTACGAGGCTATTCAGCCCCAGCATCACCGTGGCGCAGGCCAACGCGCCTATGGCTAACGCGCCGGCTATGCGGGATATGCCGAAATGCTGCTCCACCGCCGCGCCCGCCGCCGCCACCATAACTATGAAGCAGAGGTAAATGGATACCGTGGTGAAATAGTGATACGCCCTGCCCAGCCTTTTGCCGCAGTAGTATACGTATACGTCCTCAGGCTTATTGAACTGCTCCCGGTATCCGGCCCGGATGAAGGACACCGCGGCGAATATCAAAAGACCCATGCAAAGGAGTATGCTGAAAAGCCCCGCCATGCCGTAGCAGGCGAAGTATTGAAGTATCTCCTGACCTGTGGAAAAGCCGGAGCCCATCATGTAAGCCACATACGCCCCGGTGATGCCTATGAGGGTCTTGATATCGAGTTTTTCCGAGCGCATTTTCGCACCTCTTTTGCCTAAAAGGATGAAATATAGAAAATGATACAGCTTTGTGCAATTATTAAAATAGCAAATAAAGGGGCAAATGGCAATACCGATTTTACTGGACAACCGTCCCCATTTCCTATAGACTCTTATATGGCCCTGGCCGCAAAGAAAGCGTAAATATTATAATTTACATATAAGGAGAACCAAAATGCGTATAACTACGCCGGAAAACGACATTCAGAAGGTACTGTTCACACAGGAGCAGATAGAGGCGCGGGTGAGGGAGCTGGGGGCGGAGCTTGCAGAGGAGTACCGGGGCAAGCAGCCTCTTATGGTGTGCATACTCAAGGGTGCGTCGGTATTCTATACCGACCTTTGCAGGGCAATGGACTGCGGGGTGTTTATGGACTTCATAGCGGTGTCCAGCTACGGCGTAAGCTCCAAGTCCACGGGCGTTGTGCGGATAATCAAGGATCTGGATTCCAACATAACCGGCCGCCACGTGGTGATCGTGGAAGACATAATAGACAGCGGCCTTACACTCCAGTACCTGAAGGAGCTGTTCGCCTCAAGAAAGCCCGCTTCCATGAAGACGGTATGCCTTCTTGATAAGCCCTGCCATGGGGGCGGGATAGGCGCGGACGCGGTGGGCTTTGACATACCCGACGAGTTCGTGGTGGGCTACGGCCTGGACTATGCGGGCCATTACCGCAACCTGCCATACATAGGCGTGCTAAAGAAAGAGGTGTATGAATAGGAGGAAAAACTAAGATAAAGTTTTCGCCCTGCGGGACGTTCCCTTCGAATCTCACTATTACAACTGCAAAAAAACAACCACCCGAATGGGTGGCTGCTTTTTTGGCGGAGCAGGTGAGATTCGAACTCACGGACGGCTTTCGACCGTCACACGATTTCCAGTCGTGCCCGTTATGACCACTTCGATACTGCTCCACTATCAGTGCGGACGAGCCTACGTCGCCGCACTTGATTATGATACAATACTTTTCGTATAATTGCAAGAGGGTTATGGTAATTTTCTGCCGTGCAATCTACATCGTCAACTGATATGAACCATTAAGATTCAAAGCAACTACCGAGCACGGCAAAACGATGTGGGCCGGCACTGGTGCCGGAGCCCGTAGGGCGAAGGCAAAGGGGTCGGCCCACATCGGTGCCCCTCATACCGCCAATGCTTCATGCAGCCTTTGCATGGGGCTTTTCCCGCCCAGCGTCCTCATGGGCTTTCTATTGCTCCATTCGAGATGCTCTCTGAGCTTGTGATTCAACTCATCAACGTCTCCAAACCGCTCCCAATCATAGAAATATCGCTGGTCGTTGCGGTGGCTCCGCTCCACCTTCCCGTTGTGCCACGGCGTTCGCGGCGGAATCAGTCTGTGCTCTATCCCCGCTTCACGTAATGCCGTTTCAAACGGGCACTCCTTTTCTTCACTGATGTACCTATAGGTGAATTCCGTCCCGTTATCCGTTTGAACCGCCTCTATCTTAAACGGGAACGCGGCCTCCAACAGCTTCAAGAACTTGACCGAGTTCTCCGGCGTATGCTCTTCAAACCCATACACGAACCGATACCGGCTGAACTCATCTATCGCCGTCCATTGATACAGCCGCTTACCGTCTTGCTTCACTGCCCCTTTTAAGCAGCTATACGGCACTTCCTTCACATCGATCTGCACCTTCTCTCCCGGCCGTAACAGCTCCGGATACCTCCTGTCATGTTTTCTGGGGGGCTTCGCTTTACTGCCGGCCATACAGATCCCCATGCGCCTGGCCGCATATACCATCCCGCTCAAACTCCGTCCGTACCCGTACTTGATAGCTTCCGCATATGTCCCGTCCCACCCGTATCGATAAAACTTCTCCCTGTATGCCGCTCTTATTATCTCCTCCTCCGCCGCGCTGTGCCTCTTCGGGTGGCTTAGCGGCCGATGTGACCGTTCTGCCAATGACTGCCAGCTCCCGTCATATCGTTTGCACCACCGCTTCACGCTTGACAAGCTCACCCCGTATACCCTGCTCGCAAAGCTTTTCCCTTTTCTGTTGGCCAGCTTTACTACGCCTTGCCTTTTCTTTGCTTCCTGTGTTATCCTGTTCATGAGAAGTTCCCCTCCTGATGGCTGATGGTTTGTGGTGAATTCATTTTACCATCTCGCAGGTCGAACTTCTCTCCCTTTTGGTTCATATCATTTTAGCGCATACAGTGCTGGGAAAAATTGGGCTGTATAATATTTGACAGAAAACTTTTAATTTGTCAATCACACGGATTTGCATCGTATTTTTCTATCTGCAATTTCATTACATATATACTTGCAAGGATGGTATTTTCATATGATTGCAGACGACCTGAAAGCCCTATTTGACTCGAAAAATCTTAGCAATCGGCAGGTTGCAAAATTGAGTGGGATATCGGAAAGCTCAATCAGCCGTATCCTCCGAAAAGAGACCGAAGACCCCGGTTTTCAGACCATCGCGCATTTGGTGAAAACCGTTGGCGGCTCGCTCGATGTAATGACGGGAATCGCTTCTGCGACCGATCCGATGGTCGCGTTGAAGGCTTCCTATGATGCTTTGCTTGCAAGCAAGGGCGAACTGCTCGCCGAGAAAGATAAAGAAATCGCGCACCGGGATGCTCAGATTGCTGAGAAACGGCGCACGATTCATCTGTTGTCTTGGATTTGTCTCGGCCTGTTTGTTTTCTTTGTTCTGACGGTGGGCCTGTTCGTGTTCGACTTCCTCAACCCCGACCTTGGCTGGATTCAGCGCGCGCTGGAGCGGATGCAGACGGGGAGGATTTAAACAAGGAGAGAATTAAAGGACAACGAGTTACGAGTTTTACTCCCCGACGTCTCTGCGCACGACTGGATAAGCCTGTTCAAGAGCAAAGATAATGACATCTTCATCATGGAATATCGCGCCGGAAGCATTCATATGCACCTTGAAAAATCATTCATTTTTTGTGATAAAAAGAATGGCTCCGACAATTAGGCAGCATCCAGCTATCGTTGCTGCATTCAACTGATATGAAAACAAATTTGTGTTCAGAAAAACGCTTGTGATAGGTTCAAGAATACTGATAAACGAAGCTTTCGTTGCGCCAATCTTTCGAATACCAGTATTCAAAAAAACCGATGGAAATACTGTACAACACCCCAATGAGCAAAGACATTAAAAGTGCTCTTGTACTAGTGGGGAACGTTGCATCAGTTAACATCGCAAATAGTGTGTATGGGACAGCTACAGCCATCGAAATATACACGAGTTTGACTGGTTGCGGTAGCAATCCTATCATTCCTCGTTCATTCAAAATGACATATGCCGAATATGTAAAGGTCAAACACAAAGCAGGTAGTACGCCAATCGTTGACAGATTCGAACTTGAGGCATTCATAAGAATGAGACCGCCTAAGGAGAGCAGGATTGCAGATAGTTTCCTCCATGTGAAACGTTCCCTGAAGATCAATGACATAGCTACACACACGACCGACTGGAACAAAAAGTGTATCATCATGGCCACGCCGACAGGCAAAAATCCGTACGCAGTATTCAAAAGAAGACTTGTGCCCCCCATTCCGAGCAACCCCATGGCGAACAACTGACCCATTTGTCCTCTATTAATATGTAATATATAAGGATTTTCTTTTGGCGCAACATACACCGAAAGAAAGTACAGCGACTACAAAATAATTGAGACCTATTAACGCCACGGGAGTAACCCCTTCCTGCAGCACCAGCTTTTGCAAGGAAGGATTCACCCCAAACAAAACTGCTGAAGCGACCACAAATAGTATGCCTTGTACTATTGTTTTCCGCTCTTTCTTTGTTTCCATTTTTACTCCAATCTATTACATAAATAAAAGCGCGGCCATGCGCAAGCCGCGCTATTATACACAAGGTTATTCAGTGATGTCAGCTGCAGAATCGGTGTCCATGAAAATGGTCCAATCATGCATACGGACATAGGTTGCGGGGAGCGATTCACGGATTTCTCCGCAGAAGACCTCACGAGCAACATATGCTTTCTCCGGATACGGCATAATGGTGAACTTTCTCTTAATCCTTGCAAGGCACGGCAGCGTCATCGTCATGCCGTACTTGGGCATATCCTCAATACGCGCGTAGTAGCCGGCCTCCACACTCGACTGCTTAGTGCGATCTGCGATACGAACCACCTTGCAATCCTTGAGATCATCAAACTTGCCTTCGCCGGGCTCATTCATAGCAACGTGACCGTTGATACCGATGCCGATGAACGCAAGATCCGGCTCATGCTCGCGCAGCACTTGCGCAAAGCGCTCGCACTCTGCCTCGGGGTCGTTCGTACCGCCATCGAAGAAGTAGCAATTATTATAGGGAGTTCCTGACTCACGGAAATAAATGAGGAGGCGATCCGCACAACTTGCACGATCGGCCTGTGGCGTCTCCGTTTTCTCATCGAGCAGCATGAGGTTGATTCGCGTCCAGTCGAAGCTACGTTTGGCGCAAAGAGCCTTATGGAAAGTGTGCTGGGAGATGCCGACTGAAAACATGAGATTCACTTCATCCTTTTCTTCAAGGAGTTTGATGATCTCTTTTTCCATGTAGTCAGCAGCAGCCTGTCCCATGGCTTCGGCAGACTCATACACATAGCCAGTCAGATGTCCCTTGTGAATTTCACGTAATGCTTTCATGATTTTGTATCCTTTCATGTTTTATTGTACGGGGCATGGGCTACTTAAGCCCCAACTTCAATAGAGAAAGTTTGATTGATGCGCGGCCATATTGCCAATTGGACCGCGAGCGATTCTGCCGCCAAGCCGATTGATGCCGCAAAGAACAAGCTTTTGGGCAGAAACAGAACTTCAAGTCCATAAATGGCCGCACTCAGTAGCAGACATAGAAAGGTCTGCTTGGGAAACGCGCCAATCATCAGTAGAGCATTTTTTACGAGTTGTTTTGGGGTCAGCTCCATGATCACTAGCATGATGGTAACATAGTGGAATAGCAGCCGTACAAAGGCTGCTGCAAGAAGGAGCAGAAGCCATAACTGAAACGACACCCGTGACGCGTTGATTGATTCGCGAAAGAAAAACATGTAGGCGCTGAGCTCAAGGCACAGTAAGTATAGAGCTCCCGGTAGGGCCGCATCTCGTGCCAGCTCGACAAATCCGCTGCGGAATTGGATTGTTTGCTTTCGGATTGCTCGATTGACTACCTTAGTTAGCCCACAAAGCCCCTTGCCGACGAGTGGGCTTGTCAGCAATGCCGCACCGAATACGAGAAACACGCTTCTTGTGAACAACAGCAACACAATCGAAATCACCGCTGCAGGGAGCAAAGTACAAAAACACAGTAGGTTTGCCTTTGCAAAGCCGACCAGCTCATCGAGCAGGAGTCTGAAGAAACGGGATACACCGGTATGCTCCTGCTCAGTCGCCTCTCTGTCTTGAAATATGCCCATAATCAACCTTTGACTGCGCCTGCAACCATGCCGGCAACCAACTGCTTCTGGAAAGTGACGAACACAGCAATCGGCGGAATGATAGACATGGTTATAGCCGCACCGAGCACGCCAAAGTTCCAGTCCTCGCCTTTCAACAGGGTGAGGGCAACGGAGATGGGCATAGCTGCCTCTTTAGTAGCGAGCGTTTTGGCGAGGGTGTACTCACCCCATACATTATAGAAGCCTGACACAATGATAATGATGAGCCCATTTTTCGCTAGTGGAAGCATGATGCTCAGCCATGAACGGAACACCCCGCAGCCATCAATTTCCGCGGATTCCTCTAATTCAGCCGGTAAGCCAAGGAATGTGCTGCGCATGATGAAGATTGAAAACGGAAGGATGACCATGATATTTGGCAATATCAGACCAATGTGCGAGTTCAAAATGCCAATCTCATATTCCATCGTGTAAATAGGAATGAGTAGTGCAGCGAGCGGAAATGTGAGAACAAAGAGAATCGATGTCATCAACAGATTGCTTCCTCGGTAAGGGAGGCGAGCAAATGCGTATCCTGCCATGGAGGCCAGTACCACCGTACAGGCAACCGAGACAAGTGTAACAACGATACTGTTCCAATAGTAGTTGAGGTATTTACCACCACGGGCAAAAACATACTCAAAATTCTCTGCCGTCAGTTTGTGAGGGAAGAACGTGACCTCCTGTAAAATCTCCTGTGTGGTTTTAACAGAGGTGAACACGCAATATAGGATGGGGATGATAAAAAACACGGCAACGAGGATTAGTATAAGGGCAAGAATACCTTGCGCAATCTTTCTTGTTTTCATATCAATCCTTTCCGCTGGTTAGCTTCATGTTCAACAATGAGAAGAACAAGATCAACCCGCTCAAAACGAATGCCATCGCAGAGGCATAGCCCATATCCCAATAGCTGAAGGCCGTGTTATAGATATACTGATACAGCACAAGTGTGGAATTATGCGGGCCGCCCGCGGTGAGCACCATCGGTTCGACAAATACTTTAAGTGCTTGCATGATAATCCACATGCCAACGACTACGTACGTTTCACGCAAATTCGGCAAGATTACACGGAATATCTTTCTAAAACCGGTTGCGCCGTCAATCTCTGCTGCCTCAAGAATATCTTCCGAGATGTTCTGCAGTCCCGAAAGAAATAGAATTGTTGGAAAACCGACGCGGTTCCATACGCTAACGATTACGATCCATATCATGGCGGTCTTTTCGTCGGTCAGCCAGCCATGAGCGAGTTGTGGCATGCCCAAGGTGTTCGACAAGAACTGATTGACAATTCCGAAACTCCCCGAAAGCATCCAGCTAAACAGAATACACGTAAGCGAAATGGGGACCACAATTGGGGTAAAGACGGCAGTGCGGAAAAACCATGTATGTTTCCCTTTAAAGAACAACAACAGCGCGATGGCAAGCGAGAGCACCAACATCAGGATAAAATCGATGACGGCATAGCTTGCGGTGTTCTCCAGCGCAAGCAAAAACTTGCTGTCGGAAAACATGCGTACATAATTCTCCACACCGATAAAAACGGGGGACGCATCGAACCCAAAGTTATATTCGCAAAAACTTAAATACAGAGTTCGAAAGACCGGATAAAAGGCGAACAGACAAACGACGATAAAGCTGGGGAATGTGAAAATTTTACCCCAAAAACGCCGTTCCTGTGCTCTACTTCTACTTTTTTTCATGCCAACTCCTTATTCTAAAGGGAGGCGGTGAGCAGGCTGCAGCTGCCCACCGCATAAAGCCCACCGGTAGTAAATTGTTCCCTCACGGTAGGACCGTACAGTTATTAGTGAATCGACTCAGCCATCGTGACAAGTTCATCAATAATGGTATCTACATCCTTATTCAGAAGACCATCCTGAATGATGTTCTTCAGTTCATCCTTGAACAAACTGATCTGCTCATACGGCGGAATCGGGAGCGCATTCGCACTGCTGCGATCGAGATTCGCCCAAACAGCATTACCGCTCACAACGCTATCATAGTACTCTTTAATAACGGACATTTTGCCGTAACCAGCATAGGTGTTCGTCTGGACATGTTCGCCAAGGAGCTGTTCCTGAACAAACTGAACGGCCAAATCAGCATTCTCCGAGCACTTCGGAACAACAACACCATTGGTATTGCCGCAGTTGCCGAGGAATCCGGGGACATCGAGAACAGAAACATTTTCGATGCCAATGGTTTCGGCTGCTTCCATCCAGCGGGAGCCGGACTCAAAGCACATGGCAAGATTGCCGGCCTTATAGGCGTTGCGTGCAGCGCTCGTGTCAGCAAATGTCTCAATGGAGAAATAACCATCGGCAACACCCTGTTTCCAAATGGCAAGAATCTCGCGGAAATTCTCGTTGTCAAAGTCCATCGTGATACCATCATCACCGACAATACGGCCATTCGCTGCTGCGAGCGTACTGGCGACAGAACTCATAATGTTGCCACCAAAGTTGATGCTCGCACCCTGCTGGATAACAGCACCACTCTCGTCCACGATGGTCAGTTTCTTAGCGAACTCGTAGAACTCTTCCCAAGTCTCGGGCTGGAGAGGATTACCGTCTGCATCGACAAGGCCTGCTTCCTTGAACATGGGAATGTTAACGTTAATACCATTCACTTCGTAGATGATGGGCATGAGAACAAGAGAATCGTTGATACGGCCGAAATCAACAACATTCTCAACGAAGTTATCAGCGGAGTAGTTGTCGAAGAATTTCAGGTCAGTCTCCCAGTCGCTGATGAGACCCTTTGCAGCGAACTGCTGGGCGTACATCGTGCCATCGAGGAATACAAGGTCCACATCGGTCGTGCCGTTTGCCCAATCAAGCGAATAAGTGGACAAAACGGAAGTATCCGCGTAGGTAATTACCTCAACAGTTACATCGGGATGTGCCTCCATAAAGGCAGCTGCCGCGTCCTCAAGGAAGATCTTGGTCACCTGCCAAGACTCGCCCGCGACACGCAGAACGCGCTTTTCTGCGGGGGTTTCAGCTACCGTAGCATCCGCTTTGGGGGCGTCTGTTTTAGGTGCGTCAGCAACGGGAGTTCCTGCGCAAGCGGTCATGCCGACCAACATCAGGAGTACAAGGGCGAAACTCAGGATTTTCTTTAAACTCTTTTTCATTTTTTCGTTCCTTTCCTCTCTTTTTATTTATTCTCTGACAAGGTTCCAGTCGATGTCAGGGAAATACTGTGCGCTGTACGGATCAAAGAAGAGATGGGCATTTTCTGTTGTACGAAGGATGGAAGCGGGATAATTCTCGCTAATGGGGTCGAAAAGAACGTGGTAACAGGCATTTGCCTTCTCCTTAAAGGGAGAGCAGCTAATCTTATATTTGGCCTTCATGAGAGCCGGCAAGGTGACGGTGTAGCCCTCCTTGGGTACATCCTCGATGCGCGCATAGCTGCCAGCTCGGAGGTTTTGCAGAAGTGTCAGCTCGTTGAGCGGGGCGATTGCGACCGCGCGGGGGTCATCGAATTTCGCCCAACCCGGCTCGCAGAATGCGAGGTGGCCATCATCGCCTATGCCGATGAACACAATATCAATCGGGTGCTCGTCGAGAAGCTTTGCGTAGCGGGCGCATTCAGCATCCTGATCCTCAGCCAAGGCGTTGAAAAAGTATCCCGCTTTGAACGGTACGCGCTTCATGAACTTTAAAAGCCTCTGCTGTCCAGAAAGCGGGTTGTCGCCTGCAAGTGTGAGCTTTTCGTCAACATGGAAGATGTTCACCTTGCGCCAGTCGATGGCAGCATAACCAAACAACGCATCAAGCATAGTGTGCTGTGACTGGCCGACGCTCATGAGCAGATTGACTTCATCCTGTTCCTGTTGGAGCTTAACAATAATGGAGGCGGTGAGCTCAGCAGCCGCTTTCCCCATAGCCCAACGCGAGTCGTAGACTGAACAATCTGCTTTGTTGATATAAAACCTTTTTACCAATGACATATAGAGCCTCCTGCATTTTTTTGTTGAGATAATACGAAACCTGTAAAGCGAAGTTGTTTTGAAATATTTATTCGAATAAATTATGTATAAACTTATACCATATTTATACGTATTTGTCAACATTGCATATTGCGCGTGTGAGCGGCCACAGATGCGTTGCTCAGCGGCCGGCTTGCGCTCCCAGCGGCCATCCAATAATTGAAGCATTTTGCTGAATCTCCATAATGGTATTATCTGCGTCAGCAGAAATACTTTTTCAGGAGGACAGTACAATGCTGGACTACAAAGACATCATCGTCAAACACTTCGGACTGGGAATGTCCGGACGCCAGATTGCCAGAGAGCTTGGCGTCAGCAAGTCGGGCGTCAATGACGTTCTGGGGGCATTCAAGCGGCGCGAAAGTCTGGATTTCCCTCTGCCAGAGGGAATCACCAACTACGGGATCGCCGCAAAGATCTACGGCGGCAGCCCCGGCGCGGTTGGCCGTGACATGACTTATGCTTGCCCGGATTTTGAGGACATCCACAAGCAGCTCCATGGAAGGAAGAACATGACGCTGGTCTATCTCTGGAACCGCTACATGAAGACCTGCGAAGCAGAGGGGCGAAAGGGGTACCAGTACCGGCAATTTTGCAAGCAGTACAGCCGGTGGTGCGAAACGAACAAGGAATCCATGCAGATCACCGCTGTGAGCGGACAGAAGATGGAGGTGGACTTTGCTGGGAAAACCTTTCAGATGATGGATCATCCTACCGGAGAGCTTTTGGACATCGTTGTTTTTGTCGCCGTCCTACCATACTCCCAGTACATTTATGCGGAGGGAATAACCTCTACGAGGGAGCCGCAGTGGATTGCGGTGAATAACCATGCTTTGCAGTACTTTGGTGGCGTTCCGGCACTTGTTGTCTGCGACAACTGCAAGCAGGCCGTGATTGCAAACCGTGACTGGATCGCCCCGGAACTGAACAGAGATTACGCCGAGTGGGCGGAACACAACCACACGCTCATTCTCCCTGTCAAGGTAAAGAAGCCGAAGTACAAGAGTTCCGTGGAAAATGCTGTTGGCATTCTGGAAAAGGGCATTTTCCATGATATGGAGGAGCACGAGTATTTCAGTCTGGAACAGTTCAATGATGACCTTTGGAGTCGCCTTGAACGGCTCAACAATGCACCGTTTACGAAGAAAGAGCATTGCCGGAGCTATTATTGGGAAGCGGAACGGGAAGACCTCACGGAACTGCCCTTGGCGCCGTATGAGTACATGGAGCGCAAGGTGGCAAAGGTATCCTCGGATTACCACATCCGCTTTGACAACGCCTATTACAGCGTTGGGCAGGAATTTCTTCACAAGGAAGTCCTGATTCGCGCCTCTGCATCCACGGTGAAGATTTATACCAAGGAAGGCCAGTTTATCTGCCAGTGGCCGCGAGCGACCAGCCGCAGCCAGTGGTCTACTGACCCGCAGCACCTTCCCTCGGAATACAAGGATTTTTCTGAATGGAACGCGACCTATTTTACAAAGCGTGCGATGACGGTTGGACCGAATACCACAGAGGTGATCCGGCGCATCCTGTCCAGCCGGAAGTTTGAAGTGCAGACCTACCGGATGTGCCAGGGCGTGCTCAGCTTTGCCAGAAAATACAGCAATGCTGTTCTGGAAGAGACCTGCAAGCAGGTTTTAGCCTATGGGAAAGTGACCTATACTGCTGTTAAGAACTGCATCTGTGCAGTATCTGAAGCTATGGGAACGGATGATTCGACCACTGCCGAGAGCATCTATGCGGAACGCAACAAGGGCGCATATGTCATGGGAGAAGACTCCATGGACATTGACAATCTTCTCTCCCGCAGCCAGTCTCTGGCGCAGAGCAAGCGGAAGGACGGTGACACTTGATGCTGACGGGGAAGAAACTTGTTGATACCCTCACGGCAGAGCTTGGGGAGATTGGCATGGGAAATATGGCCTCGGAACTCGATGCCATGTACCGCTCACCGGAGTTTTTGGAGCTTGACCTTCTGAGCGCCATTGCCCGGCTGGTGGAGACAGAATACCAAGCACGAACAAACAAACGTATTGCCAACCGACTTCGTGCCGCACATCTGCTGGGTTGTCCGCAGGACATTACAAGCTGTGTGGATTCTTCCGAACGGGCATATTTACCGGCTGGAATTACCGAAACGCTTTCAACTCTCGCTTTTCTGGAGAGCGGCTTGAATGTTTGCGTCCTCGGTCCATCTGACAGCGGAAAGTCCTATCTGGCCAAGGCGATTGGCATTGTTGCCTGCACGAAATACCGGGGTGGCTACTTCCACTGCGAAGACCTGTTGGAAAGTCTTGTCGTCCAAAAGACGAAGGACTACGCCAAATTCCAGAAACGCCTGAAGAAAACCTGCGGCCTTGATCTGCTCGTTCTGGATGACTTTCTGCTCCATATGCTGACGGACGAGCGCGAGGTGAAGCTCTTGTTTGAGATCTTAGAGAAACGTAGCGAGATGAAGCTCAGCACGTTCATCTGCTCTCAGCGTGACCCAAAGAGCTGGAGTGCAATGATCCTGAATGACGAGGTTTCTGCCAACGCCATTTTGAAACGGGCAACGAAGCACTTCACCGTTCTCATTAGACCCAAATCCGCAACCTAAAGGATGGGAAAGCGGCTGCCGGGAGCCATCTCCCGGTGGCCGCTGCGCCCGCCTAAAGGGTGGCCGCTGGGAGCGCAATCCGGCCGCTGAGCAGCGCATCTGTGGCCGCCGGCCAGCGCAGATTGCAAACATGTACCAATTCGCTATTTTAATAAAATTGCGCCCGCTCTCCTTTAAATTTATCATCAGAATACAAATATTTTTTAAAGAATTACAGCTAAAAGGTTGATGATTTAAACTCTTGTATGGTAGAATTTCTATTATTTATAAATGTTTATAGGGAGGCAAGCTGTTGCATACCCAAAAAGATGTTGCAAAACGAGCAGGGGTCTCGCAAGCGATCGTTTCGTATGTTCTCAACGGGTCGAACTACGTTGGCAAGAAAAAGCGAGAAGCCGTGCTAAAGGCGATTGAAGAACTCGACTACCACCCAAACTATACAGCCAAAAGTCTCCGGACAAAAAAGACACGCAACTTAGTTGTTTTAACTTGGGATGCGCGTACGGAATTGTATTCAGACATTATCTACTACCTTGAGCTACTGGCTTACGAACGAGGTTACTTCATTTTCGTAACGTCGATCAGCACACGCGAAAAGGCGTTAGACTATTTTGGCACATTAATGTCTCAAAAATACGATGGGATCTTCCTTACTACAAATATTTACAATGAAGGCCAACTAAGCAAGCTTGCCAATACCGGAATCCCAATCGTATTATTTCAACATACGGAATTTGAAGCGCTCGATCCCGCCGTCTCTGTACTACGTCCCCCCATATATCAATACTCCCGAATGGCGGTCGATTATCTCATTGAGCAAAAAAAGCACTCACGTATCGGGTATTTAACCTTCGGTAATCCCGTTGATGCCGGTGAACCCGGTCCGTATGGTCGAGGTTATCGTATCAACGGCTATCTCGATTCTATGCGTTCGCACAATTTGCAAATCATACATGAGTGGGTCGTACATTTGGATGCACAGGAGGAATCTGAAGACCTTAGTGAGAGTATTAAGGGTGTTGCCCAACGCTACTTGAGCACTCCAACAGAAGAACGGCCTACTGCGTTCTTTACCGGACTTGATACAATTGCTGCCGCCCTCATAACAGAAATGAATGCTATTGGTGTTCGTATCCCTGAAGAATTGGAAGTCATAGGCTTTGGTAATTCCTTTAGCTCGCGCATTTGCAATCCAACGCTCACGACAATTGATCTCGATTGTAAACTTGCCGCACAACATATGCTCGAGATGCTGATTAACATGAGCGAGGGGGAACCTTCAGAACTACGTACAATGCCCTTGCAATTGATCTTGCGTGGTAGCGCATAAAGTGTAAAAACCTCCGTACCTTTTTATGAACAGCACCCCATTAGTTAGACAAGTATGATAAAATACTTGTACTAAGGAATGGGGTGTTTAACTATGCCAAAGGGAGTGCCGAACAAACGGTATACGCCGGAATTCAAGAAGCTGGTCGTGGAAACCATGCAGCAGGAGAAGCTGAGTTATCGAGAAACGGCAAGGCAG
>ERZ827423.499-NODE-499-length-48861-cov-6.980084_pt1 | contig 48861 bp, 41 predicted proteins | sample MGYA00519775_ERZ827423 | MGnify/ENA primary metagenome ERZ827423 (study PRJEB31778, sample SAMEA3449296) | human gut metagenome | biome: human gut; feature: human-associated habitat; material: faeces | place: United Kingdom | collected 2010/2012 ... | reverse complement strand
CTATGACGAGGTGTTCATCTCCGACGGGGCCAAGTGCGACGTGGGCAACATTCAGGAGCTGTTCAGCCAGGATGCGGTGATCGCCGTTACGGACCCGGTCTATCCCGTCTATGTGGATTCCAATGCCATGGCCGGCCGTGCCGGGGATTATGTGGGGGACCGCTGGAGCAGGCTGGTCTACTTGCCCTGCAATGCGGAGAATGGCTTTGTGCCGCCACTGCCTGACAAGCCGGTGGACGTGGTGTATCTGTGCTACCCCAACAATCCCACCGGCACCGTGCTCACCAAGGCACAGCTGAAGGTGTTTGTGGACTGGGCCAAGGAGAACGGCGCCATCATCATTTATGACGCGGCTTATCGTGCCTATGTGACCAATCCCGAAATCCCGCTGAGCATTTATGAGGTGGAGGGTGCCCGGGATGTGGCCATCGAATGCAACTCCTTCAGCAAGACAGCCGGGTTTACGGGCACCCGCTGCGCATATACGGTGGTTCCCCATGAAGTATGCGGCCTGGGCGCCAAGGGCGAAAAGGTCAGCCTTAACGACATGTGGAAGCGCCGCATGGCCACCAAGTTCAACGGCGTGAGCTATCCCGTGCAGCGGGGCGCCGCGGCGGTGTACACCCCCCAGGGCCAGGCACAGATCAAGGAGGTCATCGCCAGCTATATGGAGAATGCCCGCCTGATCCGGGAAAGCCTGCAGGCCAAGGGCTTTGACGTGTATGGCGGTACCGACGCGCCATATATCTGGCTGAAAACCCCCGGGAACATGGACAGCTGGACTTTCTTTGACAAGCTGCTGGCGGAGTGCAACATCGTGGGGACTCCCGGTGCGGGCTTTGGCCCCAGCGGCGAGGGATATTTCCGCCTGACGGCGTTTAACACCCGGGAAAAGACCTTGCAGGCCATGGAACGGGTAAAGCAGTGGCAGATTTGACCGCGTGGGCAGGCCGCCTGGCCTGAAACGCACAAAATACAGTGACCCCCGGGCGTCCGGTGACGTTCCTGGGGAGAATGCAATACGGAGGCAAGTATGGTACATACCATTGTGGGCGCAAACTGGGGCGACGAAGGCAAGGGAAAGGTAACCGACCTGCTGGCGGAAAAGAGCGACATCGTGGTGCGTTTCCAGGGTGGCGCCAACGCCGGGCACACCATCATCAACGAATATGGTAAATTTGCGCTGCATTTGCTGCCGTCCGGGGTGTTCCATCCACATATTGTGAACATCATCGGACCCGGGGTGGCGCTGAACATCGAGGCTCTGCTCAACGAGCTGGAAAGCGTTACTTCCCGTGGCGTCCCCACGCCCAAGCTGCTCATCAGCGACCGGGCGCAGGTGCTGCTGCCCTATCATGTAGCCTTTGACAAGTACGAGGAGGAACGGCTGGGCAAGGCGGGCTTCGGCTCTACCAAGAGCGGCATCGCTCCCTTCTACGGAGACAAGTATCTGAAGATCGGCGTGCAGGTCTGCCAGCTCTATGACGAGGAAATGCTGCGCGCCCGGCTCTCCAGCGCGGTGGAGCAGAAGAACGCCACCCTGCGCAACCTGTATCACAAGCCCGAGATCGATTTGGAGGCCCTGATCGCTCACCTGAAGAAGCAGGCGGAGCAGATTCGGCCCATGGTGATCGACACCACCAGCTTCCTGCACCAGGCCTTGAAGGAAGGCAAGACCATCCTGCTGGAAGGCCAGCTGGGTACGCTGAGGGATCCCGATCACGGCATCTATCCCTATACCACGTCCTCTTCTCCGCTGGCGGGCTTCGGCACCGTGGGCGCGGGCGTTCCTCCGACCGCCTACAGCGACATCGTCTGCGTGACCAAGGCCTATTCCAGCTGCGTGGGCGCTGGCCCTTTCACTACCGAACTGTTCGGCGATGAAGCTAAGGAACTGCGCGACCGCGGCGGCGACGCGGGCGAATACGGCGCGACCACCGGCCGTCCTCGTCGGGTGGGCTGGTTCGACGCAGTGGCCACCCGTTACGGCTGCATGGCGCAGGGCGCTACCGAGTGCGCCATGACCAATCTGGACGTGCTGGGTTATCTGGATGAGATCCCGGTCTGCACCGCCTACGAGATCGACGGCAAGCTGGTGCGGGACTTCCCCTCCACGCCTTCCCTGATGCGGGCCAAGCCGGTGTACACCGTGCTGCCCGGCTGGAAGAGCGACGTGCGCGGCATTACCGAATGGGACAAGCTGCCCGAAAACTGCCGCAAGTACGTGGAATTTATCGAGAAGGAAATCGAAGTGCCGGTGCGGATGCTCTCCACCGGTCCCAAGCGCAGCGAAGTGCTGTACCGCAAGTAAAAACCAAACGCCTTTTTCAGACGAAGGGCGCATAGAAATTCAAACGGCCGCGGCATGGAAATATGCTGCGGCCGTTTTGCGTCATTGCCATTCTATGGAACGTATGATAGGATATTCCCTAGACGGGGACGCAAGTCTGCATTCGGAAAAACGCCGCTTTCATCCAGAAAAGGAGCCGGAAAATGCTGAAGGATCTGATTATCAGACAGGAAACGCCTGCCGACTATCACCAGACGGAACAGATGGTCATGCGCAGCTTTTGGAACAAGTATTGGCCGGGATGCACGGAGCATCTGCTGACGCGGATCATCCGAGACTCTCGAGATTATGTGCCGGAGCTGAGCCGCGTCGCGGAGTGGAACGGACAGATCGTCGGGGCGATCTACTACACAAGAGCATGGATCGTGGACGGCGATACCCGGCGCGAGGTCGTCACGTTCGGGCCGCTGGCGGTGGAGCCGATGATGGAGGGCAACGACATCGGCGGCGCACTGGTGCGGGAAACTCTTGGCCTTGCCGGGTCATTCGGCGCTGCGGGCATTATCATTATGGGGGAACCGTATTATTATCCCCGCTTCGGCTTCCGCAGAGGGGCGGAGTTCGGCATTACGGACGCTTGGGGCAATTCTCCTGACGCGCTGATGGTCTTTCCCTTGAATGACGATTTTTCTTCCATCCATGGGAAGCTGATCGAAAGCCCGGATTTTGAAAAGCTGGACGGTCAGGAGGCGCTGAACAGGATCGGCGAGGAATTTCCAAAATATCGGAAGGTGAAGGCTCAGGAGGGCTTCCAGCAGATTTTCGGGCAGCACTTAGGCGTGGTGGAAGCGATTCAGGACGGCGTTTATTCCGTTCGGTACTGGGAAAAGCTCATTTCGGCCCATTTAGCGGGTGCCACGACGGAAAAGCCAGTCGTGGGCAGCGACGTTCAGTTCATATGGAATCATCAGGGAGAATCGACGATTACAAAGGTTCTTCACAACCTGCTGGAAGAAGAACACGGTTCGGGCATATCAGGCGTTGGACTTTCCCATTCCGCCGGGGCGGATGTTGGCGAGTGAAAAACAGAAAGAACAGTTAAGAATTTCAGGAGGACGTATGAACCGCTATTTGATGGAAACCCCTATGCTGGACTATTCAAACGCCCAAATCCGGCAGTTGATAGAGAAAAAAGGCTGGAAGGAAATGGGCGAATTTGAGCGTCTGAAATCCATCTATCTTTTTGTGCGGGATGAGATACAGTTCGGGTATAATGTGGACGACGGCGTTCCCGCCTCCCGGGTTTTGGCGGATGGGTACGGGCAGTGCAACACGAAGGGAACGCTGTTCATGGCGCTTTTAAGGGCCTGCGGGATCCCCTGCAGAGTCCACGGCTTCACCATTGATAAGAAGCTTCAAAAGGGCGCGATGACGGGCATTGTGTATCGAAACGCTCCGCAGAATGTCTTCCACAGCTGGGTGGAGGTCTGTCTGGAAGACCAGTGGTACGAGTTGGAAGCGTTTATTCTGGACAGCGATTATCTGCACAGGCTGCAAAAGAAGTACAGCGACTGCACGGGCGCTTTTTGCGGCTACGGCGTGGCAGTGAAGGATTTTCAGCATCCGACCATCGACTTTGACCGAAACAATACCTATATTCAGAGCGAGGGCATCAATCAGGATTTCGGGGTCTATGATTCTCCGGACGAGCTGCTGCGGGAGCACCATCAGGAAATGTCGGCCCTTAAGGCGTTTATGTATCGGAATCTGGGGAGACACTTGATGAACCGCAACGTCCGAAAAATAAGAAACAGCTGATTTTCAGCAAAATGAATGAGAGGCCGCAGACTGCTTTCACGCTGCCATAACGGGCGGTTTCAGAAACATGGCTCTGCCCGGAAAGCGGGATATGGGAACGCAGCCGAAATCGGAATTTGCTGAGGAGAAAATAGAAATGATAGACGAGTTACAGCTATATATTCCTCGTTCAGAGGATGGATGGTTCTATGTGAAAATGATGTCTGATCCGGAGACAATGGCTTATAACGCACCTTGGTTTCCGCCTGACGGATGTATTCCTGACCCGGATTCGGGGTGGGTGGAACTGCAGAAATCTTGGATCGGGAAAGCCCCGGAGAGATTCTACGCTTTTCTACAAAGGAAGAACGACGGGGGATTTGTCGGAGACGTGAATTATCATCATAATCCGAAACAGAACTGGTGTGATATGGGAATTGTGATTTTCGCGCCGGAGAGAGGAAAAGGGTATGGCAAACAAGGACTTCGCCTATTGTTGGATCGCGCGTTTAAGGTGGACGGAGTATCCTGTTTGCACAACGATTTTGAGGATACCCGCACTGCTGCATATCGTATCCACAAAGCGGTTGGTTTTCGGGAAACCGGCACACATGACCGAATCATTCAGTTGGAATTGACCCGAGAAGATTATTTGAAAGGCATTTCTGTCTGCTGCGACAAATGAGGACTTTATCGGGATAAATTCCAGTTTATGGAGGTGTGCGCCCCATGATCCTTCTGCCGCTGAATCCCGGGACCTACGCGGGCAGGAAGTTTACCGTCCGCTATCAGACCAACGGCTATTATGAGATCGAACCTTCAGAACAGGGTTTTTCGATGAAATATATCCCGCTGGAAACGCCGGCGGAGAAGTCCTTTGAGGAGGATGAGTTTTTTGGAGAGTGGCTGGAGCTGGAAGCCCCGGTCGCCTTCGGCGCGTTTGAGGGCGAAAAGCTGATCGGGTTTGTGGAAGGCTCGATAGAAAGCTGGAACAACCGTTTCCGAATCAGCAATATCTGCGTGTTCGACCCTGCCCGGCGGCATGGGGGAGTGGGAACGGCGCTTATGAACCGTATCACTGAAACGGCGGAGGCCAGCGGCGCGCGGATGATCGTTTTGGAAACCCAGTCCTGCAATGAAAGCGCCATTGCGTTTTATCGGAAAAACGGGTTTTCCATTATCGGATTCGATTTGTACTCCTACTCCAACAACGACCCGGAGCGGCACGAAGTACGGATCGAAATGGGGAAAAAGCTTCAAGAACCGTCAAAGGGGATCGAGCATGAAAAAAAGCATATCTGGCCGTCACCGCTTTTGCGCTGATCCTCTGCGTGGAGGGAGTATTCTCTTTGGCCGAGGGGATTGGGGCAAGGGGCTGGGGCGGCGTGAATTACGGACAAGTCCTGTTTCCGCTTCTGATCGGCGACTTTTCTTTCCGGCAGTTCAAGCGGGAAAAGTAAGCTGGCCCCGCTGAATGGCGCACAGCTGCTAAAAAAGGCTTATTTTGCAGTAAATTGAATAAAGGAAGCGTCTCCCCAAAGAGCAAGCATGGGGGAGACGCTTTTTCAGCGGAGGAAAGGCCGCTTTCCCTTGCCGAAAGCCCGCTTTCATGCTACAATAGCTGCGAAAAAGCGGGGGCGGCAATGCAGTCCCCGCCGAACGTGTTTGTCCGTAAAGGGGGAACGGGAACGATGTATCTGATCGTCGGGCTGGGCAATCCCGGCCAGCAGTATGCCCATACCCGGCATAACGTAGGCTTTGACGTGATGGCCGTGCTGGAAAAAAAGCTGGGGGTCACTATCAGCCGGGAAAAGGGCTATTCCCAGACCGCCGACTGCTTCGTGGACGGGCAGAAGGTGATTCTGGCCCTGCCCCAGACCTACATGAACCTGAGCGGTCTGGCCGTGAGGGAGCTGATGGACTACTATAAGATCCCGCCGGAAAACGTGCTGGTGATCTATGACGATATCGACATTCCGCAGGGTACGGTGCGCATCCGGCCCAACGGCAGCGCAGGCACCCACAACGGAATGCGTTCCATCGTGGCGGAGACCGGCACGGAGGATTTCCCCCGCATTCGCGTGGGGGTGGGCCAGCGGGGCCTCGGCTGGAATCTGGCGGACTGGGTGTTGAGCCATTACCAGACGGCGGAGGAACAGGAGATCGCCGACAAGGCCTACGAGCAGGCCGCCGACGCGGTGCTGGAATATCTGAAAAACGGGATTAACAGCGCTATGAACCGCTATAATACCAAGAAGCCAAAGAAGGAGAAGTCAACGAAGAAAGCGGCCCCGGAGGGGGACGACGCGGCGGCTTCGGAGCAGGCGGAGGAAGGAAAAGAATGAACGAGGGGCTTTTCAGCGCCTACGAAAGCCGGGACGAGTGGAAAACGCTGGTGGAACGGCTGGGCCGGGCGGGCTGCACGTCCGTTTATGAAATTTCCGAGGGCGAGCGGCCCTTTCTGGCGGCGGCGCTGCGGCGCAAGACGGGCCGCCCGGTGGTGCTGCTGTGCTCCACGGAGCTGGTGGCCCAGCGCTATGCGCAGGACATTGAGCGGCTGACCGGGGAAAAATGCGGCGTGTTGCCGCCGAGAGATCTGCAGTTCAGCCGCGCCGCGTCCAGCCGGGAAAGCACGTGGCTGCGGCTGCGCAATCTGGACGAGCTTTGCCGGAAAAACGCGCGCATTCTGTGCCTTAGTCTGGAAAGCCTGCTGGACCGCTGCGTGCCGAAGGCGGTTTTCCGCCAGAGCGTGATCGCGCTGGAGGAAGGCCGGGATTATCCCCCGGAGGAACTGATGAACCGCCTGCTGGCCAGCGGCTACGAGCGGGTCTCCATGGTGGAGGGCTGCGGCCAGTGCGCCATGCGCGGCTCCATTCTGGATGTGTTCCCGCCCAACGAGGGCAACGCCCTGCGCGTTGAGTTTTTCGATACGCAGGTGGACAGCATCCGCCGGTTCGACTGCATCAGTCAGCGGAGCATCGAGCGGCTGTCCACGGCCCGTATCGCCCCGGCCACGGAATGCCTTGTGACCGACCGGAAAGCGGCGGCGGAGCGGCTTCGCCGGGCCATCGAGACCGGCGCGGGGGAGCGGGCAAAGGCGGAGGAGCTTCACGCCCAGGAGACCACGCTGGACAACGGCGAGACGCTGCCGGCGCTGGACGAGTTTCTTTCCGAGCTGGACGCGCTGGAGCTCAGCGAAGACCTGCTGGACGGCAAACCTGCCAAGCTGGGCAAGACGGCCAAAGCCGCGAAGGAAGCCCGCCCGGAGGAAGAAACGGCGGAGGCCTTCCGGAAGGACGTGCCCGACGAGCGTCGCCATCTGGACGAAGCCGCGCTGGTGGAAGCGGGACAGACCCTGCGCACCGCGCCCATGTGGATGAACGTGCTGTGCGAGAAGACGGTTTCCGCGCTGGATTATCTGGACGACCCCATCCTTCTGTGCGACCGGCCCGAGCAGTACGCCGGGCGCATGAAGGTATTGCAGGAGGAGTTTGCCGAGGCCTATGAGGACGCCCGGCTGCGGGGCGACGCCTTCGACGGGCAGAAGAGCCTGCGCTTCTCCTATGACGAGCTGCTGGTCGACTGGGAAAAGCGGCCCGTGGTATCACTGAGCGACAACGTGCAGACCTCGCTGGGACGGCTCCTGCCGGATAAGCTGATCGCCTTCGGCTCCAAGCCGCCCATGCCCTATCAGAACCAGCTGGCCGCGCTGGGCAAGGACATCAGGGCGTGGAAGGAGCAGAACTGCGCCATCATCCTGCTGACCGGCGGCGAGAACCGGGGCCGCAGGCTGCAGAAAACGCTGGAGGAGATGAACATCCCCTCCGTGTACTGCGAATCGCTGGACGGCAACATCATCCTGCGGGAGGTGGTGCTGCTGCCGGTCTCCTATAACAAGGGCTTTCTGCACCCGGACGCGCACCTGTGCGTGCTCAGCGATACGGATATTTTCGGCTCCGCCTATCACCGGGCCCGGAAGAAGCAGAACGCGGGGGAGCGGATTTCCAGCTTTACCGACCTGAAGCCCGGCGATTACGTGGTGCACGACCTGCACGGCGTAGGCGTTTATCTGGGCGTGACCCAGATGAAGGGCGACGGCGTGACCCGGGACTATCTGCAAATTCAGTACGCCGGAAACGACAAGCTCTACGTGCCCGCCGACCAGTTCGACCGGGTGCAGAAGTTCATCGGCGCGGAGCACAGCCTGCCCAAGCTGAACCATCTGGGCGGCGGCGAGTGGGAGCGTCAAAAGAGCAAGGTCAAGGCGGGGCTGAAAAAGCTGGCCTTCGATCTGGCGGCGCTGTACGCCCGCCGGGCCAAAAACCCCGGCTACGCCTTCAGCCACGAAAATCCGTGGCAGCAGGAATTCGAGGACGCCTTCCCCTACGAGCTGACGCAGGATCAGCAGCAGTCCGTGGCCCAGATCGAGGCCGACATGGAAAGCCCCCACAACATGGATCGCCTTCTGTGCGGCGACGTGGGGTACGGCAAGACGGAGGTAGCCCTGCGGGCCGCCTTCAAGGCCGTGGTGGAGGGCAAGCAGGTGGCCCTGCTGGCCCCTACCACCATTCTGGTGCAGCAGCACTACAACACCATCAAGAAGCGCTTTTCCGGCTTCGACGTGCGGGTGGAGATGCTCAGCCGGTTCCGCACCGCCGCCGAGCAGAAGGAGACCCTGAAAAAGCTGGAAAAGGGCGAAGTGGACATGATCGTGGGCACCCACCGCCTGCTGGGCAAGGACGTGAAATTTCACGATCTGGGCCTTTTGATCGTGGACGAGGAGCAGCGCTTCGGGGTGAACCACAAGGAAGCCATTAAAAATATGAAGGAAAAGGTGGACGTGCTCACCCTGTCCGCCACGCCCATTCCCCGCACCCTGCACATGAGCATGGTGGGCATCCGGGACATGAGCCTGCTGGAAACGCCGCCGGAGGAGCGGCTGCCCGTCAAGACCTATGTGATGGACTACGACGACGGCATCATTCGGGAGGCCATCCGCCGGGAGCTGCAGCGGGACGGGCAGGTTTACTTCCTATATAATCGGGTGCGCTCCATCGAGCAGATGCGCCAGCGCATACAGGCGCTGGTGCCGGAGGCCCGCATCGGCGTAGCCCATGGCCAGATGCGGGAAAACGCGCTGGAGGACGTGATGCTGGACTTCTACGCCGGGGCCTACGACGTGCTGCTGTGCACCACCATCGTGGAAAGCGGGCTGGACGTGCCCGAGGCCAACACGCTGATCGTTTTTGACGCGGATCATTTCGGCCTGAGCCAGCTGTACCAGATCCGGGGCCGGGTGGGCCGCAGCAGCCGTCAGGCCTACGCCTACTTCACCGTCCGCGCCAACAAGAGCCTGTCGGAGACCGCCCAGAAGCGGCTGAACGCCATTCGGGAGTTCACCGAGTTCGGCGCGGGCTACCGCATCGCCATGCGCGATCTGGAGATCCGCGGCGCAGGCGACGTGCTGGGCCCGGAGCAGAGCGGCCACCTGAGCGCCGTGGGCTACGACATGTACGTCAAGCTGATCGAGCAGGCGGTGGGGGAGGCCCAGGGCAAGGAGCAGATCCCCGAGCTGGATACCCGGGTGGAGCTGAACATCGACGCATATCTGCCGGAAAGCTATGTCCGGGAGGAGCGCCTCCGGGTGGAGGTATACAAGCGCATCGCCATGGTGGAGGACGAGGAGAGCCGCCTGTCCATCGAGGAGGAGCTGATCGACCGCTTCGGCGATATTCCCGAGCCGGTGGAGAACCTCATCCGCATCGCCCAGCTGCGGGGCGTGACCCGCAAGTTGGGGGTCAGCCATCTGTCCCTGCGGCCCGACGGCGTTCACCTGCGGCTGGATGAGCGGCACATGCCCGAGCCCGATCAGCTGTTTGAAGCCATCACCAAAGCGGACGGACGGCTGCGCTTCGCTGTGGGCAAAAAGCCGGAGCTGGTGCTCTGCGAGCGGAATCTGTCCCCCGAGGCAGCGGTGGATATGGCGATCCCTGTGATGACGAAGGTTCACGAAGAATTGTCCGCTCTGCGGGAGAAACAAAAAGAGCTTCCCGCGCCGGAAAAAGCCTGACGGAAAGCAGCTGCTTCAAATTCCAAATGGAAGGAAAAACAGGGGCGCTTTGTACTTGCAACTTGGACGCTTTCGTGTTATCATTCATCTAAGCAGACCTCCCAAAAGAAGCCTGCCATTAATACAGGAGGTAAACGACGATGGCATATGTAATTTCTGACGAGTGCATCATGTGCGGCGCCTGCCAGTCCGAGTGCCCCGTGGAAGCGATCTCCGAGGGCGACGGCAAGTACGTGATCGATCCTGATAAGTGCATCGAATGCGGCGCTTGCGCCGGCACCTGCCCCGTGGGAGCTCCCGCCCAGGCGTAATGGTGCAACCAAAAAAAACGGCCCGAAAGGGTCGTTTTTTTGTTTCTATATATTTATATACTGCTTTTCTTTGAATGGCGTTTTTCCGAACATTTCCGGGAAGATGGGAAGGGACGTCCTCCCCAGCGGACAGACCCGTAAGCCAAAATTGAATACAATCCGAGAACAAACTGCAAATGAGCACAGGCGGAAATTCGGCTGAAAAGAGCTGAAAACAGGGCTGAGTCAACGGCTGGGGAGCCTCAAAGAGCCTGCGAAAAAAACCATTCGTTTTGACAAGTGAAGGAAATCAAGACATTTATTGCGAACAACGTGATGGCTTTGTGCAGAAAAAGGCTGGAAATCGGGAAAGAACATTGACAAAATGGTCAGTATGACGTAAAATCAGGAATAACCGCTGTACATTCCTGAAACAATGTTCGACGGGAAGCGAAAAGAAAGGATGGACACTGAACATGAAGAAGCTGCTCTCTCTGGTTCTGGCCGCTGCGATGCTGCTCTCTCTGGTTCCCGCTGCCTTCGCTGAGGAAGCTGAGACCAAGAGCATCAATGGCAAAGAATACGGCGTGGATTACACCTCTCTGTATTCTCAGTTTGGCAAGGAAACCACCATTGCCGATGTTACCGAGGATGAGGAAACCGGCCTGTGCTACATCGAAAAGGATGGCGTGGAGTACGAGCTGGGCCTCGACTTCCTGAGCATGGCCATGGTTTACAACACCCAGGTCGTCGACGGCTGGGATACCGAAGACGATGTGTACGCGACCTGGTGGCGCTACTACATGCAGCGCTGGAACTACCTGATGCCCGAAATTCCCCTGTACGCCAACGAGTACTACGATCTGTACAACGCGCAGATCAAGGGCACGGACGAGCATCCCACCAACCCCTACTGGTCTCCCGCCGCCGCTCTGATCGACTGGACCTCCGAAAAAGAGGACAACAGCATCATTATGGGCAACACCACCGATCTGTCCGGCAAGTTCCGTTACGCGACCTTCGGTGGCACCAACCCCGGCGCGGCCGATCTGGACGTGCAGAACCTGTCCACCGGTCTGGAAACCGTCGCTACCACCAAGGAGGGCGGCTTCGAGTGGAACCCCACCGTTGTGAAGTCTCACGAAGAGACCATGAACGAGGACGGCACCCGCACCTACACCGTGACCATCTATGACGATCTGAAGCTCAGCGACGGCACCCCCGTCACCGTGAAGAACTACGTGGTCTTCCCCATGGTGTTCTCCAGCCCTGTGGGCGTGGCCGCCGCCGGCAAGGATCACCAGTCCGGCATGACGCTGGAGGGCTTCAAGACCTTCAACACCTATGACGGCACCGAGGGCTCCGGCACCAAGGAACTGGCCGGTCTGCGGATGATCGACGATTACACCTACTCCATCACCGTGTCTGCCGATTACGCCAACTACTTCTACGCCATCTCCTACGCCGGCCTGTCTGCCTACGACGTTTCCCTGTGGATCGGCGACGCCGACGTGAAGGACGACGGCAACGGCGTGTACTTCACCGACGACTTCTACGCCAAGGAAGGCGACAAGTACGTGATGGCTGACCACATCGTGACTGCCAGCCAGAATACCGACACCACTTATCCCTACTCCGGCCCCTATGTTGTCAAGTCCTACGACAGCGCCGACAAGTCCGCTGTGCTGGAGCTGAACCCCAACTTCAAGGGCAACTACGAAGGCGTGAAGCCCACCATCGCCAAGGTCGTTTATAAGAAGATCGTTTCCAGCACTCAGCTGGAGGACCTGAAGGCCGGTACGCTGGACGTCATCGCGGGCATCACCGGCGGCGACGAGACCAACGAGGCGCTGGCGCTGGCTGACGGCTCCGACGGCAAGTACGTCTACACCCACTACAGCCGCGCCGGATATGGGAAGCTGGGCTTCCGCGCCGACTACGGCCCCGCTCAGTTCACCGAAGTGCGCCAGGCGATCGCCTACTGCATGGACCGCGCCAAGTTCGCCAAGGACTTCACCGGCGGCTATGGCGGCGTTGTGGACGGCCCCTACTATTCCGGCAGCTGGATGTACAAGGCCGCTGTGGATCAGGGCATGATCCTGAACGCCTATGCTACCTCCGTGGACAGCGCTATCGAAGTGCTGACCGAGGGCGGCTGGGTGTACGATGCTGAGGGCAACGACTACGTCGATGGCGTCCGCTACAAGAAGATCCCCGGCGATATCGCTACCGAGAACGACATCAACTACAAGTCCAAGGACGGCGCTTATGTGACCACCAAGGTCGGCGACGACTACTATATGCCGCTGGTCCTGAACTGGTACGGCACCTCCGACAACCCCTTCACCGATCAGCTGATGACCGGTTTCGCCTCCAACGACAACGTGATCGCCGCCGGCTTCAACGTGCAGTACACCATCGGCGACTTCTCGCCCATGCTGGACGAACTGTATCAGGCTGCGGTGTACGGCTACTATTCTGGCAGCCCCATGTACTCCGTGTTCAACTTCGCGACCGGTTTCACCTCTGCTGCGTATGACTACTCCTACCAGATGACCATCGATCCCGCCATGTACGACGACTATTCTGCGTACTACATCAAGGATCAGGCCGACGTGTACTGGCTGAAGTAATCGCAACAAAAACGAGACCCGGTTCGGGAGCGTTTCGCTCCCTCACCCCAAGGCAGGGTTCATCCCCTGCCTTGGGGATATTACAGTTCTAGGAAAACCAACGATGTTTTTCCCGGACAGGAGTCGGAGCGAGGAATGATCAATGGGTAGATATATCGTTAAGAGAATCGGCTATATGCTGCTAGTTCTCGTTATTTTGTCCTTTTTGATGTTTATCATTTACAACATGGTTCCCAGCAATCGCGCCTATACGGACGCCAAGGCTGAGATCCAGACCATGAAAAAAGGCATGTCCGCCGCGGACATGGACACCCGTTTTCAGGAACTATACCTGAAATATCAGCGCCGTTACGGCACGGACACCAATAACATGGTGATCCGCTATCTCCGCTGGGTAGGCCTGTATCCGTTGTATGACGGAAGCTACAGCGGCCTGCTGCAGGGCAACTTCGGTTATTCATATGAAGCCCGCGACGAGGTCATCAACGTGGTGAAGCCTCGCATGGGCAACACCATATTTATCAATATATTCGCAACCATTCTGGCTCTGGGGATCACCATTCCTCTGGGCATCCATTGTGCTGTCAAGAAAAACAGCCGGGGCGACCAGGCCGTGCAGATGCTGACCATCATCGGCTACAGCCTGCCGACCTTCCTGATCGCTATTTTATTCATCTGGATCTTCTGCTCGCTGCTGCACATTTTCCCGCCCAGCGGCATCAAGACCCCGGGCAGCAGCTACACGGGCTGGAAGTTCTTCACCGACCGGATGTATTTCCTGGCCCTGCCCCTGATCGTCATGACCTTCTGCTCTCTGGGTGGCATGACCCGTTATGTCCGCGCCTCCATGATCGAAGCGCTGTCCATGGACTGCATCAAGACGGCTCGGGCCAAGGGCGTTCGGGAAAAGGCCATCATCTATTCTCACGCTTGGCGCAACGCCCTGATCCCCATCGTCACGCTGGTGGTGGGCTGGTTCCTGGGCATTTTCTCCGGCTCCGTGGTCATTGAGCAGATGTTCGCCCTGAACGGCATGGGCGACTTGATGATCTCGTCCCTGCGCACGGCGGACTTTGACGTCATCATGTTGCTGCAGATGTTCTACGTCATGCTGTCCCTGTTGGGCAATCTGGTCATCGACATCGTGTATGGTCTGGTGGATCCGCGCGTCCGCGTCAGCAAGTAAGGAGGAGAGAAGCAAATGAGCAAAAAGCAGAATCAGCAGTCCTCCTCCAAAAAGGGCTTTGCGCCCTTCCGCTGGATCAGCCGCGCCTTCATGGGCGCCAGCCGCCAGTACGCCGAGGAAACGCTGCAGCAGCAGGAAGAAAACCGCATCAACGATGTGGAAGAAATCGTCAGCCCCGGCCGTCAGCTGGTGCGTAATTTCATGGAACGGAAGCTGGCCGTGTTCGCGCTGTGCGTGGTCATCGCCATGTTCCTGTTCGTGTTCATCGGCCCCCTGTTCCTGACTAACTATTCGGACAGCTACACCGAGGTCACCCAGAAGAGCGTGCCCCCGACCATGAGCATGATGTCCGTGCCCCGGGAGCTGCGGGACGATATTAAGATGATCGACGCCAACGGCAGCTTTACCGTGGGTCTGTCCAACGCCGGCAAGGTGTATGTCTGGGGCGCGACCCAGATCGGCACTACCGGCGTCAACGTGGCCAACATTCCCGACGAGGTCAAGAATACCAAGATCGCCATGGTTGCGGCGGGCATTGACCACATTGTAGCCATTGGCGAAAACGGCAAGGTCTACGCCTGGGGCAACAACAAGCTGGGCCAGTACGGCCGCACGCAGGAAATGATCGATAACCCCAATATCGCCGTGATGCCGGAAGAGATCATGGTGGAGGGCGGCATTGACGTGGCCAACGTCAAGAAGCTGACCTGCGGCTATCAGTGCTCCGCTATTCTGATGAACGACGGCACCCTGTATATGTGGGGCAACAAGCTGACCTACGCCAACATCGACAAATTCCTCGATAATCACGGCCTGAAGGACGTGGCCTTCCTGCTGAACTACATCGTCGGCATTAAGGAAGAAGGCACCAGCGTTTACACCGGCACCCGCGGCCTGTACGGCACCCTGCGCACCAACGTGTACGCCCAGTCCCAGAAGACCAAGGATTTCCTGGACGGACGCACCATCGAACGGATTGTGGCCACCAGCGATACCCTCTGCCTGGAACTGAGCGACGGCTCTATCGCCCTGTCCGGCGACTTCACCTCCGACTGCGTGGAGATCCCCGCGATGGAAGAAGGAGAACACTTCCTGCTGGGCAGCATCAGCGCCGGTACGTACCACTACACGGGCATCACCAACAAGGGCCATGTGTACTCCTGGGGCAAGAACCACTTCGGCCAGTCCAATCCGCCGGCCAAGGTGCAGGGCGCGGCTCAGGTCTTCACCGGCTCCTTCCAAAACTATGCCGTGGATGAAAACGGCAAACTGCTTGGCACTTGGGGTCTGAAGGGCTACCTGTTCGGCACCGACACCTATGGCGCGGACATCTTCCAGCGCATCTGCGCGGGCGGTAAGATGACCATGACCATCGGCGCTGTGGCCGTTATCTTCTCCACCATCATCGGTATCATCATCGGCTGCCTGTCCGGCTACTTCGGCGGCAAGGTGGATATGGTGCTGATGCGCATCACGGAAATTTTCACCGCCATTCCCTTCCTGCCTTTTGCCATGATCCTGAGCTCCGTCATGAGCCAGATGACCTTGAGCGAGGATATGCGTATCTTCATTATCATGGTCATTCTGGGCGTTCTGACCTGGCCTTCGCTGGCCCGTCTGGTGCGCGGTCAGGTGCTGGTGGCCCGCGAAAGCGAGTACGTCACCGCCGCCAAGGCCATGGGCGTCAGCGAGCGGACGATTGCCTTCAAGCACATCCTGCCCAACGTGGTCTCCGTCATTCTGGTGACGCTGACGCTGGACTTCGCAGGCTGCATGCTGACGGAATCCTCCCTGAGCTATCTGGGCTTCGGCGTTCACTATCCGCGGCCCACTTGGGGCAATATGCTGAACGGTGCCAACAACGCCACCATCATCGGCAACTACTGGTGGCAGTGGCTCTTTACCTCCCTGTTCCTGGCCATCACCACGATCTGCATCAATATCGTGGGCGATACGCTGCGCGACGTAATGGACCCCAAGTCCAACATTGATAAGTAAGGGGGAAAGAGAAATGCCGTTGTTGGAAGTTAAAAACCTTCATACCTACTTCAAAACGAAAAAGGGTATCGTGAAGGCTGTCAATGATGTTTCCTATTCCCTTGAGCCCGGCAAGACCATCGGTATCGTGGGTGAGTCCGGTTCCGGCAAGTCTGTTTCCGCCATGAGCATCCTGCAGCTGCTGGACGCCAACGGTTACATCGCCGGGGGTGAGGTGCTCTTCGAGGGCAAGGATCTGACCAAGCTGTCTCTGAACGAAATGTACCAGATCCGCGGCAATGCGATCTCCGTCATCTTTCAGGAGCCTATGACCTCCCTGAACCCCGTGTTCACGGTGGATCGTCAGCTGAGCGAACCCTTCATCATCCATCAGGGCAAAACCAAGAAGGAAGCCCATGAGCTGGCACTGAAAATGCTGGCGGACGTGCAGATTCCCAACCCGGAAGCCGTCATTCGCCAGTATCCTCACCAGCTGTCCGGCGGTATGCGGCAGCGCGTCATGATCGCCATGGCGCTGGCCTGCCGTCCGAAGATTCTGATCGCCGACGAGCCTACCACGGCGCTGGACGTGACCATTCAGGCGCAGATTCTTCGTCTGATGAACGAATTGCAGGAAGAAAAGGGCACCAGCATCATTTTCATCACCCACGATCTGGGCGTGATCAACGAAATGGCGGACGACGTGGCGGTGATGTACTGCGGTCAGGTGGTGGAAAAGGCTTCCGCCCGCACCATCTTCTCCGACTGCAAAATGAGCCATCCCTACACCGAGGGCCTGATGTTCTCCATTCCCCGGCTGGATTCCAAGGACAAGATCGAGCCCATCCCCGGCGTGGTGCCCCACCCGCTGGCCCTGCCCAAGGGCTGCAAGTTCGCGCCCCGCTGCAAATACTGCACGAAGAAGTGCATGGAAGAAGAACCCGAGCTGAAGGACATGGGGAACGGGCAGCTGATCCGCTGCTTCTACCCGGAGAAGGAGGTGAGACGGAGTGCAGCACACAAAGAAATTACTGTCCATCACTAATCTGAAAAAGTATTTCCCCGTCGCCAAGTCCTCCGTCTTCCAGAAGACCCAGCAGTACGTCCGCGCCAACGAGGACATTTCGCTGGACATCTACGAGGGCGAGACCATCGGCGTAGTAGGCGAGTCCGGCTGCGGCAAGAGCACGCTGGGCCGGGTGCTGCTGCAGCTCTATCCCCAGACGGCCGGCAGCACCATGTACTACGGCAAGACGCTGGCGGAAGTAGCGCCCAGCTACATGGAGGATACGCTCCGTCATCTGGATAAGTACCGTCAGAAGTACAAGAAGGCGCAGGAAAAGGCCGCCGAGCTCAACCGCAAGGTGGAAGAAATCGGCGAGGACAAGGCCGACTTCTACCTGCTGCAGGATCGGAATCTGGCCCGCTGCGACGAACAGACCTGCCTGGATCATATGGTGAAGATCGTCGGCGGCTTCTTTGCCGTGGATGACAACGATCAGGGGCGTCAGCTGATCCTGAGGGAGTACGAAGCCAGCGCTAAACGTGCACAGCTGTCAGCCCGTCGTTTGGAGCTGTCGGTAGAGCTGGAGCACCGCAAGGGCAGCAACGCCGGCGGCGTGGAAAAGCTGGAAGAAAAGATCAAGGCGCTGGACAGTGAGATTGCCGTTCAGGATCAGCAGATCGCCGATGTGGAGGCTTCTCTGACGGCGCTTCGGCAGAAGTATGCCGATAATCCCGAATTTGCCAAGTATGAAGCCATGCGGGATGACGGCGTTGACCTGTCCCGGCTGAAATATAAGGAGCAGCGGGCGCTGCGCAAGGATCTGCAGATCATTTTCCAGGATCCCTATTCCAGCCTGAACCCCCGCTTCACCATCGGCCAGATCATCGAGGAAGGTCTGGTGACCCACCACTTCTACAAGCACGGCTCCGAAGCCATGCGGCAGTACATCATTGAGACGATGGAGAAATGCGGCCTGCAGGATTATATGCTGCACCGTTATCCCCACCAGTTCTCCGGCGGCCAGCGGCAGCGTATCTGCATTGCCCGCGCGCTGGCGGTGCAGCCCAAGTTCATCGTGTGCGACGAGTGCGTCTCCGCGCTGGACGTGTCCATTCAGTCCCAGATCATCAACCTGCTGCAGGAGCTGAAGGAAAAAGAGAACCTGACCTACATGTTCATTTCCCATGACCTGTCGGTGGTTCGCTATATCTCCGACCGTATCTGCGTCATGTATCTGGGCAACGTGGTGGAGCTGGCCGATGCGGAAACCATCTTCCGCGACCCGCGTCATCCCTACACGGTGGCGCTGCTGTCTTCCATTCCTACCACCGACCCCGACAGTCTGGACAAGGAGCGCATCCTGCTGGAGGGCAACATCCCCAGCCCCATCAAGCCCCCGTCCGGCTGCAAGTTCCACACCCGCTGCTACATGGCCTGCGACAAGTGCAAGCGCGTCCCGCCGGAGCTGCGGGAGGTGGAACCCGGTCATTTCCTGGCCTGCCACTTCCCCGAAAAGAAGCTGGATGAGAACGGCAACTACCTCTTCGAGCTGCCCAAGATGGAGAAGAAGTCCAACCGTACCGCGGCGCAGGAGCCTCAGGCATGATCTGGAAGCGTCTGAAAAAAGTCACTCCTGAGCAGGAGAAGGAATTTAGCGAGCGCATGGAAGGCGTACCCTTTCAGGACAAGGTCATCATGGTGGTGACGGCGTTCTTTGTGATCGTGATTCCCTGCCTGCTGGTGGTCGGCGGCATGAGTCTGCTGGTCATGTGGATTCTCGGAATGCTATAAGCCGATCCGGCTGTTCCCGTTGGGGGCAGCCGGATTTTTGATGAATCGCTATAGAAAAACGAAGGGGGAAACGATATGCTGGAACAACTGGAAGCCGTTGTTCGCCGCATTGGGCAAACGGTGGTCACGGCGGCGGAATTGTCGGTGACGGAAAAAGAAGGCCACGCCAATTTTGTGACGGATATGGACGTGCGGGTTCAGCGGATGTTGATGGAGGAACTGAGCGCGCTGCTCCCGGATGCTGCGTTTATTTGCGAGGAAAAGGAAAACGAGAAGCTCTCGGAGGGGGAAACGTGGATCGTTGACCCCATTGACGGGACCACGAACCTGATCCACCACTACCATCATTCGGCCCTTTCGGTGGCATTGCTGCGGAACCGGAAGCCTGTGCTGGCCTGCGTCTACAATCCCTTTACGGAGGAACTGTTCAGCGCGGAAAAAGGGCACGGAGCATGGCTGAACGGAAAGCGGATCGCCGTCTCCCATCGTCCGCTGAATAACGCGCTGATCGGCTTCGGCACGGCTCCCTACTATGAAGAACTGAGCCGCGCTACCATGAAGATCGCTTATCGGCTTCTGCATGAAGCAGGCGATCTGCGGCGTTCCGGCTCGGCGGCGCTGGATCTGGCCTACGTGGCCTGTGGACGCATGGACGCTTTTTTTGAGCTGCGTCTGAAACCGTGGGATATCGCGGCGGGGGCGCTGCTGGTGACGGAGGCGGGCGGCGCATTTACCATGCCGTTGAACGAGAAAGTGGACTTTGACCTGTCCACGGCGGTGATCGCCAGCAATGTGGAGTGTTTAGAGGGCCTTTGCCGAATTGTACTGGAAGAAGCGGCGGGGGAATCAGCCTGACAGGCGCAACATAAAGCAAAAGGGCGAACGGAAAATTTCCGCTCGCCTTTTTCTATTGAATGATCGACGGTGCAAGGCATCGTCCATATTCAGTATTCTCCGGGTCGATCATTTCGCCGGTCTGCGCATTGAGAATGATCGGTCGATAATACGGCTCATCCTCCAACCAGCCGTCCGTGTAGAACGGCCCGTTTCTTTCCGCCAAGGGGCCGTCCTGCTGATATTCGACCCACACGACCCAAGAAGGCAGCAGAAGCTGTTCCTGCGGGTTCTCCGTATCATACTGCACATATCCAAGCGCTGCACGATCGACCGCCCGAATGTAGCCCGCGTCAATCCACTCTTCCACTTTGTTCTTGACGCATTCAAACGGAAGCAGGGGAATGTCTTCCCGTACAACGTCGGTTTCCTCATAAAAGACACACTTGAGTAAAAAGGAATCTTCGTCCCAGACATCGACAGAAGCGCAGCCACGGCTTTCCAGCAGATAGTTTTCATCCCCAACGGCTTTGGTGGAGAAGGTGCTGTGAACGCTCCCCATGAAGGGAATGCCGTGGAAGATCTGGTGAAATTCCAAGTGATAATAGCCTTTTTCGCTGATGGGATCCCCGGTCTTTTTGGAAAAAGCGCGGTCAAAAACGGCGACGTTGGTTAAATCCAGCGAGTCGTTTGGAAATAATTCCGAGACCTGTTTTTTCGCAGCCGCAACAGCATCCCCCAAAAGAAGGGCATTGTTGTCCGCGTAAGCCGCGTCCATGCGGTAATCCGACAAAAGATGAGAGTCCCAACCCATGACAGCCTGATTGTAGGAAGCGTCGTCCTTCCGCGTTTTTCCCCATATGGGCGGCGTTGCGTGATCGTAAGCCGTCGAAAAAGGGGTCGATTGAAAGCTGTAGGAGTTGACCTCGTCCGTTTCCATGGCCGATGTGCAAAAGGCTTGAAGCTCCTCGACACGCGCGTCAGGCAGCGGAGATGCAGCCTGCACCAGAATCACCGGGGCAGTTTCCACGGATGGAATTTCGATCTCCCCATCGACAGGAATCGTTCGTCCGTAAGCCTCATAAATTTCCTGCCAACGGGGAGAAGTCACGCCGGACAACTCTCGAATGGAGTAGGAGCGTCCCTCTCCGATAGCCAGCGTCGGCCATAACATCAGCAGAGAAAGACAGAGTGAGACCAATCGCAACTTTTTCATGACCACCCCTCCATTATAAAGCGTTGTCATAAAATGGAACGAAAAAAGAAAGAAAAAACCTGCAAGCAGTGGCAAAAAAGGTCACGATTTCGATACAGCGGGCGGGGCAATGGCGGCCTTCTCTTGCCAATAAACGGAAAATCGCACCAAACCCGCGAGCCGTGGCACCTGTCGTGCCACGGCGGTAAAACCAAGCCAACCAGCATGTCTCTCTACGCCCCCGCGCCCTATGGCGCGGAGTGGGGTGCAGGGGATCATCCCCTGCCAGACCGGCGAGCCGCGAGGCCCGTTGCCGAGCGGCGGTAGCTTCACGGCCAAGCCGCATGTCCCTCGAGCGCCCTGCGCGCCACAGGCGCGCAGTCCGAAAGGGGCTCAGCCCCCCTGCAGAAGGTGGCTGGGCTTGATGACGGCGTCCAGACGGGATTCGACGTAGCGGCGGAGAAGATCAAAAAGGGTGGAGCCTTCGCCGCGTGGACGAACCGTTAAACCACCTAGAATGGTCTCCTTCATCCAGTCGATCTGGGCGGAAGTGACGGGAATGGTGGAACGGCTGGAACAGTCCGGGCAGCAAAGTCCGCCCGCTTCGACATCGAAACGCCCACCGGAGGTCACGTCCAGCGGACGGCGGCAGTGGGCGCAGCGGGAAAGCCGGGGACGGTAGCCGCATTCCACCGCAAAAAGAAGCAGAAAGGCCGATGTGGTTTCCAGCGCGTCCGCGTCGGCGTTGTAGGTCAGATAGTATAGCCCTTTCAATAGAAGGGCGTATAGACCACGGGATTCCTGCCCGGGCTGGACCGCCGCCTGACAAAGCGCCGCCATGTAGCTGGCGCAGGTCAGCCGGTAGGGCTCCAACCGCAGGGGATAAAAGCTGTCCGCCAGAGCGCAGGAGGTCAGGGTAAAATGATCGTGGCTCTGATAGAGGACGAACTCGCCGCTGACGAATAGCTCGCTGACGGGCATCAGGGGGCTTTTCGGACGGCGGCACCCCCGGGAAAGCGCGTCGATCCGGCCATAATCCGGGCTGAGAATGGTCAGCATCCGATCATGCTCCCGGTAATTGGCATAGCGAAGCACGATCCCCTGCGTGGTAACGGACGGCATGGGCGGGCCTCCTTTCGGTGATAAGAAAACCCCCTCGGCGCGGGGCGCTCAAGGGGGTGAAAGAACGGTTTTCCTTAGCCGCGCACGGTCTCCACCAGCTTGGTGAAAGCGGCGGGATCATTCACAGCGATATCAGCCAGCATCTTGCGGTTGATCTGGATGTTCTTCTTCTTCAGACCATCCATCAGCACGCTGTAGCTCATGCCATTCAGACGAGCGGCGGCGTTGATACGGGTGATCCACAGACGGCGGAAGTCGCGCTTGCGCATCTTGCGGCCTTCATAAGCATAGCGAAGGCTGCGGGCGACCTGCTCGCTGGCGGCGCGGTACTGCTTGGACTTGGCGCCATAGTAGCCCTTGGCAAGCTTGAGCACCTTGCGGCGCTTCTTGTGGGCGTTAACGGCTGCTTTAATACGTGCCATTTTCTTATCCTCCTTGAATCGTTAGCAAAGCTTATTTGTAGGGCAGCAGCTTGTGGATGGTACGGGCTTCGGCCGCGTTGTCCACCACACCGTCCGCACGCAGGTGACGGGTGCGCTTGGTGGTCTTCAAATGCACCTGATGGTTCGCGTTCATCTGCTTATGCATCACTTTGCCGTTCTTCGAGAAGAAGAAGCGTTTGGCTGCTCCACGATGGGATTTCTGCTTAGGCATAGGGGTTGTCCTCCTTCCGTGTGCTATCCATGAAATGCCGGGGCTTGGCCCCGGCAAAGGATGGCCATTCCATGGGTCAAATCATATTTTCGCTTTCGCGCTTGACCTTTTTCTTGGGCTGCGGCTTGGGCTCCCTGGGCGCTTCGGCCGCTGCGGCCTGATTGGCGGCGTGCTTTTCCTTGCGCGCCTGAGACTTTTCGGCGAAGCTCTTCTTTTCCGCCTTGGGTCCCAGAATCATGATCATGTGGCGGCCCTCCAGCATGGGGCGGCGCTCGATGGTGCCGTATTCCTCGATGCGGCTGGCGAAATCCTGCATGATCTTCATGCCGATGTCCGCATGAGCGATCTGCCGCCCACGGAAGCGGATGCTGACCTTGACCTTGTCGCCGTCCTGCAGGAACTTGACGGCGTTGCGGAATTTGGTCTGAACGTCGTTTTCCTCGATGGTGGCGGAGAGCTGCACCTCTTTGAGCGTTACGACGCGCTGATTCTTGCGCAGGTCGCGTTCCCGCTTGGACTGCTCGTAGCGGTGCTTGTCGTAGTCCATCAGCTTGCAGACAGGGGGCTGAGCGTTCGCTGCGATCTTTACCAGATCCAGACCGGCCTGTTCGGCCATTTCCAGCGCCTGACGGGTGGGCATAACGCCCAGCTGTTCGCCGTCGGCGGAAATCAGCCGTACCTCTCTGTCGCGGATTTCTTCATTGATCATCGGCTCGTTGATGTGGATACACCTCCAAATGGTTTTTGGGCTCGGAAGCCCGGAGTTTTCAGACAACAAAAAACGCCGGGCACAAACTACCCGCCGCAAGCACCCCATGGACTTATGTGCCATGACCGACGCAACATCGCTACGCGGTGAGAAGCGGGCAGCTTCTTCTTACAAAAGCAAGTATAACACCAGTGTTTCAGACTGTCAAGCCGTGAAATAAAGAAAAACAGAAAAAAACGCCCGAAAAAACCGAGAACGAAGCGGCCGCGAAAGGAAGCTACATTTTGCCCATCAGCAAGGCGGCCGGTCGCGAACGGCCAGCCGCCTGAAAGGTTCAGAAACCCCGGAATTGGCAGGGGCCGAACAGCCATTGGGGATAAGCGTCTTCCGGGCGGGGACGGAACGTCTCGTTCCTCCCTCCGGCGGAAGCAAAGCGGATTTTCACCTCGGCGGTGGATCGGCGGTTCATGAGGCATTCCTCCCTGATGATCGAAACTTATTGAATGGTAATGTCGCCGGAGACGGTGTTCACATCCAGCAGACTGGCGCTGTCCGGCTGGCTTTCCGGGATGCGGTCGATGTTGCCGGAAACGGTGTGGCAGCGGAGCTGGGGATGAACGTCTTCCGACAGCTCCACCTCCACGCTGCCGCAGGTGCTTTTGAGCGCGATGCGCTGAAAGGCTCCGTCAGGCCGCAGCTGCACGTCGCCGCTGACCGTGTTGAGGGAAAGGGCGGGGAAGGGGCCTTCCACCGTCAGATCACCGCTGATGGAGCTGATCTCCGTTTCGGGGCATTGGCCTTCCCAGCGTACATCGCCGCTGGTACTGGTGATTCGGGCGTGCTGGCGGACGGTCAGCCCGTCCAGCGTCAGATCGCCGCTGGTGGTGCTCAGATCCACCTGATCGCATTCCCCATTCCAGATCACGTCGCCGCTGGTGCTGGCGAGCCGGGCATGATCCCGCACACGGACGTTTTCCAATGTCAGATTGCCGCTGGCGCTGCTTATTTCGGCCTGCACGGCGGAGCCGGACCAGCGCGCGTCGCCGCTCTTGGTGACGAGACGGAGACTTTTTTCAACGGCCACGTCCTCCAAGGTCAGATCGCCGCTGGCAGTGCGGAGCGATAGTTCTTCCAGCGTCAGCCCTTCCAGCAAAGCGTCGCCCGAAGAAGTCTCCGCCTGCAGAAACAGACCGTCCGGAATTTCCAGCGTCACTTCTTCCCCGGAGGAAAAACCCATGCTGCCCAGCTCCTTGGAAATGCCGGAGATCATTTTGCTGACGCTGTTCATGAGCTGGTTCAGATTGCCGTTCCACTTGAAGCCGCTGTCCATCTTGATGTGCCGGGAAGAAGCGGGCTTTGCGCCGTTCGCCTGACGTTCTACGATCAGACGGTCGCCTTCGGTGCGAGCCTTCAGTACGTGATTGGGGTCGTGAAAGGTCAGACGAACAGTTTTGTCCGGAGAACGGCGCACCTGCAGGTCGGCGCTGCCCAGCCGAAGCTCGGTATAATGAACGTCGGTGTAAAGCTCCGTCCGCTCGTCCGCATCGTCTTCTTCCTCCCCATGCGCCGTCTCCGTTTCTTCGGCCTCCATGGGGGAGACAGGAGCCTGCGGAGCGGCGGGACGGGCATTTTTGCGGGGATAGTCCGCCAGCATTTCCTGCATCCCGTTCAGGCTGTCGATGACGGCCTTGGTGGCTTCGTCCGCCGTCATGCCGCCCGCTGTCAGGTCGGCATAGCGCTCCTGACAGTTTTGCAATATTTCATCATGGAGCGCGACAGTCTCGTCGGTTTCTTCCAAATCTTCAAATAAAAGCGCTACGATCTTGGTGATGGTATCGTTCATTTTGACTCCCCTCCCAACAGTTGATCCAGCACCTGACGAGTCTCCCGCCACGTTTCGCAGTCCTTGAGCAGCTTTTCCAGCCCTACGTCCGTGAGGGAATAGTAACGCCGACGCGCGCCGCTTTGTTCGTCGCCCCAGTAGGAGCGGATGCATCCGGCGGCCTCCAGCCGGCGGAAAGCAGTGTACAGGGTGGCTTCCTTCAGCTCCAGCCCGCCATCGCTTTGCTCGGCCACGGCCTTGCTGATGCGGTAGCCGTAGCTGTCGCCATCCGATAATTGTTTCAGGATAATGGTATCCGTGTATCCGCGAAGAAGATCCGCAGAAAGTGCCATAACCTCACCTCCGTTGTAAATTGTACATCGAAGTACTTCATCTGTCAATGTATTATTTCACACAAAATAAATTTTGTAAAAAAGCCCCCTTAAAAGTACGAACAAAAAACAATTCAGGAAAAAAGCGGTTGACAATAAGGAAGAAAACTATTACAATATCCCATGTCTGGTACTACGGCCAATGCGGGCGTGCGGGTGTAACTCAATGGTAGAGTTCCAGCTTCCCAAGCTGGCTACGTGGGTTCGATTCCCATCACCCGCTCCAACCGCATGAAACCATACCGGATAAATACAGAAACTGTAATTGAACAGGAGGTCGGTTTCCCATGGCGAAAGCGCATTTTGAACGTACGAAGCCCCATGTAAACATCGGCACCATCGGTCACGTCGACCACGGCAAGACCACCCTGACCGCGGCCATCACCATGACGCTGGCTCAGCTGGGCGAAGCTCAGGCCATGAAGTACGAAGACATCGATAAGGCTCCCGAAGAAAAAGCGCGTGGAATTACCATCAACACCGCTCACGTGGAGTACGAGACCGAAAAGCGTCACTACGCGCACGTGGACTGCCCCGGCCACGCCGACTACGTGAAGAACATGATCACCGGTGCTGCTCAGATGGACGGCGCTATTCTGGTCGTGTCCGCTCCCGACGGCCCCATGCCCCAGACCCGTGAGCACATCCTGCTGGCTCGTCAGGTGGGCGTGCCTTACATCGTCGTGTTCATGAACAAGACCGACATGATGGACGACCCCGAGCTGCTGGAACTGGTGGAAATGGAGATCCGCGAGCTGCTGAGCGCTTATGACTTCCCGGGCGACGACATCCCGATCATCAAGGGTTCCGCTCTGAAGGCTCTGGAGTATGTCCAGAACGGCGGCACCGATGTGAAGAACGCTCCCGAGTGCCAGTGCATCTGGGCTCTGATGGATGCTGTGGACGAGTACATTCCTTCTCCCCAGCGCGCCACCGACCAGCCCTTCCTGATGCCCGTTGAGGACGTTATGACCATCACCGGCCGCGGCACTGTTGCCACCGGCCGTGTCGAGCGCGGCGCTGCCAAGGTCGGCGACACCGTCGAGATCGTTGGTCTGATGGACAAGCCCCGCTCCGTGGTCATCACCGGTCTGGAAATGTTCCGCAAGACGCTGGACATGGCCGAGGCTGGCGACAACGTGGGCGCTCTGCTGCGCGGCGTGCAGCGTAACGAGATCGAGCGTGGTCAGGTTCTGGCCAAGCCCGGCTCCATTCATCCTCACACCCACTTCATCGGCCAGGTGTACGTCCTGACCAAGGAAGAAGGCGGCCGTCACACCCCCTTCTTCAACGGCTATCGTCCCCAGTTCTATTTCCGCACCACCGACGTGACCGGCGATATCAAGCTGCCCGAAGGCGTGGAAATGGTGATGCCCGGCGATAACATCGACATGGAGATCAAGCTGATCACCCCCATCGCCATCGAGCAGGGCCTCCGCTTCGCTATCCGCGAAGGCGGCCGCACCGTTGGCTCCGGCGTTGTTGCCAAGGTGATCGAGTAATTTCACGAAGCTGACAACAGCATCGTCCAAAACAGCCCCGCGTTCGAAAGAACGCGGGGCTGTTTGAATATTCAAAGAGAGGAATACCAACCGGGAACCACTCGCTGAAAACCGTCGTACCAGTCCATGACGTCCCCGGCCTGATGCAGCATGACCTGAATCTCTTCTTCGCCGTAATCTATGGCCCAGTAAACCGAGGACAACGTGTTGCTCCCGATGTAAAAGGCCAGACACTGCCAGAACGCCGGGGGCGGATCCCCGTCAAAATATCCGTCCACCATGCCGGAGGCAAAGGGGGGAGCAACCTGCGCACACCACACGATGCGGTTGAACTCCTCCCATGGGTCGCCAAAATCGAAACGGTCAAAATCAATAACGATTAACTGGCTGCCGCAAAGCATCATGTTTCCGATATGATAATCTCCATGCTGAAAGGTTTGAGGGCGGCCCTCCAAAACCTCCCGGTGCTCGGTCAGATAACGGATCACCGTTTCATCGCCCGAAAAATGCAGCCCGCAGCCGCGGTATTTCTGGATTTTCGCATTGGCTTTGCGCCCGAAGCGACTGGCCCAGTCCTCCTGACCGGCGGGCGCGGGAATGCTGTGAATCTTTTGCAGGATACGGCCTGCCTCAAGCCCCAGCGCATATTGATCTGCCGGAGAAAGTCCGGGGATGACCTCGTTTGCGTCTGCGCCGTCGATCCACGTGTAAAAGGTGTAGACCCCGCCTTCCCAGTCTCCGAATTCCACCGGACGGCACATGAGAATGCCGGTTTCCGCCACGCGGCCCAGCAGGTCAAACAACTGCCGCCGCGTCCCGCTTTTTTCATGGGGCGTGAGCCGGAGCAGGTATTTCGTCCCATCAGCGGTTTGCGCGCAGAATTTTTTGTCGCAGGACCAGCCTTTATGAATGGGCTCTTTTTGTACAATGGCGTTCCAAAGCATACGTTTCCTCCGAAAAATGAATGAGAAAATCAACGGGGCTGCGGCAGTGAATACCGCAGCCCTGCAAATCGTTTCAGGCCCGTTCGATGACCGCCACCGCGGCGGCAGCCCCACCTTCGTGGGTCAGGCTCAGATAGATCATTCCGCCGCCCATGACGCGCAGCTTTTCCGCCGCAGCGCCGGTCAGCTTGTAGTGGGGAGCACCGTTTTCATCATGGCACACGCCGATTTCCCGCAGGGAAATGCCGCCGCTTAATCCTACGCCCATGGCCTTCAGCAGGGCTTCCTTGGCGGCGAACATGGCGGCGGCGCTCTGTGGGCCAGCCTTGTCTCGCTGCGCGATGTAAGCCTGTTCTTCTTCCGTGTAATAGCGGGAAAGGAAATTGGCGTGGGCCGCCATGGCCTTTTCAATGCGCTCCACCTGACACAGGTCGATGCCCAGCCCGATCATGCGTGCTGTACCGCCCAAATCGCGTTCTGCACCGCGCGGGCCGTCACTTCCGCCGCAGCGGCGCAGAGCTGCACCGGGTTCACGTCCGCGTCAATGCGGCCGGTGCCCAGCGCAAAGACCGTGTCGCCGTCCATCTGGGTATGCACCGGGCGGATGGTGCGGGCGTAACCATCGTGGGCGCAGGTGGCCATGCGCAGGGCCTGTGCCTTGGTCAGCACCGCATCCGTGGCGACCACGCCGATGGTGGTATTCTGGCCGGAGGGGGTACCGATCTTCAGCATTTCCGGGATGGGCGCACTGCCGTAGAGCAGATGGTCGCACAGCACCGGCTTGCCGTCGGCCAGATGGCCGCAGGCCAGTACCTTATCAGTATTGGCTTCGTAAACGTCGCCGCAGGCGTTGACCGCGACGATAGCGCCCACGGTCACGCCGCAGCCCAGCGTGATGCTGGCCGTGCCGACGCCGCTGGGGGTGGGAACCGTACCGGGGATCAGCTTGCCCACCGTCGCGCCCGTGCCAGCACCGAACGCGCCCTGACGGACTTCCTTGCCGGCCTTTTCACAGGCCTCGTAGCCCATAGCCGCATCCGGGCGAACGCGAGCGTCTCCTACCTTCAGATCAAACAATACCGCCGCAGGCACGATGGGCACTTTGCAGACCCCCATGTCCACCCCGGCTCCGTGCTCCTCCAGAAAACGCATGACCCCGGAGGCACTGTCCAGGCCGTAGGCGCTGCCGCCGGAAAGCACTACGGCGTTCACGCGCTCCACCGTATTCTCCGGTTTGCAAAGGTCGGTTTCCCGGGTGCCCGGAGCCGCGCCCCGCACATCCGCGCCCATGACCGCGCCGTCGTGACTGCAAAGCACGACCGTCACGCCGGTTTTGGCCGCGTCGTTCTGGGCCTGTCCCACGCGGATGCCATGCACTTTGGTGATGCTGCCTTCAAAAAGTTGCTTCATGTGAAACCCTCCTTATATCGTGAAGATTTATTCAAAACGATCCGCCGCAATCTTTTCCACGCCGAAATAACGGGCGGTCGCCTGATTCAACCAACTGTCCGGGTCGCTGCCCAGCTCGATGGGGCCGAACATATCGTATTTGGAGCGGCTCAACACGCCGAAGGTGTGAATGTCAGTCTCACCTTCCTCCCGAAGGGCAACGATCTCCGCCGTTCGCGCCTCGTAAAGGCGGTAACGGTTGTAATCGTTGGGGAGCGCCTGCAGCATATCGACCGCCAGCAGGAAACAAAGCAGCAGCGAGGCGCCGTTCAGCGCCCAAGCTGTCTTTGGCCCTTCCAGCGTCGGCAGTAGTAAGGCGCAGGCGGCGATCATCAGAATGACCGGCCAGAATACGATCCGCAGGGGATAGTAGTTCGCCAGCGTCATGGCCCCGTTGCAAAGGAACGCCGACAGGGCGGTCAGGCAGGCGAAGATCCGCCGGTCGCGGGTCTCCGGCTGCGTCGGGCTGATTCCCAGCAGCACGGCAAAGACCACTGTGGGCGCAAGCAGATAGCGTTTCCAGTTTTGCAGCACTTCCACCAGCCGTTCCAGATAAACGCCGAAGCCGGCCACACCGCCCGCCACGCGCTCCCGCTCTCCCGGAGCGGCCATGAGGAAGACCCAGCCCGCCACGATACAGAAGAGAACGGGCAGCATCCAAAACGCCCAGCGCTTGTGAACGAAACGTTCTGACAAAAAGCACAGCCCCAGCAGGAACGCGAAAGCCATGGAAAAGTTTTCACTGGTGTTGCCCACCAGCAGGGCACCCAACGACAGCAGGATGACCTTGCCGATACGCGGGGCCGCAGCCTGATCGATCAGCGCATTCCGAAAGGGGATCAGCATCCAGACGGCCAGCGTTCCAAACCAGAGATAATTCAACGCCCCGGACATCCATAGAACCGGGCTGCCGAAGTCCGGCAGAAGCAGAAAGACGGGACAGCCGACTAATAGCAGCAGCCGCACATCATAGCGCCGTGCACCGCCCGCCAGCCGGTACAGCCCCAGCACCAGCAGCACAAAAACCGCCGCGTTGCAAAGGTCAAAAATGAAATTTGGCAGCATGGCGAACAACTGCACGAAAAAGTGCGCCGCATAGCGCCCGTTCATCACCTTGCCGTGGGCAATCAAGGACGGAATCAGCTGATCGAGCCGCGTCATCCGTTCGCCGGTCAGACAGCTGAAAGCGTAATAATAATCGTCCATGCCGAAGGGCGTAAACAGATTGAGCGCCAGCATCAGCAGATAAAGCAGCAGTAAGGAGGCGATAAACAGCTTTTTTGACCCTTGCGGCGAAATGGTGCGCATTTCTTTTCCCTCACGATCTTTTGAGTTTGAATCAAAACTTCGGCGGCATCGACAGAGTCGTTCACTTTGACGGGAAGCTGCGCCACCCAATCACCAGAAAGCTACGCCAGACCCGTGAGCCGTGGCACCCGTCGTGCCGCGGCGGTAAAACCCCGGCCAATCGCCTTCCCCTCGAGCGCCCCCGCGCCCTATGGGCGCGGTCCGGGGTCCAGGGGCACTGCCCCTGGGGTGTAGCCCATGAGACCGCGGACGGATACGTCGCCGCAGACGACCACCCGTAAAGAGCCGGAAGCATCCCGGACTAAGAGCGCCCCTGCGTCGTCCATGCCCTCCGCTTGACCGATGTATTCCTCCGTGGGCGCAATGACCCGTACCGTAGAGCCGATCGTCACCGAACGGGCACGGTATTCCGGGAGGATGGCGGGAAGCCCGCCCGCCTCCAAGCGGTCGATGACCCGCTCCACCGCTTCCAGAAAGGCGGCTAGAAGCTCCCGTAGGACCACGGGCGCGGCGGCGGGATCGCAGCGCTGTTTTTCCAGAAAAAGCGACGTAGCCGACGCGAATAGCTCCGGCGGAAACTCCCGCTGATTTCCGTTGAAACCAACGCCCATGATGACGCAAAGCCGCCCCTCCGGGTCAAAAGCCCCCTCACAGAGAATGCCCACGCACTTCCGCCCGCTGATGACCACGTCGTTGGGCCACTTGATGCCCGCTTTCAGACCGGGACAGACCTGTTCGATGGCCTGCGAAGCCGCAACTGCCGCCCCCAGCGTGCAGAGGGGAATCTGCTCCGGCGTAAGACGGGGCTTGAGCAGCAGCGATACGGGCAGCGTTTCTCCCGCAGACGCTTTCCAGACTCGCTGAAGCCGCCCGCGCCCGGCGCTTTGAAAGTCGCAGACCGCCACGGTGCCCGCGGGCGCGCCCTGACGGGCCAACTCCTTCAGCAGGGTGTTGGTGGAGGGAATCTCTTCTTCGTAAATGATCTCGCTTTTGCCCACCCAGCGGGTGGACAGGCGATCCTTCAGCCATTGGCCGGAGGGCAGCAGACGGTCGCTCATAGCTTGCCCTCCTCCGGCTTCGGCTCAGCCTTTTTTTTGCGCTTGCGGTAGCGGTCTTCCTCGCTGAAAATGCAGCCGCAGTATTTTTGCATATATAGCCCCAGCTCCCGGGCCTTGTCCTGCCCCTGACGGAACCACGGACGGAAGTCCCGGTACAGAAGCTCCACGCCGTATTTGGCCGCTTCCTCCTCCGCAACCTGCCGCAGCAGTTCGTGATTCTGGTACGGGCTGACAAACAGCGTGGTGCAGATGTGGGTAAAGCCGTTTTCAGCGGCATAGCGGGCGGTCGGCTCCATCCGCATCCGGTAGCAGTTGACGCAGCGGCCGTCGATGTTGTCCGCCACGGTCTGAACAAAGGGGCGCAGACCGTAATCGCCGTGCAGGATCAGTTCCAGCCCGATGTCTTTGGCATAATCGACCAGACAGTTTTTCCGGCTGCGGTATTCGGTATAGGGGTGAATGTTGGGATTATCCCAGAAGCCCACCGGCTCAATGCCCTCCTGACGAAGGGTCTCGATGCACATAATGGAGCAGGGGGCACAGCAGATATGCAGGAGCAGTTTCAAGAAATGTCCTCTCCTTTCGCCTTCCATGATAGCACAATCGCGGGTCCATTACAAAGGAGATTTTGTTTTGGGGCAGTTTATGGTATAATCGGAAGGAAAACACGGAGGGAGAGATCGTTTTGCGCAGAAAGGGAATTTGTTTATTTCTGGCGGCGCTGCTTCTTTTGGCGGAAATTCCGTCAGCCATGGCCGCGGAGGATTTGACGGCCTATTTTGAGGCGGCTCGCGCGGCTTTGGAGACCCCCGCTCAGCAGGCTTTGACGGACGGAGAATGGGAGCTTCGCACCGGGGAAACGGTGGCTGCGCCCTTTGTATCCACGGAGGTGATCCCCTATGATGAGCAGGCAGAGCGGCCATTGCCCGCCTTGGAGGGCGAGCTGATCTCGGGGGACGAAAGCATTCTGTCCGTCTCGGAGGACGGCATGGTCACGGCGCTTTCAGCGGGGGAGACCACGCTGACGTACCGCACCTCTGCCGGGGAGCAGGTCTTGAAGGTCAGCGTTTCGGACGACGCCATGCCTCAACTGATCCGCAACTATCTTTACGTGCTTCGCCGGGAGTTTACGGAGGTGCAGCGGGCCCGTCTGCCCAAGTACAACAAGTATGCCAAGTGGTACTATCGCAAGAAGAATGAAGTAGGCTGGTGCTCGGTCTTCACCATTTACTGCGCCAACGCCGCCGGGGCGGAGCCTGTGAAAAAGGGCGATGTGGACAAGGAAAACCCGCCGGAGGTACAGTTCCTTCGGGAAGGGCAGGTAGGCAATCAGTACGACGGTTTCCTGTCCATGGGGCGCTTTGTGGGCATACCCCAGCCGGGCTATCTGGTGATTTATGCGGACATGAGCAACGAATACCGAACCGTACACATCGGTTCGGTGGTGGACGTGGAGGACAGGGGCGACGGCGTGTATGCAGTTACCACCATCGAAGGCAATATGTCCAACTCGGTCAAGAGCTACTCCTATCTATACGACAGCAAGTTGGACAATCATCTGGTGGGGGTGGAAAAGGGCCTGCGTCTCCGCAACAACATGGCTGAGCGTCCCGAATCGGAGCAGGTCGATCCCCTGATTCAATACGCCCTTCACACAGACCACTGGTCGGTTTTCGGCTTCTGCCAAACCTGGGCAGGGGCAGTGCCCCTGCACCCCACACCGCGCCCATAGGGCGCGGGAGTGTGTCGAAAAAAGTGGAGGTGCAGGAGGCACTGCCTCCTGCCAGGGTTTTAGGGGCAGAGCCCCTAAGCCCTGTGCCGCAGCACTTTTCCGCGAACCAGCGAAGCGCTGTTCGCGGGCGCTGACGGCCAATCAAGGGGGGCGACAGTCTGCCGCGCCCATAGAGCGCGGGAGTGCTCGAGGGAAAGCCGGTTGGCCGGGGTTTTACCGCCGCTCGGCGAAGGGCCTCGCGGCTCGCCGGTCTCTGATGGTTGGAAAAAACAGAGACCCTATTGAAAAAACGGATTCACCGGGTCATTTTTTGGAAAGAATACAAGATAAGGAAAGCCGGAGGCATTTCGGCGGCAAGGAGGAGAACATCGTGAAGTCACTGCAGGGAACCAAAACGGAAGCCAATCTGATGACGGCCTTTGCCGGAGAAAGTCAGGCGCGGAACAAGTACACCTACTATGCGTCTAAGGCCCGCAAGGATGGATATGTGCAGATCGCGGAGATTTTCGAGGAAACCGCCGCCAACGAGAAGGAGCACGCCAAGCTGTGGTTCAAGCTGCTGCACGGCGGCGAGGTGCCGTCCACCGAGGTCAATCTGGAGGACGCGGCCAACGGCGAAAATTACGAATGGACGGACATGTACGCCACCATGGCGGAGGAGGCCCGGCAGGAGGGTTTTGACGAAATCGCCCGGCTGTTTGAGGGCGTAGGGGCCATCGAAAAGACCCACGAGGAGCGCTACCGCAAGCTGCTGGCGAACGTGCGGGAAGGGCTTGTATTCAGCCGGGACGGCGACCGCATCTGGGAGTGCTCCAACTGCGGCCACATCGTCATCGGCCCCAGCGCGCCGGAGGTCTGCCCGGTCTGCCGTCATCCGAAGGCCTATTTCAAGCTGAAAGCCGAAAATTACTAAGAGTCCAAACGCTTCGGGGGCGCGGCAAACCCGGAAAAGGGAGCGGCGCTCCCGGAGCGTTTTCTCAGAAGGAAAACAGGTAGCAGAAGTTGGAAACGGAAGGGAGCGCCCGCTCATGAGAATCGTTCACATCAACGTGACAGCCGCCTTCAGCACTGGCCGCATTGCCGTGGAGCTATGCCGTCAGGCCATGAGGGAGGGCCACCGGGCGCTTTTGTGCTACGCCAGAGGCAGCTGCCCCTCGGACGTGCCCGGCTACCGCATCGGCAGCACGGCGCAGACGGTAGGCTACACGCTGCTTTCCCGGCTGACCGATCGTCAGGGCTTCTTTGGCCGCCGGGAAACGGAAAAGCTGGTGGCGCAGCTGAAAAAGTTCAAGCCGGACGTCGTTCATCTGCACAATCTGCACGGCTCCTATCTTCATCTGCCTACACTGTTTGCCTATTTGAAGGAAAACGACCTTCCCACCGTGTGGACGCTGCACGACTGCTGGGCGTTTACGGGGCACTGCGCCTATTTTTCGCTGGGGGAGGACGCTGCGCCGGCGGACGGGGGCGGCAGACGGCGGCGGGCGGAAACCTGCGGCGAGGGCTGTCTGCGCTGGCAGAGCGGCTGCGGCCATTGCAGCCTTTTGCGGGAATATCCCCGGAGCTGGTTCCGGGATCAGAGCGCCCGAAACTGGCGGGAAAAACGGACGTTGTTCAGCAGACTGCCCCATCTGGTGCTGACCACGCCGTCAGAGTGGCTGAAAGCGCAGGTGGAAAGCTCCTTTTTAGGGCAATATCCCGTGTATGCGCTGCCCAATGGCATCGATACAGACGCGTTTGCACCCTGCGCGGACGAAGCCTTCCTGCGCAACGCCGCCCATTATTACGGGCTGGACGAAGCGGAGGGGAGGCATTTGGTGCTGAGCGTGGCCAGCACGTGGGAGCCGCGCAAGGGACTGGAAGACCTGCTGGAACTGGCGGAAAAACTGGGCCCGGAATACTGCGTGGCGGCGGTGGGGCTGGACGAATATCAGATTCGTTCCCTGCCGGAAAAATCGGTGCTGGGCATTCCCCGCACGGGCAACTTGAACGACCTGTGCGCCCTGTACACGGCGGCGGATCTGTGCGTCAGCCTGAGCCATGCGGAGACCATGGGCATGACGCTGGTAGAAGCGTTAGCCTGCGGCACGCAGGTGCTTTGCTGGGATGTGACCGCCATGCCGGAGATCGTCACGGACGAGGTGGGCCGCACCGTGCCCATGGGGGATTATAACGGGCTGGCACAGGCCGTTCGGGAGCTGTGCGATCAGCCGAAAAGCCCCAGAGACTGCCGAAACCGGGCGTTGGAATACGCTGCACCCCGGCGTTATCGGGCCTATATGCGCCTGTATGACGGTATGTACCGCAATGGCCCCGGCTATTTACAGGCGGTGGAGGAAGCCTGCCGGGTTCGCACGGAAGAAGACGATTGACGATACGAAAGGAGGCGGCGCGGATGCGAAAGCCCCGCTGCGCAGGAGGAAAGAAGCTGGCGGTCTGTCTGCTGGCGCTGATGCTGCTTACCGGCTGTTCCCGCTGGAAGGTGGAGGGACGGACGGTGGAAGCGTCCCCGTCGCTGGAGCTGCTGTCCATGCCCGCCTATGAGGAAACGGCCGAGATCGTGTCCGCCACTGTTTCATCCGAAGAGGGCCCGCTGCGGGTGGATGTGTGGCTGGACGCCTCGCAGGTCATGGGCGGCGTGAACGAGCATGAGGACAGCATTTATCCCCGGGCCAGCGCCAAGTATCGTCAGGGCGGCTTTCATTACCGCTATCAGGATCAGGTGGGCTGGTACGAAAACGTGCTCAAGGACGTGCTGACCGCCGCCGAAGGTTCCCGCACTCGGCTGCTGCGGGCAGGTAACGAGCGCCTGACGGACGATTTTCTCCGTTCGCAGGGCTTTGACGGCACGGAGGAGCAGCTGCGTTCTTTCCGCCGGGACCTGCTGACCTACGCTGTTGACCCCATGCCCGATGTGTTTTCCGCTTTTTCTTCTGAAAAAATGACGGACAGCTTCTATGCGCTGGGTTCGCCTCTGATGAATCAGATGGAGCGCTTCGCCGGGGACAGCGGCGCACTGTTGGAAAATCCGGGCCGGGTGGAGCAGATGAGCAAGGCGCTGCAGGACTTCATTGCGGCGTTTCATCAGAAGAAACAGGAGCCGCCCGCTGAATACAGCGCCGTGGAGAAGGACGACGATTCGCCGCTGTTCTACGCCCTGCAAAATCTGGACACGTCCCGGCTGTCGGTCATCACCTGCGACCCGGCGGCGCTGCGCCGCCTTACCGGCACAGACGTCAGCGGCGCGCCGGTGGATTATCTGGAAAAAATCCTGCAGGAACGCGGCGTATTCGATCAGGGCCTCATGGTGGAACTGTACGTGATGCAGCTGGATTACATGGGGCAAATGACCAGCTTCGGCGCGGCGGACTTTGCGGAGCCGCTGCTCTGGGGACGGCCCGACTATGCGGAAAACCGAACCACTCAGGGGGCTATGCCCATGCCCCGGCTTCTGTATCTGCTGGCCGTGGGCCAGCCTGAACAGGTACGTGCCTATACGGAAAAATTGAATGCGCTGCTGGATGCGGACACGTCTTTGCAGGGAACCCGCGGCCCGGAAAAGGGACAGCTTTGCTATGCGGCCCATGGAGAAACAGTGACGCAGGAGCCGTTTTCGTTCTTCTATGAATACACGGAAATTCAGCGCCCCTCGGCGGGGCTGTACACACAGCGGGCGGACGGCTTCATCGTGGAGACGGAGCAAGGTACGGTCAGCCGGGAAAATGGCCTGTACACCGTGCGACTGACAGGCCGGGTGGGCAACGAAGGGATCACGCTCCATTGGCCCCTTCAGGCAGTCGAGGGCGCGGAAACGCTGGATTTGTCCCAACTGACGGGGACGAGCGTCCGGGCGATCGATTCGCTGTTGCTGGATTCCGTTCTGCCCAACACCCCGGAAACGGCGGAGGACAGCCGGGAGGATCGTCAGGTTTTGACCCTGCGGGATAAACGATACGTTTTCGTTCGGCAGGACGATCCCTTCGCCGATGGAAAGGAAGAAAATCCCTTTACATTGACAGATATTCACTGGAATGAAGAAAACGGACAGCTGGAAGTAAATCTTCAGGTGGATCATACGAAGCTAAAAAGCGGATATTATCGACTTGAAGTGGAAGCAAACCTATCTGGACGACAAATTCTATGGCCAAAAGTGGAATGGATCGACCAACTGGGCACGGAGATCACCAACAGTCAGATCAGTACGTGGGAAGCCTTCACCCAGCATTTGTACCGCTGCGGCAGGCGGCTGAAAAACGTGCCCAAGCAGTTTGACCACGCGTGGGGCCCGGCCACCTCCAAGCCTTATCAGGACGTGGCAATTCCCGACTTCCCGCCGGTGTACCGGGCGCTGCATCTGCAAAGTCTGGTGCAGCAGCTTCGGGAAGGGGCCAATGTGGAAAACGTTCCGCTGATCCGCTGCGTTTTTGACGTATTCGTGGCCGATATGCCCGAACCGTAAGGCAAAGGAGAATGATGATGGGAAAAGGAAGAAGCCGGCTTCGCTATTCCAACCGAACGAAGGTGCTGCTGTGCTATCTGGCGGCGTTCGGGCTGCCGGTGCTTTGGATGCTGGCGGGGCTGTTTTGGGGATATCCCTATAAGCTGGCGGGAAGCGCCCCCCATATCGCCGAGACCTTATTGGGGCTGTTCCAGGGGCAGGCGAGGCTCGCGACCGCCGCATCCGCCGCCCAGACGTCTGCGGGAGCGTCGCCGGAGCTCTGGCGGCAGGCCTTGCAGCACCGGGAACAGCAATGGCTGCTGTTTTGGACGGCGGTTTGGGCCGCCAACTGGCTGCTGACGCTGCTTTTGCAGCTGGGCTGGCGGCTTCGGCATCAGAAGCCCTGCTTCGCCGCCCGGAACACCCTTCGCGCCATTCGAGATTACCGGCTGACCCAGACTGTGATCTGGGCGGTGAATCTGGCGGGCGGGGCGGCGCTGTGGCTGCTGGGCGTGCAGTTCGTGCAGGGCCGCACCGGCTGGGACTATGTCATTTATTTCTGTCCTTTTCTGCTGAACGGTCTGGCGGCTATCGTCTGTTTTCGGCTGGCCGCGCCGCCGGTGCTGAGCGGGAAGGGAGCGTTCTTCAAGCGTCTGTAGGAAAGGGGGATGCGCCATGGGCTATTATGTGCTGGCGGTAGGCGGCACCGGGAACAAAATTCTGGAAAGTCTGGTCTATCTGGCGGCAGTGGACGGGCTGTATACGCAGGACGAGTCCGGGAAAACGGCGCCGCTCCCGGATGTCACCATGCTGTCCGTGGACGTGGACACGGCCTGCGGCAACACCACACGGGCCAAGCGGGCCGCGGAAAGCTACGGTGAGCTGCAGCGGGCGTTTCGGCAATATCCGGCGGAGCATCCCGGCTTTCACACGGCGCTGCAACTGGAGCGTTGGAGCATGAACCTGTCCCGCCGGGCCATGTCCGTGGATAAAATGGTGGAAAATCATCGCCGGGATCAGCTCCTGAGCCGCACCCTTTTCAGCCGCACGGAATCCGCGCTGGAGTACAGCGAGGGCTTTCGCGGCCATCCCGATCTGGGGGTGCTGTTTTTTCACGACCTGCTGAACTCGCTGGACGATCTGCGCCGGGAAGGTCAGCCGGACGAAATGAACCGTCTGTTGGATCAAATTCAGACGGAGCTGGAAAGGGACGAGCCGGTGAAGCTGATCCTGTGCGGCAGCATCTTCGGCGGCACGGGCGCATCGGGCATTCCCGCCGTGGCGCGGTTCCTGCGCAAGCGCTTCGCCGCCCGCAGCGACCGTTTTGAAATGGGCGCGCTGCTGATGCTGCCCTATTACCGGGTGCCCGCTTCTCTGGCGGACGAGGACACCGAAATTGTGGTGAAAAGCGACGATTTTCTCGACAAGGCCCGCACGGCTCTGCAATACTACGGCATGGAGGGCATGATCCGGGACGGGGAGCAGGACGAAAACGGCGTGTTCGACGCGCTGTACCTGCTGGGCCTTCCCCCGGAGGGCTTCGTGACCACCTGCCGCTACTCCACCGGCTCCCAAAGTCAGGAAAACGACGCGCATATGCTGGAATGGCTGGCTTCCCGCTGCATCGCAAAGTTTTTCCGCACCGGGTTCCGGGGCGAGGAGCAGCACCATATGGACTGTTATTATTATCAGCTGCACACGCCGACTTTCTGCTGGCAGAGCTTCGATCAGGAGGAGACGCTGTACCGCCGGGGCTATGGCTCGCTGCTGAAGGCGGCAGCGTTGTTCTTCGCCGAGTGCTATCCCACGCTGAAAAGCTGCGTTTCGCTGGACGATCGTCAAAGCGCCCGGGTCAATTACTGCGCGCCCTATTTTGCCCATCGCCCTGCGTCGGAGCGGGAAAAGCTGGAAGAGCTTTTGAAAACGCTGTATACCTTTTTGAATTTCTATGCCAACTGGATGATTCAGATCGTGCGCACCCTGCCGCCCATTCTTTGTCAGCCCGCAGAGGCAGAGGGCCATTTGCCGGAAAACGACCTGCTGGATGGGGAAGGGATGGACGAGCTGCTCCTGCTGCTGACGCAGTATGGCCTTCGCCCGGAGCAGCGCAGCCGCGCTGAAATGAGCCGGGCGGCGGAAAAGCTTCAGCGGGAGCTGCATCATCTGGTCGTCCGCCGGGTGCCCGACCGCCAGACGGCGGCGAAGATCATCGCAGGGCTGGGTGGCGGTCAACGGCTGGGAGCCGGGGCGGAGGGGGCCGTCTGCTCCTTTTTGGCCACGCTTCTTCGCTGCGCCGGAGAGGAGGAAGACCGATGAGAGACGAAGCTGAAAAGCGCCGGTTGGATCGCCAAACGCCCTATTTGAGCCTGCTGCCCGAAATGGACGAGGGGATGCACATCGGCTATCAGGAAAAGGCGGGCATCCAGTGCGACGGCAATCAGAAGCCGCGTGAATGGCTGGAAAATTTTGCCCGTTTTCTGAAAACGCCGGGCCGGGAGGTGGGCTATGCCATCCCGGACGTGCTGGCCAGCGAACAACAGCTTCGCCGTCTGGCCCGTCTGCCGTGGGAACAGGCCATGGCCCATCAGGAAATGCGCGATTACCGGGGCATTCTAGCCCTGCTATTGTTGTGGGATCTGTTGGCCGAGGACGGCTCCTGTGCGGAACTGCGGCTTTATACCATGGAGCCGGACGAACGTGGCGGTTTTGTCCGGGCCGTGGGGGAGGCTCTTTCCCCGACGCGCGCCCGGGAAGGGCTGCAGGTATTCACCCTTTGCCGCACCCAGTCGGAGCATCCCGAGCCGGTTCCGCTGTGCCTTTTGTCCCATTCCATGGTGCTGATGCCCGCCGCCAATCTGGGCGACCTGAGCCGACTGCTGCCGCCATCCGTTCGCTGGTACGACCGGGAAAAACGCTGTTTTCTCGACCCCTGCGGCTATCTGGACGAGCGGATGATCTCCGTGCTGGTGCCCCGGCTTCGTCTGCTGGCGGCGCTGAACGAGGACGCTTCCGTCCACAGCCCGATTTATTCCCCGGAAGCGCCCCTTTGCGCTTTGCTGAATCGGATGATCCGGGAGATCCTGCAAAGCCGGGAAAACGGCCGGCAGCGGCTGAACGCGGGAGACGAAAATGCCGTCCGTGCGTTCCGCACGAGGATCATGGCCGTTTATGGGCTGGGCCGTCAGGAGACGGGCCTGCGGCTGACCCGGGAGCACCTGCCCTGTCAGCTGAACGGCTGGGAAAAGAATCCCCTGCTGAAGCAGCTGGTCAATGCGGAGTACCCCCTGCCGGAGCTCCCGGAGGGGGAAGAAGTCCAGCTTTATTTGCTGGACGGCGCGGCCTTTGCCCGCCAGTCCGACGCGGCGCTGCTGGAACCTGCCGGAACGGAAGGGGAAGATGCGCTGCTTCGCCGTATCGGAGAGGAGATCGACCTGCTGGATCGGTGGGACGAGGGCTGGCAGCGGCAGATGAGCCTGACCCTTGCGGAATTGGCCGATGAGATAGAAAATCGCACTGGCCTGTGCCCCTGCGTTCCCGGGCTGCTGCGGCAGTGGAGCGCCGAATACGCCGCCATGCCCCATTATGGGGACAGCTGCATCACCCTGCGTTACCCGGAGGACACGTCCGTCCGCAGCGTCAGCCCGCTGCTGAACGCTTTGCTGGGCGAAGGGGCGGACGGCTGGCTTGCAGAACCGTTTTCCCAGGGGCTTTTGATGGCGGAGGGGGAAACGTCTCCCTTTGCCCCGGAAATGACCCCCTATCTTCGAGCAGAAGGAGCCAAGAAAACCACGTGGTTCGCCCCGCCCCTTTCCCCGGCGCTGGCCCGATGGCTGGAAGAAGCCGGCGAACGCCCCGGAGAGCACGAGCCCCATTTGCTGCCGGAAAGTCTGTGCTGCCGCCTCCTGCCGGAAGGGGTGGCGGAGGCCCGCTTTGCGCTGGGCTGCCGCGTGGACGCGCCCGAAGGGATGCGCCGTGGGCAGATCACCTTTGTGCGCCGCTACCGCCTGTGCGCCCTGCCGGAAGAAGGCGGCGCGTCTGCGCTGGACGCTGCGGCTTTGCCCTCCGTCACGGTCTGGCCCAACGTGCGCCTGAACGGCGGGCAGTGGCGGCAGTACTTTATCCATAGCCACCAGCCGGAAAATCTGGACGTGTGGTCGCTTTCGCAGGAGGGCTGGGTGCAGGGCTTATGGAAAACAGCGGAGAACCGCCGCTGGCAGACCGCCTGTGTGGAACGTTTCCCGGCCATGATCGTGCTCAAACGGGGCGGGATCAGTCTGGGCGCGCTGGTCAACGACCGGCCCGTTACCCTGATCCGCCACGAGGAAGAAGCAGCCGCCGGGTTGGATTTCGGCAGTATCGCCACCACGGTGATGCTGCGTCTTGGCGAAAAGACCCAGCCCGCCGCGCTCCCGGAGGGACTGCACGGACGGCTGCTGGGCCATTCGGAAGAAGCGTGGCTGACGGACGAATTTCTGTCGGAGCAGCCGGACGCAAGCACGTGCTACAGCGTGATGGAGATGTTTGGAGACGAACCCGAAAAATGGCGGGGCGTATTGCAGGACGGGCACATTTATGCGCCCCGGAGCCTGACGGCGCTGCTGAACAAGCCCAGCCGCAGCCTGTATTACGACCTGAAATGGAGCGACGAGAACTACGCTCTGCGCTGTCTGCGGCTGTTTCTGAAACAGGTCATGCTGCAAACGTCTCTGGCGGCGCTTTTGAGCGGCGCACCCGCTCTGAGCTGGCGGGTCAGTATGCCCGGCGCGCTGCCGCCCTATCGTCAGGAGGCCTATCTGGAAATGGTGCGGGGGCTTGCCCGGGAAGTGGCCAAGGAAACGGGAATGCCGCTGAGCGCTCGGTTCCCGGCGGTGCTGTACGCGCTGGAAAATCAGGCGGACGGCTGGTATTTCCTTTCCCGCAGCGAGGTGGACGCCCGGGGCGGGTATCTGAATCTGGATATTGGCGGCTCCACGGCCGACTTGAGCCTGTGGCTGGGCGGAAAGAACCACGCGGCGGCGGAATGCTCCCTGCTGTTGGGCTGCCGCCAGATGCTCTATGCCTCCTTTGCGAGGGGGCACGGGGCGGAGTTTGCGGCGGATTTCGCCCAAAATTCCGGCCCCATGGCCGAAGCGGCTGCAATCATCGCGAATCGGCTGGATCACCCGGGATCCTTGGGACGGGAAGCCCAAAAGACCATGCTGCTGATGGACGATTTCTTTGCGGCCTATGCGCCGGAAATTCGTCAGGCCATGGAAGAAGCCCGCGCCGGGGGCAGGGTCAGCTACACGGAATGTCTGCTGCTGTTCCAGTTTGGGTTCCTGTTCTATCTGGCCGGGCTGATGATGGAGCGGGCGTGGCAGGAGCCGGAGCTGCGGCCCCTGATGCCGGTGAAGCTAGTGGTCTGCATCGCCGGGAACGGCGGGCAGCTGATGAAGACCCTTTCCAGAGAACAGGCGGACGGCTTGTGCCGCATGGCGCTGGAAGCCTTGAGCCGGGAGCATCCCACCGAAGCGCTGATGCCGGTGCAGAGCGACGCGCCCAAGCGGGAGGCGGCGCTGGGGCTTCTGTATGAAGACGGCGACTTCCAAAGCACCCTGCAGAGCAGGGAGCGCTGGAACGGTACCTTTACCGCGCCCGGCCAGCCGGAAGAAAACCGGCTGACGGCCTATCTGCTGCGCTTCGCCAAGGTCTTCCCGCAGGCGGCGAACCGGCTGTTCGGCAGCGTCTGCTCGGAGGATCCCGCGCGCGGCGGCGTGCGGCTGGCTCCGTCCGCCCGGATGGAACTGGAAACCATCTGGGCCAACGAACGGGCCAAACACCCGGAGGACGACTTCGCCGCGTGGGTCGGTAGCCTGACGGCCTTGAAACAGCTATGGAAAATTTGACGGAAAGAGGGAAAAACGATGCTGTATTTTGAAAACGATTATTGCGAAGGAGCCCATCCGGCCATCCTTCGGCGGTTGATGGAGACCAATCTGGAAAAGCAGCCCGGCTACGGCCATGACGCTTACTGCGACAGCGCGAAGGAAAAAATTCTGTCGGCCTGCGGTTGCCCGGAGGGGGACGTGTACTTTCTGGTGGGCGGCACCCAGACCAACGCTACGGTGATCGCCTCGCTGCTGCGCCGCTATGAGGGCGTGATCGCCGCCGCTACGGGGCATATTGCCGCTCATGAGGCGGGAGCTATCGAGTTCACCGGCCACAAGGTACTGACCCTGCCCCAGCATGACGGCAAGCTGGACGCGGGGGAAGTGGAGCAATATCTGGTAGACTATTACCATGACGGCAGCTACGACCATATGGTGTTCCCCGGCATGGTGTACATCTCTCATCCAACGGAATATGGGACGCTGTATTCCCTGCGGGAGCTGGAAGCCCTGTCCGACGTTTGCGCCCGGTATCATCTGCCGCTGTTTCTGGACGGGGCCCGGCTGGGCTATGGGCTGGTCAGTCCCGGAACGGACGTGACCCTTCGGGATATTGCCCGGCTGACCACGGTGTTTTATATCGGCGGCACCAAAGTGGGCGCTCTTTGCGGCGAAGCCGTGGTGTTCCCGAAAGGTGCGCCGGAGCATTTCTTCACCATGGTCAAGCAGCAGGGCGCGCTGCTGGCCAAGGGCCGGCTGCTGGGCATACAGTTCGACACGCTGTTTACGGACGATCTGTATGTCAGCATCAGCCGCAACGCCATTCAGGCGGCGGAACGTCTCCGGGCGATCCTGCGGGCCAAGGGCTACCGCTTCTTTATGGAAACGCCCACCAACCAAATTTTCGTCATTCTGGAAAACGGGGAAATGAAGCGGCTGGGCGAAAAGGTGAAGTTCAGCTTCTGGGAAAAGCTGGACGAAGGGCACACGGTGGTGCGCTTCGCCACCAGCTGGGCCACGGACTTGAACGAGATCGAAGAACTGGGAAAGCTGCTGTAATGCGGCATGAAAAACGGCGCGGCCTTTTACAGTCACGCCGTTTTTTATGGGGCGAAGCAGTATCAATCGAACATTTTTCTGTAAATTTCATAGGCGGAGGCGCATTCTTCCGCCGGTGATCCCGTTTCGCTCACAAGGTAGTCAACGGCGGCCTGCTCGGTTTCGAAGCGCCGCAGCAGCAAGGCAGCCTCCGAAAAGCTCTTTAAAGAATGCTGAAATTCGTCAAAGCTGATCTCTTTGGAGGATGCGTCATACAACCGGCGTTCCAGCAAATGCAGCAGATGGCTGTCCGCCGCATTTTGCTCCTGTCCCTCCGGGAGAAAATCACCGGCGAAGAATTCTTCGATGGAAATTTGCAAGAGTTCGCAAAGGGAATGGTACAGGCTTGCGTCCGGCAGACAAACGCCATTTTCCCAGTTGGAAACGGAGCGGTCGGTCACGCCTAACGCTTCGGCCAGCTGCCGCTGGGTCAGTTTCTTCCTTTTTCGGCACGCCGCCATAAACGCGCCGATTTTCTGCTGATCCATATGCATCATCTCCTTTTGGCATTGTAGACGATGAAGGAAAAGAAAAACACGAAACAAATCTGGAATCCGGTGCTGATTTCGCTGTTTTTCATCCAAAGGCATTGATGAAAAAACCGTCACAGCAGGGAAAGCTGCTGTGACGGTTCGCTTGTTTTTCCGTTGGACGGAAGGTTTCCCTTACAGAATGGGGGTTTCGTCTTCCGCCGTAGTGCCGATAACGGCCTTGATGCGGCGCACTCCGGCAGAGGAACTTTCTTCCTTCTGGATCTTGAAGCTCTTCAGGTCGCCGGTGTTGGTAGCGTGAGGGCCTCCGCAGATCTCTTTGCTGTACGGGCCCATGGTGTAGACCTTGACGTTCTCGCCGTACTTGCTGGTGAACAGGCCGATAGCGCCCTGCGCCTTGGCTTCGGGCACGGTCATTTCCTCGCACACGATGGGGGCGTGAGCGTCGATGGCTTCATTCACCAGCCGCTCCACCTCGGCGATCTCTTCCTTGGTCATTTTGCGGCCGAAGGAGAAGTCGAAGCGCAGACGCTCGGCGGTGATGTTGGAGCCCTTCTGAGCCACTTCGTCGCCCAGTACCTTGCGCAGAGCGGCGTGCAGCAGGTGCGTGGCGGTATGCAGACGGGCGCTCTGGGCGCTGTGATCGGCCAGACCGCCCTTGAAGCGCTGCTCCGCGCCCGCCTGGCTGGTGGCCTGATGCTTCTTGAAGCACTCCTTGAAGCCTTCCATATCCACCGTCAGACCGGCGTCCTTGGCCAGCTCGCAGGTCATTTCCACGGGGAAGCCATAGGTGTCGTACAGGTGGAAAGCGCTTTCACCGTCGATGCGGCCGTCCTTCACCCGCTGAGCCAGCTTCTCAAATTCGCGGTTGCCCTGCTTCAGAGTCTTGGCGAAACGGGTCTCCTCCAGCGCCAGCTGATCCAGCACGAAGGCCTCGTTGCGCTTCAGCTCGGGGTACACGTCCTTATACTGCTCAATGATGACCTTGGCGATCTCACCGGTGAAACCTTCGGGCATCCCGATCTCCATGCCGTAGCGGACGGCGCGGCGGATCAGGCGGCGCAGTACATAGCCCTGATCCACATTGGCGGGGCTGACGCCCCGGTCGTCGCCCATGATGAAGGTGGAGGTGCGCATATGGTCGGCGATGATGCGGAAGGCCTTGGTGGTGGCTTCGTCCTCGCCGTAGGTCTTGCCGGAAAGCTCGGCGATCTTGCCCAGAATGTTTTCGAACAGGTCAGTCTCGTAGACGCTCTTTTTGCCGTTGAGCACGCAGATGGTGCGCTCCAGACCCATGCCGGTATCCACGTTCTTCTGGGCCAGAGGCTCGAAGGTGCCGTCTTCCTTCTTGTTATACTGCATGAACACATCGTTCCAGATCTCCAGATACCGGCCGCAGGAGCAGGCGGGGGAGCAGTCCGGGCCGCAGGGCTCCTTATCGGTGATGATGAACATTTCGGTATCCGGGCCGCAGGGGCCGGTAACGCCGGCGGGGCCCCACCAGTTGTTCTCCTTGGGCAGGTAGAAAATGTGGTCGTCGGCAACGCCGCAGCTGCGCCACAGGTTGGCGCTTTCCTCGTCCCGGGGGCAGTCCTTATCGCCGGCGAACACCGTGAAGGCCAGCCGATCCTTGGGCAGGCCCAGATACTTTTCGCTGGTCAGAAATTCCCAGCTCCAGGGGATCATTTCCTTCTTGAAATAATCGCCCAGAGACCAGTTGCCCAGCATTTCAAAGAAAGTCAGGTGGCTGAAATCGCCCACATCCTCGATATCGCCGGTGCGGACGCACTTCTGCACGTCGGTCAGGCGGGTGCCCGCGGGATGCTTCTGGCCCATCAGATAGGGTACCAGCGGATGCATACCGGCGGTGGTGAACAGAACGGTAGGGTCGTTTTCCGGAATAACGGAAGCACTGGAGATCACAGCGTGACCGTGAGCCTGAAAGAACTTCAGGAACATGGCGCGCAGATCGGCGGAATGATAGGTCTTCATATCGACAGTCTCTCCTAACGTGTTGCAAATCATGGGTTTCGCACAACCTTCATTATAGAAGAAAGCCTTTCCCGTGTCAATGCGAAAGCGGAAAAGGCCGTCAAAAAATGCGAAAACAGGGCGCTTTTCAGCGCAGAGAGGCGAGAAATTCCTTCAGAGCCGTCACATAGGGATAATTTCCGTTTTCGTCCTTATGGGTGGAACCGGCACAGTGGCCGCCCGGAAGCTCCTTGAGGAAAACGGGCGCGTCCGGCTGGAAATGGCGGATGCTTTGGTACATCAGCAGGTTCTGCTCCGGGCGGCAGGGGATATCCTCGGCATTATAGATCAGCAGCAGGGGCTTCGTCAGCGGCCGTTGACCCACGTAATACAGGGGCGCTTCTTCGTCGATGCGCTCGGCCCGGCTGTCGATGCCGCGTTGGCGCAGCATATTATAGTGGGTGGTTTGCTGGGAGCTTTCGGACACATAGGCCAGAATGGAAGTCTCGTCCACTCCTGCGTTATGCAGCAGCGCACCGTTCAACGCCAGCATCATGGTGATATAGGCGCCCGCCGACTGACCGGAGATCACGAACCGTCCGCCGCAGCCGCAGTCCTGGCCGTGCTTCTGCAAAAACGCCACGCTCCACGCCGCGTCCAGCAGAAAGTCGGGAAACCTTGCGCTGGGGAACATGCGGTATTCCACGGACGCGAAGCCCAGTCCCAATGCGGTGACGGATTCCGCCAGCGGCTCCGCGTCCCGGCGGCTGCCAGCTTCGAAACCGCCGCCATGGAACCAGATCAGTGTATCGAAGCCGTCCTGATCGGGGGCATAGAGATCCAGATGCATCCCGTTGGAGCCATAGGGGATATCTTTGGTGATGCGCATGGGCGCACTTCCTTTCTGGCGAGTTTTGGGGGATAGAGGGTGTTTCGGCTTGGATGGGGGAAAATCCTGCCGGACAGCGGGGAAAGTATGCGCTGGTCTTGGCAGGGGTAGGACATGCCGACTCCGGCGTAGATTTGAAATTGCCGTCCTATGGGGGCTCGCTAACTTCGGTGCCCAAAGATTTCCAAAGGGCGAGCGGAAAGCCCTTTGGTGCGCCCGTGGGCGCATACTTATTGCCCCGGCGGGCTTGACGCGCCGACTCCGGCGCGGACGGTGGGGCTGCCGCCCCGTGGGGGCAGTACTTTCTTTCGAAGCGAAAGAAAGTACCAAAGAAAGCACGCGGCAC
>ERZ827423.497-NODE-497-length-48963-cov-5.511655_pt1 | contig 48963 bp, 44 predicted proteins | sample MGYA00519775_ERZ827423 | MGnify/ENA primary metagenome ERZ827423 (study PRJEB31778, sample SAMEA3449296) | human gut metagenome | biome: human gut; feature: human-associated habitat; material: faeces | place: United Kingdom | collected 2010/2012 ... | reverse complement strand
CTCGTCAAACAGCACCACCGAGTACGGCTTGCGGCGCACCGCTTCGGTCAGCTGGCCGCCCTCATCGTGACCGACATAGCCCGGAGGAGAGCCGATCATGCGGGAAACGGAGAATTTTTCCATGTATTCGGACATATCAATGCGCACCAGCGCGCTTTCATCGCCGAACATGGCCTCTGCCAGTGCTTTACAAAGCTCGGTCTTGCCTACGCCCGTGGGGCCGAGGAACAGGAACGAGCCGATGGGGCGATGCACGTCCTTGAGTCCCGCTCTCGCCCTGCGGATCGCGCGGGAGACAGCGCTGACCGCTTCGTCCTGCCCGACGACCCGTTGATGCAGCGTCTCTTCCAGGTGCAGCAGACGGTCGGATTCGTCCTGCGTCAGCTGCGTGACGGGGATATGCGTCCACGAAGCCACGATCTGCGCGACCTCTTCTGCACCGACTTGACGCTGCGCCGTGGAGCGGCGGTCCTCCCAGGCTTTGCGCTGGGCCTCCATGTCGGCACGAATGGCGCGCTCTTCATCGCGAATCTGTGCTGCGCGCTCAAAGTTCTGATGCGCGATGGCCTCTTCCTTTTCCTTGTTGAGCTGCTGAATCTTGGCTTCCAGCTCCTTCATGTCCGGCGGCGTGGTGTAGGAACGAATGCGCACGCGGGAGGCAGCTTCGTCGATCAGGTCAATGGCCTTATCCGGCAGGTAGCGATCGGTGATGTAGCGGTCGGAAAGCTGTACGGCGGCTTCAATCGCTTCGTCCGTGATGCGGACCTTATGGTGCGCTTCATAACGGTCGCGCAGGCCCTTGAGGATGGCGACGGCTTCTTCCTTGCTCGGTTCGCCCACCTGCACGGGCTGGAAACGGCGTTCCAGCGCCGCGTCCTTTTCGATGTGCTTGCGGTATTCGTCAATCGTCGTCGCGCCGATGCACTGAATTTCGCCGCGCGCCAGCGCGGGCTTGAGGATGTTCGCCGCGTCGATCGCACCTTCGGCAGCGCCTGCACCGATCAGCGTGTGCAGCTCGTCGATGAAGAGGATGATGCCGCGGTCGCGCTTGAGCTCATCCATCACATTCTTCATGCGCTCTTCAAATTCGCCGCGGTATTTTGCACCTGCCAGCATCCCGGCCAGGTCGAGCGATACGATGCGCTTGCCGCGCAGCAGCTCCGGCACATTGCCCTCCGCGATCTTCTGCGCCAATCCTTCGGCAACGGCGCTCTTGCCCACGCCCGGCTCACCGATGAGCACGGGGTTGTTCTTGGTGCGGCGGGAGAGAATCTGGATGATGCGCTCGATTTCCTCGCTGCGGCCGATCACGGGATCGAGTTCCCCGGCACGCGCGGCGGCAGTCAGATCGCGGCCGTACTGCATCAGCGTCGGCGCGCTCTCCTGCCCGGCGGAAGGATTGGCGCTGCCGGAGGAGCTTCCCTCCTGCGACGCATCGCCCGGCTGCTGCCCGCGGCGCTTGAGCGCCTCCGTCGTAGCGGCCATCATGCGCTGGTAAAGCTGCTGCGTGTCCACGCCGATGTCGCGCAGAATGCGGTTGGCCACGCCCTCGCGCTCGAGCAGCAGCGCCAGTAAAATGTGCTCCACGCCTACATAGTTCTGTTGGAGCTTGGCGGCTTCCTCACGGCTCATTTCCAGCACGCGCTTGGTGCGCGGCGTGTAGCCGAAGGCTTCGGAGAATTTGAAATCCCCCATGCCCACCAGTTCCTCGATTTCATCGCAGACGCGCTCATAGGTCACGTCCAGCTTTTCCAGCAGACTCGATACGGAGGATTCTTCCTTAACGGTGCCCAGCAGAATGTGCTCCGTGCCCACATAGTTGTGGCCCATGCGGCGCGCTTCCTCCTGCGCAATGACGAGCACGCGCTGCGCGCCCTTGGTAAAGCTGTCATAAAAGTTCATGCAATGAGCCCCCTTTTTGCTCTATTGTCAGATGCCTGTTCAGGCGAGTGTTTTGCGAATGATCTCGGCGCGAAGCTCGTCGCGCTCTTCGGATTTGAGCGTGCGCCCCGCGTTGCGTTCCAGCGTGGCAGGCTGCACATCGCCCATCAACTTGTTCAGCTGGGCTGCGCTGACCGGGATCAGACCGAGATCGGACGCCAATCGCGCGTCGGAGAGCCGCGCCAGAAATTCCTTGTTGGTCATGAGCCGCGCGTTGGTGAATTCGCCCCACGAGCGCATCAGCTTATCCGTGACCTGCAAGCGGGTATGCTCCATCAACAGTTCCCGTGCGGTGCGCTCGCGCTGAATGACCTGATCGGCTGTGTCGGAGAGCAGCTTGAGGATTTCGTCCTCCGTGCGGCCGAGTGTGATCTGGTTGGAAAGCTGGTAGAGCTGGCCGCTGGCCTCGCTTCCCTCGCCGTAAAGCCCGCGCACGGTCAGACCCAACTGGCTCACCGCGCGGATGACCTGCCCGGTCTGGTGCAGCATGGTCAGCGCGGCGAGATGCAGCATGACGCTGGCGCGCATCCCTGTGCCGGTGTTGGTGGGGCAGGCGGTCAAATATCCCCAGCTGCGGTCGAAGGCAAAGCGCTCGCCGCGTTCCAGCGTGCGGTCGATTCGATCCGCCTGCGCTATGGCTTCGTTCAACTGTAAGCCGGGGCGCATTGCTTGGATGCGCAGATGATCCTCTTCCCCGACCATCACCGAGGCGCTGCCCTCTTCAAACAGCAGCACCGCGCCGCCGTCCTTGGCGGCCAGCTCGGGGGAGATCAAATGCTGCTCCACCAGCACGCCGCGGGCGTTCTTACTTAAATCGCGCATCCGGCGCAGCATGTGCCGTTCGCCTTGCAGCGCGTTTTCCGTGCGGGTGATGATCTGCTCTTCCTGTTCAGGACTCATGCGGCCGGGGAAGGGCACATCTGCATAATTCCTTGCCAAACGCACGCGCGTGGACTGCGCAATGGCGTCCTGTTTTTTTTCATTCTCCGGCATCCGCGTTTCCCTCCTTTTGGTCGGCAGAGCCGCTGTTCGCATCCTGTTCTCTGGTCAGCTCCCGGATGCGGTCGCGCAGCCGAGCTGCCTGCTCGAATTCTTCATCCTGCACAGCCTGATCCATCTGCCGGCGCAGTTCGTCCAGCTCGCGCTCGGTGCGCACTTCCCCTTCCAGATAGGGCGGTACTTTGCCTACGTGGTGCGCGTGGCCGTGGATGCTTTTGAGCGTTTTTTCGAGTTGCTCACCGAAGGCAGCATAGCAATGCGCGCAGCCGAGCCGCCCGGTCTTTTGAAATTCCTGATAGGTTTCGCCGCAGACGTCGCAGCGCAGCGGATTTTCCTCCTCCGCCTGCTGGGGCTGCGCACCCAGAAGGTGGGAGAGAAGATCCCCCACTGAAAGCCCCTGCTGCCCGGCGCGCTTCTGCCAGCACTGGGCGCAGAGATGTTCGTATTTCTTTTTTCCTCCGATAAAGGCGGCGATGTGGATCGTCGCCTGGTTCTGTCCGCATTCGTCACAAAGCATGGGTCTTATCCCTCCTCCAATACGCAGGTCAGCATTCGGCAAAACAACTTTGCTCGCAAGCGATCGGCTTCTTCATCGTCGCCCAACACGCTCTCGTCCAAACAGGTGCGCATCAAACGGGCTTGGGCCGGAGAGATGCCGCCTGCGGCGGTCAGATTCCGCAGCAGCTGTGTAGATGCGGAAGCATCCAGCCGGTCGCCAACCGAATGAATGGCGCCGAGCAGTAGCTGATCCCGCAGCACGTCCAGGCGGATGATGCGCACATATCCGCCGCCGCCCCGCCGTGACTCCACGTGATAGCCGTTTTGCGGCGTGAAGCGCGTGGAGAGCACATAGGTGATCTGCGAGGGAGCACAGCGGAAGCGTTCCGCCAGCAGGTTGCGCTGTAAATCGATTTGCTGCGTTTCCTTCAAAGCATCGCAGATAAAGCGGGCGATGTCGTCGCATAAGCTCGCCATGAAGTCCCCTCCAATCTTTGACCTTTGTTTGACTTTCAATTTGATTATAGCATATGCGGAGCGTTTTGCAATAGAAAAACCTCCCAAACCGATGGGGAAAACGGTCTGAGAGGTACAATTTACAAAATATTTATTTCTTTTTCGCTTCCGGAGCGATCTTGGAAAGATCGAACGGCGTTTCCTGATAGACGTAGTAGTTCAGCCAGTTGGCATAAAGCAGATTGGCGTGTGCGCGCCAGGTGACGATGGGCTCCTGGGTGGGGTTGTCGTTGGGGAAGTAGTGCCGCGGCACGGGCATATCCATTCCCTTGGCAATATCGCGCTCATATTCGTTTTTGAGGGTATCTGCGTCGTATTCGGCATGGCCGGTCACAAAGACGTGCTTGCCGTCCTTGGAAACGGCGAGATACAGTCCGGCTTCCGGAGAGACGGCGAGAATGTCCAGATCGGGCACAGCAGCGACATCCTCGGCGCGCACCTCGGTGTGGCGGGAATGCGGCGCGTTGAACCAATCGTCAAAACCGCGCACCAACGGCGCTTCACGCTTGACGACACGGTGGGAGAAAACGCCGTGCATCTTCTGCGCCAGCGGATATTTCTGCACGCCATAGCGGTAGAAAAGACCGGCCTGCGCTGCCCAGCAGATGTACATCGTGGAAAAGACGTGCTCCGCTGCCCAATCCATGATGGTTTTGAGCTCTTCCCAATAGAACACTTCTTCAAAGTCCATCTGTTCCACCGGTGCTCCCGTGATGATCAGTCCGTCAAAATTGACGTCCTGCACTTCTTCGAAGGTTTTATAAAACGCTTCCAGGTGTTCCAGCGGCGTGTTGCGCGAAAGGTGCGACGCGGTGCGCAGAAAGGTGATTTCCACCTGAAGGGGCGTGTTGCCCAGGATGCGCAGCAGCTGGGTTTCGGTCACGATCTTGGTGGGCATTAGGTTCAGCACCGCGATGTGCAGCGGGCGGATGTCCTGTGTGCCGGCGCGGGAAGCGGGCATGACGAAGATGTTTTCCTGACGGAGAATGGAAATGGCGGGGAGATTATCCAATATTTTAACGGGCACTTTAGCTTTGACCTCCTGTAAGGCGGATTCTCTTCTATTGTAAGGAAACAAAGGGAAGGCGTCAATCGCGCTTTCGTGTTTTTTTGAAGGTTCATGCAACTTTTACCTCTTTCTTTTCGTCTTTTTCATAGATACGCTGCGCTTGGAAGTTGCGCGATGGGCGGATTTCATGTATAATAATCTGACAAGCGCCTATCTAACTGGGAATGCGCTTTTTCCAAGCAATGTAAAAGTGCAGGAGGATGATAAACTCTATGAAAAAGTTTGCTGTTATGACTCTTGCCGCGCTGATGGCCTGTGCGCTGTTGGTCGGCTGTTCCAGCGATCCCAAGCCGGAAGCGATTCTGGAATCCACCGCTACGCCCACCCCCAGCGCGACGGCGACTGCGACGGTTGCGCCGACCGCTACCCCCACCGCCACGCCTACGCCCACTGCGGCGGAGCCCACGCCCTCCTCTGTGGAAGAGATGGACGGCGAGGTTATCGACGCGGGCTTTGATGAGCTCTACAAGAAGTCTGACTATGTGGTCATCGGTACGCTGACCAAGTCCTTGGGCGAATGGAACCAGGCCCGTAAGCCCGACGGCACCGAATACAAGGACATCTACATGATGGAAAAGCAGTACACCATCAGCGTCAGCGAGGTCCTCAAGGGCAAGGGCGTCAAGGCCAAGGACAACATCACGCTGTCCCTGCCCTACCGCGATAAGTTCAGCGGCGAAAAGGACTACACGATGCGCGTCTTCCAGGAGCCCCCGCTGAATCAGGAAATGCTCTTCTTCCTGAGCAAGGACGACACCGTTAAGAAAGTGGTAGTCTATTATCCCGAGAACGAACCGCATTCCTTCCTGATTAAGGACGGTAAGCTTTACACCTTCGGCAACAGCGCCGATCTTGCCAAGTCCTTCGCTAAGGGCGAAGGCGCGGCGGACAAGGGAATTTCTCTTGCAGCTGCCAAGAAGGAAATGGGCGTTAAGTAATCCTCGACATATAAAAAAGATCCTGCCGGCCGGCAGGATCTTTTTTATATGTCGAGGGGGAGTGTGCGCGGGGAGGGGGCTGCTTTGCAGCCCCCTCCCCGCGCACACTGGAAGCGAGGCCTGCGGCCTCGCTTCCCTGTGTATCGTTTCTGCCTGCGTAAGAGGCCTATTCCCCTCTGTACAGGCGTGGAAGCAATCCGGCAGAAAGAGGCATGGAGAGCGAATCAAGGGATCAATAAAACTGCTCTGTTTAAGGATCCCTTTTTGCACAACTTACATAAAGATCAACGCAGGGACGGCTCCGGCAGATGTTCTGCCGGGGCCGTCCCTGCGTTGCGGATTGAAACTCGGAAGCGATTCCGAAGAGGATTGACGAGATTAGAACACGCGGAAGCCGCAGATGAAGTGGCTGGTCCAGTAGTTCGATGAGGTGATGCCGGAGGTGGTGCGAACCTTGCCCTTCGAGGAGGAGGCGTCGATCATCTTTCCGCCGCCCAGGTAGATACCGACGTGGCCGCTGTAAACGATGATGTCGCCGCGTTCCAGCTTGCTCATGGAGGTGATCTTGGGATACTTGGAGCACTTGGCCCAGCTGGCGCTGGTCATGTAGCCCTGCGAGATACCCGCTTGATTCAAACACCAGTAGACGAAGCCGGAGCAGTCGAAGGTGTTGGGACCCTTGGTCGCGAAGACATATTTGCTGCCCAGCTTGGATTCTGCGACCGAGATGAAGCGCTCGACGCCGGAAGAATCCGCGTGGCTTACGTTGGAAGAACCGCTCGACGAGGACCCGCTGGAAGAAGAGCTGCTGGACGAGGAGGAACGGCTGGAAGCTTTCTTGGCGGAGGAGGAGGTCAGGGTGTTCATTGTGACCTTGCCCACCGTGCCGTCCTGCGCAAGCTTGTTGCGCTTCTGGAAGGCCTTGACGGCATCCTCGGTCAGCTGACCGTAGTAGCCGGTGACCTTACTCATGTAGCCCAGTTTCTTCAGGCGCTCCTGCACCTTGGTGACGTCGCTGCCCTCCATGCCCAGCTTGAGCGCGTTGGCCTGTGCAGAGGAAGAGTTCAGAGTTTTGATCGTGTTGTAGCCCAGGAAGCCGTCGGCGATCAAGCCGTTGAGTTCCTGGAAGCGCTTGACGGCGGAGACGGTGTCCTTGCCGTAGGTGCCGTCCGGCGTGGTGGTCAGATAACCCAGCTTCTGCAAGCGCTGCTGGTATTTGAGAATTTCATCGCTCTTTTCTCCGTATTTGTGGAAGTTTGCGGTGGCGTCCTCGCTGTAAAGCATTTCGCGCGTCCTGCTTCCAACTTTGCCGTCCACGGTCAGCTTGTTGATTTCCTGAAATTTTTTGACGGCCTCGACGGTCATTTCTCCGAAGTGGCCGGTAACCGTGTCGATGTAGCCCAGTTCGCGCAGGCGCTTCTGAAGTTCGGTGACGTCCTCGCCGTCCATGTCCTGCATGACGGTGTAGTGCTCCGCATCGTCCGCATTCAGGCGCGTCCAGGTTTCCATGCCGACGCAGCCGTCTACATCCAGGCCGGCTTGACGCTGGAAGAGCTTGACCGCGGATTGCGTGATGCTGCCGTAGTATTCCGTCGGCTCATCGTCTTCCATATAGCCCAGTTTCATCAGGCGCTGCTGGATCTCAGCGACAACAGAGGCCTCCATGCCATATTTGATAACCGTGTTGGTCGGGTGGGGTTCGGGGGTCGGTGTGGGTTCCGGGGTTGGAGTGGGCGTTGCCACGGGTTCGGATGACTCAACGGGGATATCGGCGGATTGACCGTCGACCGTGCCGCTGAGGGTAGTGGCTTCTTTTTCGCGCAGCTGCACCGAGGCACTGCCGGAGTCGGGTGAAGCCTTGGCGGTGTGATGTAAAATAACGCCTGCCGAGATGGGAAGCGCAACGGCAAGCACCGCACACACGGCAATTATCGTCAGTTTCTTTTTTCCCTGACCTTCCAGCCAGGCTTTGAAAAAATAATATTTTTTGCGCATCCGCTTGGCGTATCGACCGCCTTGCGTCGGCTTTTCGGGTTTGTTTCTTTCTTCACTCATGCAAAGACCGTCCTTGCTATTTTTTTCATATTATAGTATAAATGCCGCGCATTCGTCTGTCAAAGGAATGCGCGGCATTGTTACAAAACCGAAACAGAGCGTTGAAAGATTGGACGCAAAAAGGCGTTACAGCGACTGGCTCAAACCGGGGAACAGCCCCTTTTCTGCCATGGCGACGACGCCCAGCAGCGCGCCCCAATGATAGAAGTGGTCACTGTTGTCGCTGTCGCAGCCTTCGCCGGTGACGGCGTTGTAGTTTTCGTGAACATGGCGGTGCTCCAGCCATTCCTTGAGCAGCAGCTTTTCGGACTTGTCTGCCAGATCCTTGCGAATGCGTTCCATGTCCGGCCAGCGGCACAGCGCCAGGTAGACCAGGAAATTCATCGGCGCCCAGATGCGACCGCGCCAATAGTTTTGATCGCCGAAGGCGGGATCGTTGCGAGCAATGGACGGAAGCGCCCATTCGCCCCAGAATTCCTTCGGGTTTTCATAGTGTGCCTGAATACGCATCCGCTGCTCCGGCGTGATCCTGTCGGAGAACAGCGCGTAGAAATTGGTCGGGGAGATGCGGTAGGAGAACTCTCCGGTGTCGGTGCGGCGGTTGAGAAAGAAGCCGAAATCCTCTTCCCACAGACCGGCAAGGCCGTTTTCCGCCTTGTCCAGGCGTTCTTGTAGCGCGGGGATCGTGTCCTCGCGGCCGATTTCGCCTGCAAGGGCAATCAGGCTGCGCGTATCGAGAATGTAGAGTCCCGTCAGGCCCACATCCTTGAGCTGCATGTGGTGGGTATTGGAGTCAAAGGGAATATCGTCGTACATCGGGGAATTGTCCAAACCGGATTCCAGTGCCGCGCCGAAGCGCTCGTTGACGCCGTTGCTCTCCCAGAGGTTGCCAAAGCGCGGCTCGTAAGGGTCGCTGCCCCAGCACAGCGCGCCGTCCGCCTCCATGCGGTGCGTGGCGAACCATTCGTTCCACTTCAGCAGGAATGGAAAGAGAAATTCCACGATCCACTTTTCTCGGTGAATGCGGTAGGTTTCCAGCAGCATGGCGCTGCCCACGGGCGGCTGGGAGCGATCTTCGCTCTTGACGCCCGTACCGTCGGCAAAGTTGGGAACAAATCCTGCCTGTGTGCGGCAGAGCGTGATCTCGATCAGGTTGGAATAGGCTAGGAATTTATCCCATTTTGCTGCCATAAAGCCTGCAAAATAACTGTCCCAGCAGAACAGCACATAGCCGCCGTGCCCAATCGACCATAGACGGGAGACGGGTGAGATCACGCGGTCGCGCGTTGCGTCATAGGTTGTGTCCCAGGAAAGCGCGCTCATCAGCGCTTCGCCGCAGTCACGACAGGGCTCAAAGGCATTCAACTCTTCCCGATAGATCTCGCGGGCGGCGGCCATGCAGCGGCGCGCCTGCTCGATCGTCATGCGGACATTGACGGAGAAGGCGACGTCCGCCGCCATGGGAGTGGCCAGATACGGCGCCTGCGTGGGCAGGTTGGGGTCGGTGGGATCATGCGGCGCGGTGGAATAGACCGCGTAGCGTTTTTCGCCTGCCGCGCCCAGCAGCGCGTTTTTCTCCCGCGCCACAACGCCCGGCCTGTTCCAGAGATAGCCGCCTTCGAGCACGAGCAGTGGCGGCATTTTTTCCTGCGAGAGGGGCGTGACGAGCAGCAGCAGCGGCACGCCCTTGCCGCGGCAGGACTCTACGCGGAACTTGACGTTCTGGAATTCCACCTTGACGGAGGTATAGCGGCACTTGAAATCATGCGCTTCGGGCGTGACGATTTCCGCGCCCTCTTCCTTGCGGCCGATCAGCGCGTGCTTGAGATATTGGCCGTTGGCCGCGTCCTTTAAGCAGACGCTCAGCGAAAAGCCGGTTTCCATATCGACATGGGTCAGCACGGAATAGGTGTAAAGAGTCTGGAATCCGCGCTGGCGCTCCGCCTTGAGCGCGAGATATTCTTCGGGAAGAGTGACCATGAATTGATTTCACTCCTTGTGCTTTTGCAAGAGTTTGGCGCATCGGCGCTTTTTCATTCAGTTTAGCACGAAAGACGGGGCTTTTCAATGTTGCGTGCGTGTTTCCGTCGTGATAAGCTGAAAAAATCCAAATAAAAACGGTGGAGGACTGTTTCAATGAACAGCAAAACGACGCACTGCGGCGTGGGGCTTCTGGCGGCGGACATGCAGGTCATGGCGACGTTCTATCGGGATGTGCTGGGATTGGAAACCGATTGGGACGGCGGAAGCTTCGAGATCGGGCACTGGCTGCCCGCCTTTGCCGACGTGGACGCAGAATACGAAAAACTGAAGGCAAAGGGTGTGGCGGTTCCGGCGGACGGTCCCATCACCTTCCCCTTCGGTATCCGCAATTTCTACATTGCCGACCCGGAGGGCAATCTGCTGGAGATCGGCAGCGACACGCCGAATTGAGCAGGAGATTTGGCAAATTCGGCATTAATTTTTTATAGGCGCATTGCGCGGGATAAAGCGATCTGATAAAATAGAAATAACGGTCTGACGGGAAAAGAAATAGACGGCCCGTTTTAGCAGAAAGGATTTTGAACGTTCATGGCAGAGAAAATCAAGGATATGACGCGCGGCAAGCCGGCGGGGCTCATCTTTACTTTTGCGCTCCCGCTGATGTTGGGCAATGTGTTTCAGCAGCTCTATACCGTAGTGGATACCGCGGTGGTCGGGCAGTTTGTGGGCGTAGAGGCGCTGGCGTCGATCGGCGCGGCAGATTGGCCGAACTGGATGGTGCTGGGCATTGTCACGGGCTTTGCGCAAGGGTTCTGCATCCTGGTTTCGCAGAATTTTGGCGCGGGAGATTATGACGGCATGCGCAAAAGCATCAGTCATACGTTTGGACTCGGCTTTGCGCTGGCGATTCTCATCACAGCGCTTGCGCATCTGATTGCGCACCCGCTGTTGCTGTTCCTCAACACGCCGGATGACGTCATCGATGGTTCGCTGCTGTATTTGCGCATCACCTTTTCCGGCATTATCGTCATTATGGCGTACAATCTGTTTTCCTCGGTGCTTCGTGCACTGGGGGACTCCAAATCCCCGCTCTATGCCATGATCATCGCCGCGCTGCTCAACACCGGGCTGGATATACTCTTTGTCTGGGGGTTCCACTGGGGTATCGCGGGCGCGGCGATTGCGACGGTTATTGCGCAGTGCTGCTCGGCGCTTTATTGTCTGATGTGCATTTGGCGCATCAAGCTGCTCCGCCTGAAAAGGGAGGATTGGCATCCGGATCAGGCGCTGGTGCGCAGGCTGCTGGCACTGGGTGCGCCTGTGGCCTTCCAAAATGGCATTATCGGTGTGGGCGGCTTTGCGGTACAATACGTGCTCAACGGTTTTGGATTGGTTTTCATCGCAGGCTTTACCGCAACCAACAAGATCTACGGTCTGCTGGAGCTGGCGGCAATTTCCTATGGCTTTGCGATGGCGACTTACGCCGGGCAGAACCTTGGCGCGGCCCGCATGGATCGCATCAAGAAGGGAATGCGTGCGGCAGTGCTGATGGGAATAGCAACCTCGGCGACGATTTCGGTATTGATGATTGCCTTTGGCCGCAATATCCTTTCCATCTTCATCTCCGGCGAGCCGGAAGTGGCGGCGCAAGCGCTGCACGTTGCCTATACCTACCTTTCGGTCATGGCCTATACGCTGGTGATCCTCTATTTCCTGCACATCTACCGCTCCGCCTTGCAGGGCATGGGCGATACTGTGATCCCGATGGTTTCCGGTATCCTGGAGCTGGTGATGCGCATTGCGGTGGCACTGATTCTGCCCAAGCTGATCGGCGAAAACGGCATCTATTTTGCGGAACCCGCTGCCTGGCTCGGTGCGGTACTGATGCTGGTGGGCGGTTACTACTACCGCATCCATAAGATATCCGTTCGCCTCAAGGCGGAAAATCCCGCAGCACAGTTGTAAAAGAGAATCAAAACGAAAAAAGGAAGCGTCCCTGCAAAGGACGCCTCCTTTTTTTATACTTATGGCTTAGCGCCGGTTGGCTCGGATGAAGGGCGGCTGAACTTCTTCCCAGATCAGCGCACCCTAGAGCTTTGGACGGCGATAGGTGTTGCCGTGCACCTCGCGCTGCCGGTAGGCGCGCAGCTGATCGAGATCCAGTTCGGCTAGATAGACGCCCTCCTTTTCGTCCGCCTGAAGCAGGCAGGTATCCCGCGAATGATCCAATTCCGGCATATAGACCACGCCGTCGAAAACGCTGGATCCGCCGTTGCAGTCCGGTACGCCTGCGGGATAGTTGCAGGTCGCAACCGCTAGCATTAAAGCCGTCGCCCGGCGTCAGGTTCCGCTCCACATCAAAATCACAGGTGTGTACTTTGGCATAGATCGACTGCACCTTGCCGAAGCGGTCGATCAGCACGGCAGTGTTGTGCGGCGCGGGAGCGAATTGCTCCAGAAGCGTGATGCAGATCGCCATGCCCAATTCTTTCACTAAATCGGAAAAGGCGGAAACAAACGCGCCGTCCACGGGAATGGCTTCCGACTGCCACTGCGCCACCGGACGGTCGTGCAGCCGGTAGCCGTTGCTCCACATCTCCGGAAACAGCGCGATATCCGCGCCCTTTGCCTTTGCTTCACGGCAGACAGCAAGACCCTTTTGCAGATTTTCCTCAAGGGAGTCTCCCGGCGCAATTTGCAGCAGCGCTAGTTTCAAAAGATTCATTTTGAATCCCACCTTTCTTTTCATCAGTAGGCTTTTTCTGCTCTTTCAGTATAACAGAACGCCCGGTGGGCAGCAATGCTTGCGCAAATCGGGAAAGGATGAGGGGAAGCATCGGTTCAAACATAAAGAAAGGGATGGAGCGGTTCCATCCCTTTCTCGTTAAGTTAATCGTGATGCCAGCCCATGGCCTTGGTGAATTCCAGAATCGGCACGGACAGCAGCGACAGTCCGAGGCCGACCAGATACAGCCATCCGGGCAATGCGGCCAGCTCGAACACCATGCGCACCGGCGGCACGAACAGCACCAGTGCCATCAGCGACAGGCTGATCAGCGCGGCCTGATTCATGCGGCGGTTCGTGAATATGCCGACCTTGAACAGGCTGCGGTTGGAGCGCATATTGAACGCATGGAACACCTGCGAAAGCGCCAGCACCATGAAGGCCAGCGTCTGGCCGCCAGCAAGCGTACCGGTGACTTTCTGGCCCAGCCAGAACGAGAAGAGCGTCACGACGGAGAACAGGAGGCCTTGCAGCGCGATGCGCAGCCCCAGGCCGCCGGCAAAGATGCTTTCGCTGCGCTTCTTGGGCTTGCGGTCCATCACGTTGGGATCGACCGCTTCCACGCCGATGGCAATGGCGGGCAGCGAGTCCGTCACTAGGTTGATCCACAGCAGCTGCATCGACAGCAGCGGAGTCTGCCGCCAGAAGATCATCGCCAGGAACACCGTCAGCAGTTCGCCGATGTTGGTCCCCAGCAGGAAGCCCACGGCCTTTTTGATGTTGTCATAGATGCCGCGGCCCTCGCGCACGGCTTCGACGATGGTGGCGAAGTTGTCGTCCGTCAGCGTCATGTCCGCCGCGCCCTTGGCCACGTCCGTGCCGGTCACGCCCATCGCGCAGCCGATATCGGCGGCCTTCAGCGCGGGCGCATCGTTTACACCGTCGCCCGTCATGGCGACAACCTCGCCCTGCCGCTGCCAGGCGCGCACGATGCGGATCTTATCTTCCGGCGAGACGCGGGCGTAAACCGCGATGGAACGCACGCGGGAATCCAACTCGGTATCGGTCATCTGCGCCAGCTCTGCGCCGGTGACGGCCTGATCGCTTTCGGTCAGTATGCCCAGATCCTTTGCAATCGCGCTGGCGGTGACGACGTGGTCGCCGGTGATCATCACGGGCTTGATGCCCGCGCGGCGGCATTCCTTGACGGCTTCGCGCGCTTCGGGGCGGGGAGGGTCGATCATGCCGACCAGACCGATCAGCTGAAGGCCGCTTTCGAGATTTTCAGAAGTGGGTTCAGCGGGGATTTCGTCGATCACCTTGGTGGCGACCGCCAGCACGCGCAGCGCGCGGGAACTCATTTCGTCGTTAACGCGGCGCGCCGTTTCGAGGTCGCCGGCAATCACGCGGCTGCTCAGCACATCGAACGCGCCTTTGACGATGACGAGGTTCTGGCCGTCTACGCGGTTGACCGTGGTCATCAGCTTGCGGTCGGAGTCAAAGGGCAGCTCCGCAAGGCGCGGGAATTCGTCGTTCAGCACTTTTTTCTCCATGCCGTTTTTGCGCGCGGCGACGAGAATTGCCGTTTCGGTGGGGTCGCCCAGCAGCTTTTCGCCTTCGGGCGTAACTTCGACAGAACCGTCGCAGCAGAGAGAAGCGGTGCGCAGCAGCGTGCAGGCAGCGGCGTCCTCCCTGCCCGTGATGTCCACGGGAGCAGAAGCGCCGTCCGTCCAGACCTGCGTCAGCGTCATGCGGTTCTGGGTCAGGGTGCCGGTCTTATCCGAGCAGATGACGGAGGCGGAGCCGAGGGTTTCCACCGCAGGGAGGCGGCGGATAATGGCGTTGCGCTTGACCATGCGCTGCACGCCCAGAGAAAGCACGATGGTGACGATGGCGGGCAAGCCCTCCGGGATGGCGGAAACCGCCAGTGAAACCGCTGTCATAAAGATTTCCATCACCGGGATGCCGTCCACCAAGCCGAGCACGAAGATGACCGCGCAGGCCGCCAGCGCCGCAATGCCCAGATATTTGCCCATCGCAGCCAGACGATGCTGCAAGGGCGTCTGCGTGTCCTCGCCGTTTTCCAGGAGGTTGGCGATTTTGCCCATTTCGGTGTCCATACCGGTAGCAGTAACGACGGCACGGCCGCGGCCGTAGGTGATCGAGCAGCCGGAATAAATGCGATTCTTGCGGTCACCCAGCGCGGCGTCTGCGGCGACCTCGGCGTTTGCGTCCTTTTCGGCGGGAACCGATTCGCCGGTCAGCGCAGATTCTTCGCTTTTAAGAGAAGCGCTTTCGATCAACCGCGCATCAGCAGGCACGAAATCGCCTGCTTCTACTAGAATGATGTCTCCGGGGACGAGCTTGGCGGCCTCAATGGTTTGCTCCTTGCCGCTGCGGATGACGCGGGCGTGGGGCGCAGAGAGCGATTTGAGCGCGTCCAGCGCTTTTTCGGCCTTGCTCTCCTGCATTACGCCCATGATGGCGTTGGCGATGACGATGCCCACGATGAGCAGTGGTTCAAAAAATTCGGAAGGCTCGTGCGAGGTCAGCGCCACGACGAACGAGATTGCCGCCGCGCCCAGCAGGATCAGGATCATCACGTCCTTGAACTGTTCGGCAAAGCGCTGGAGATTGGTTTTCTTTTTGCGCTCGCGCAGGCGGTTTTCACCGTGTTCGGTCAAGCGCTTTTCGGCTTCGGCAAAGGAAAGGCCGGATGCGGAATCGGCCCCCAGCTTTTTCATCAGGTCGAAAAGGGATTCATCCTTCGGTGTCAAGTGCGATACACACTCCTTTTAGATTTGTTGGGTTTATTTTATCCTGTAAAACGTTTTTTGTCTCCGGACAAAAAAATACGAATGAGAAAAAGTTGCGCATCCGGCGCAAACTGTTACTTTTTGGGACACTTTTGCAAAACTGTCCGTTTGAAAGCACGGCAAGGTCGGGTATCCTTTGTAAGGAAGCGCAAGATGCGCAATTCTTCATTCGGGACGGAGAGGAGAAACGAAATCTTGGAAATGAACGAGCTGAGGCGGGCCATCATCCGCTCCGCCGTGCAGAAGAGCATTCGAGAGATTCGGCAGGACCCCAAGCGCGGCATACGCAAAATGGTGGATCTGGCGCTGCATTTTTCACACGGGCGCTTTCAGCGAAAAATATTGGAAGTGATGCAGAAAGAGCTGAGCAACCCATCCAGCGCTTATTATTCGATCGTGACCGATCTGGCGGCGAATGTCAAACCGGAAAACCTCGAACAGTTCGGCATGGATTTGGGATACAACAGCTGGACGCACGGCGCGCAGATCATCCGCAATCACGAGGCCGAACACGGCTACAATGTGCCGTGGTGCCTGGTGTTGGATTTGAGACAGGGCATGGGCTTCGACGTGGGCGAGGTCATGACGCAGGGCGAAAAAATGGGAATTTATGCCTATTTTGTGTTCGCCGGGGACGAGGAGCAGACCGAGACGCTGTGCTCTGTGTTCCATACGCATCCGGACTGCGCTGTTTTCCTGCTGCTGCCGGATGCCGAGCTGCCGCGCGTCAACATTGAAAACGCGCCCAATGTGATGACCTTCCTGCCGGTGCAGGACGGCGGCACGACGGAGAGCGCGAAGGAGCTGCTGCAAAAGCAGGCGCTGTTCGGTTTGTGGATGCGCTATGACGGCGGAAACGCACAGCGTGTGCTGGCGGGCGAGATCGAAAACCTTGCGGGCGGCATGGGTGCGTCGCTGGTGCTGGCAGTGCCGGATGAAGCTTGCGAGCAAGAAGTGCGCGCCCAGGTGAGCGATTGTTACCGCGCGCGCCGGGAGCAGAAGAATACGCCCGCGCTGCTGGCGGATTTTTATACGGCCATTGCGGAGATCGACTGCGTGATCTCGGTGGAATCCTGTTTGCTGGGCATTTGCTCCGACGGCACGATTTTCACGGAAAAAGGCAGGAATCCGCATTTCAGCGTGTTGAACATTTCCCTGGAAGACATTTTGATGTGCACGATGCCGCGTGTGACCTACGATGCAGCCCAACAGCCGGAAGGCGAAAAGAAGTAAAAGTGTAAGGAGGGATCTTTTTTTGAAAGAAGTCAAAACTCCCAAAAAAACGTTGATTTTCTATTGCATCATCACTTTGCTGGTGCTGCTGATCTTCAACACGCTGCTCTATCCTGCAATGCTGAACCGCGCAGTGCAGCAGGTGGACTATTCCACGTTCCTGCAAATGGTGCGTGACGGCAAGGTCAAGCAGGTAGAGGTAGACGAGGATCAAATCACATTCATCGACAATGCGGAACGCCCGACCATCTACAAGACCGGGCGCATGGACGATCCCGAGTTGGTGGATCGCCTGGAAAGCGCCGGCGTGACCTACGGGCAGGTGATCGTGGAGCAGGCGTCGCCGCTCATCTCCTTTTTGGTGACGTGGATTCTGCCCATCGTGGTCTTTGCTGTGATCGGCCAGCTGCTGATGCGCATGATGACCAAGAAGATGGGGACCGGCGGCATGGGCGGCCCGGCAATGACCTTCGGCAAGAGCAACGCCAAGGTTTATGTTCCTTCGACCACCGGTATCAAGTTTGCGGATGTTGCGGGCGAAGACGAGGCCAAGGAGATCCTGACCGAGATCGTCGATTTCCTGCATAACCCCAAGAAGTATACCGAGATCGGCGCCAAGATGCCCAAGGGCGCGCTGCTCGTCGGCCCTCCCGGCACCGGTAAAACGCTGCTGGCCAAGGCGGTTGCGGGCGAGGCGAACGTGCCGTTCTTCTCGATTTCCGGATCTGAATTTGTGGAGATGTTCGTCGGCATGGGCGCGGCCAAGGTGCGCGATTTGTTCGCGCAGGCCAACGAAAAAGCGCCCTGCATCGTGTTCATCGACGAAATTGATACCATCGGCAAAAAGCGTGACGGTGCGAACGGCATCGGCGGCAACGATGAGCGCGAGCAGACGCTGAACCAGCTGCTGACCGAGATGGACGGCTTCGACGGCACGAAGGGCGTCATCATTCTGGCGGCGACCAACCGTCCCGAATCCCTCGATCCGGCGCTGCTGCGTCCCGGCCGCTTTGACCGCCGCGTGCCCGTGGAACTGCCCGACCTTAAGGGACGCGAGGACATCCTGCGCGTGCACGCCAAAAAGATCAAGCACGATCCCAACCTCGACTTCGGTGCGGTGGCACGTGCGGCGGCAGGCGCTTCCGGTGCGGAGCTGGCCAACATCGTCAATGAGGCGGCGCTGCGCGCGGTACGACAGGGACGCAATATGGTGATCCAGAGCGATCTGGAAGAGAGCGTTGAGGTTGTCATCGCAGGCTATCAGAAAAAGAACGATATTCTCTCCGACAAGGAAAAACTCATCGTGGCCTATCACGAAACCGGTCATGCGTTGGTCGCGGCGCTGCAAACCCATTCCGCGCCGGTGCATAAGATCACCATCATTCCCCGCACCTCGGGCGCACTGGGCTACACCATGCAGGTGGAAGAGGGCGAGCGCAACCTGATGAGCAAGGAAGAGATCGAAAACAAGATTGCAACCCTGACCGGCGGCCGTGTGGCGGAGGATCTGGTGTTCCATTCCATCACCACCGGTGCGTCCAACGATATCGAGCAGGCTACCCGTCTGGCCCGCGCGATGCTGGCGACCTACGGCATGAGCGACGAGATCGGCATGGTGGCGCTGCAAACCCAGAACAATATCTATCTGGGCGGCGATACCTCGCTGACCTGTTCGCCGGAAACCTCCGCCATGCTCGACCGCAAAGTGATCGAGCTGGTCGGTGCGCAGTATAAGAAGGCGACGGAGTTGCTCTCCGCACATATGCCCAAGCTGCATGAGCTGGCCAAGTACCTCTACGAAAAGGAAACCATCACGGGCGAAGAATTCATGACCATTCTGGAGCGCCCCGTTGCGCAGCTGGAAAACTAAAACAACAGAGCAAAACCCACCTGCCGAAAGGACTTCGGCAGGTGGGTTTTTGACGTTTGGAAAGGCACTTTAGGCCTGCTGCCTGCGGCGCGGCAGATCGGTCGCATTGTGTACAAGGCGGACGAAGCGCTCCGGCGGCATGGAATCCTCGTGCAGCCAGCGCTTGATGGCGGTTAGAAAAGCGTCGGTGTAGAACGTGGCGTAAAAATCGTGCGCATCGTCGTCCTCATCCAACAGATCGGTGTAATGGATTTGCAGAATCGGACGCATGACCTCGGCAAAGTATTCGGAAAAGCTATTCTGCCCCGTCTGCTCCAGCGCATTGACATAAAAGGCGCGGTTGTCGTAGAAATAGGTGCAGATGCTTTGCAGAAAGCCCCACGGGCTTTCCATGCCCTCCTGCATCAGCTGTTCGACAAACTCCGTGTAGAACACCCAGTTGACCAGATCGTATTTATCCTTGAAATGATAATAAAAGCTCTTTCGGTTCATGCTGCACTGCTCGCAGATATCGCCTACGCTGATCTTGTTCAAGGGGCGTTCGGCCATCAGTTCCTTGATGGCGGCGGCCAGCGCTTTTTTGGTGATGGATGAATCGGGCATGAAAAAGACCTCCGTTTCCTGTGAAAAAGGAGGAGCGGATGCTCCGCGTTCAAAGTTACTGACAGTATGCGGGAAAATCCTCTCAAAGTCAAGAGAGAACTTTGACTGCGCATAAAAAAGTCCACCCGCAGAAAGAGCTTCTGCAGGTGGAGAAAGAATTTATTTTAGCGCTTAAACCAACTGCCGATCCAGTTGAAGAAACCCTGCACGGCGGTCTTGATGTTGGTGAAGATACTGCCGGCGGACTGCTGAACTTTCTGGATTTTCTGAATATTATCCACCAAACCGTTGAGCTGACCGGCCAGTTTTTCGGGGTCAAGGTCGAGTTTGGCGATCTGCACGCCAAGCTTGGTGATCTGGTCGATCTGATCCTCGGTCAGCTGCACGCCAAGCTGCTTTGCGCCCTGCTCCACATAGGGACGCAGAGAATCATAATCGTCCAGATGGTATTCGGCAATGGCGTTTTTGACCATGGCCAGCAGCTCCACCGCATCGTCGGAACCGATCATGTCCGCAAGGTCGCCGGTGAGCACCATCTCACTCCCGGCAACGGCCTTGGCCTCATCGGAAAGCTGGGTGGAGGCGGCGGATTCATAGGCCTTCAGGATGCCTGCCAGCGCCGCTGTGCCGGAGACTTCGACCGGGGCGGCGACCACGATGCGCGCGTTGTCCACGCCCGCCGTGGCCAGAGCGGAGGAATACATCGAGGATGTGACCCAGTTGATGTTCTGCGTGGTGACGGAGATGCCGGTGCCTTCGCCCGTGAGCGTGACGCGCGCGGAGGAAAGCGAACGCGAGCCGATCTTGTCCGCCGAAATGATGCTGCCCAGCAGCGCCTTTTCGTCGTCGATGGTGACTTTAATCAGCTGATCCTTGGAAAGATCCGCGCCCAGCAGGTTCATGACCTTTTCAAACTGTTCGCTGTTCAGATCGTCGCCGTAGCAGACGAAGCTTTCCGCGGTTGTCGTGTCCGTGACGTTGGTTTCGTCGGCAAGCGCAGTCGCCGGAATCAGCAGCATCAGGAATGCCAGCAGCAGCGCGGCAGCTTTTTTTATGAATTTCATATAAATTTCCCTCCTTGTATACTTGCGGCAGAATGGTTTCATGCGCTATTATACTCCTGATAGACGCTTCTGAACAGCGATTTGTTCCTGATCCGTCTGAAAACAACAAATTTGAAACAAGAGGCGAAATCAAATGATCCCGACTAGAGAAGAAGCATGGACGATCCTGAAAAAATACAACGACAGTGAAGCGCTGCTGCGCCATGGCTTGACGGTGGAGGGCTGCATGCGCCATTTTGCGGAGCTTGCGGGCGAGGACCCGGAGCTTTGGGGTGTGGTGGGCCTGCTGCACGATGTGGATTACGAAAAATATCCCGATCAGCACTGTAAAAAAGCGCAGGAACTGCTGGCGGAAGAGGGCGTGGATCCCCTGGTGATCCGCGCGGTGGCCTCGCACGGCTGGGGCATCTGCTGTGATATCGAGCCGCAGAGCCGCATGGAAAAGACGCTCTATGCCATTGACGAATTGACCGGGCTGATTACGGCGGCGGCCATTATGCGCCCGAGCAAGAGTGTGATGGATCTGGAGCAAAAGTCCGTCAAAAAGAAATATAAGGCCAAGAGCTTTGCTGCGGGCGTGAACCGCGAGGTCATTGAAAAGGGCGCGGAGCGGCTCGGCACGACGGTGGATGAACTGATCGTAGGCTGCATCGACGGCATGCGCGAATGTGCTGCGGCCATCGGTCTGGACGGCAGCGCCGCGGAATGAAAATCGACCGCCTGATGGGGATATTGACGGTGTTGCTGCGTTCCCCCGGCGTGACGGCTCCGGAGCTTGCGGAGCGCTTTGAGGTATCCCGCCGCATCATCACGCGGGACATGGATGCGCTGTGCCGCGCGGGCGTGCCCATTGTGTCGCGGCAGGGTGCGGGTGGCGGGTTTTCCGTTCAGCCTGGTTATCGCGTGCCAGACGATCTGTTTACCCGGCAGGAGCTGCGGACGCTGCTGGCGGCGGCGCAGGGCGTGGACAGCCTGTCGGGCGGAGAAAATGCCGCACGCCTGCGCAGCCGAGTGCCGGAGGGCGAAGCGGATTGGATCGAGATCGACCTCGCTGGGCAAAGCCCGCGGATAAAGCAGCTCTTTCCACAGCTGCGGGACGCCAGTTTGGCGGAAAGCTGCGTGCGCATCGCCTATTGCGGGCGGGAGAGCGCCGTAACGCGCGTGGTGGAGCCGCATCGCCTCGTCTGCAAATGGGGCGGGTGGTATCTGATCGCGTGGTGCAGGCTGCGGCGGGATTTCCGTCTGTTCAAGCTGGCGCGGATCGAGTGTTGCGAAACATTGGGGGAGTGCTTTGAGCGGCGTTCCATTCCTGAAGGAATGCTCAAGCCCCATCCCGCCGAGCCGCCCTGCCGGCTTCGGGCGTGGGTGGACGCCTCTTTGCGGTACCGTGCGGAAGAAGATTGCGAACGCTGCGAGACCGCGGCGGACGGAAGGCTTCTTGTGGAAAAGTGTTTTGCCAACCCGGTTCAGCGACTGGACTGGGCGCTGAGCTTTGGCGGCGGCATCGAGGTGCTCGAGCCGGAAGCGCTTCGGAGGGAAATCCGTAAACAGGCGCAAAAAATGTTGGAACAGAACAAGGAAACAGGACAATAAGCTGTCCTGTTTCCTTTGCTATACTGGAATCACGATTTCTCAAGGGAGGAAGGATTCCATGATCAAAACCAGATGCGGATTGAACTGTGAGAACTGCCGCTTTTATCAGGCGGGGGGCTGTACCGGGTGCATTGCGCAGTCCGCGCCGCCGTGGGGCAAGTGTCCCGTCAAAGGCTGCTGCGAGGGACGCGGGCAGGAGCATTGCGGCGTGTGCGGGGACTTTGCCTGCCGCCTTTTGCAGTCGTTTGCGTGGGACGAGCGCGAGGGGGACGACGGCGCGCGCATCGGTCGCTGCCGTCAGTGGGCGAAGGATAGGGAATAGCGTGAAAGAACAAAACGTGCCGCAAGGCGTGGAGAACCGGGCGCAGTTCCGCGCTTGGCCGGAAAAGCATGGCGTAGACGATGCGGAATGCCGGGTGAAGGTGCGCAAGGGCAGGCCGCGCGGTTCTGCCGGACATGGATCGGGAGAGCTTCCGGTCTAACGCAGAGCTGGTACGGGCGATGAAAACCGCCGGTGCGTGGGAGATGTTTTGCAGCTTTCCGCTGCTCTATCGGCGCATAAAGCGTATAATACGGTGTTTTGCAAGAAGAGAGATCCCAAAGCCTACCGGAAAAAGCTGGATCGCCTTCTTGCGCAGACGTTGCAGGACAAAATGCACGGCGAGCGGGACGATTGCGGCAGGCTGAAGGAAGAAAATGAGAAAAGGCGCGGAGCTTTTGCTCCGCGCCTTTTCGATTGAAACGTTTTTATTCGATGGTCAGATAGTAGGTCGCCCACTGGGAAGCGATGCCCTTGCCGTCGATGACGTAGAGCTCGAGCTTCTTGGCGTCCTCGGGGATAGCTACATCGACGCTGGACTCCTTGACGACCGTCGGCTGCGCGCCGTCAAAGCGATAGCACACGCTGACGATGCCGGAGGCGTGCTCGCCGGTCAGGGTGAGGGTTGCGCCTGCGGGAACGGTGTTGTAGACGTTCAGGTCAGGAGCGGCCGTCTCTTCGGCAGTATCTCCCTCTGCGCTCTCGGTGGGCGCGGGGGTGGCGGTGGCTTCGGTCTCCGTCGTTTCCACCGTGGGGGTCAGGGCTTCATCGCCCAGCTTCACCACGACGGTGGGGCGGTCGATTTCAGTCTCGTCCACCGCAGTTTTGCCGGGAACACAGCCGGTCAGCGCGAGCATGGCACAAAGCGCCACAAGAATCAGCGAAAGAACTCTCTTTTTCATGAAAATGCAGTCTCCTTAAAAGGTTTATTTACAGCGAAAAGGGCACAAGGCCGTCGATGTCGGTGATGCCCAAACCGGGTGCATCGGGGAGCGTGATGCGGCTGCCGTTGAACTGCGCGCCGCCGTGAACCGGATTCTCCGTGCAGAGCGCGGGACCGTCCAGATCGATGCGGGTGACGGAACCGCGCGCCATGGCCGCGTGCGCCGCCGCCGTGACGGCCACGTTGCCTTCCAGCATGCAGCCCATCATGCACTCCGCATCCAGCGCGCGGGCGATGGATGCGATGGACATCGCGTTGTACAGGCCGCCGGTTTTCATCAGTTTGATGTTGACCAGATCCGCTGCGCCGCTTTCCAGAATGCGGATCGCGTCGGCAGGAGTAAAGACGCTTTCATCGGCCAGAATCGGCGTGTAGACGCGCTGGGTGACATAGCGCATGCCCTCCAGATCGCCCGCTTTGACGGGCTGCTCCACGAGCTCTGCGTCAAGATTCGCATCTTCCAGCATTGAGATGATGCGCACGGCCTGCTTGGGCGTCCAGCCCTGATTCGCATCCACGCGGATCACGGTGCCCGCGGGCGTGGCCTTCTTGATGGAGGTCAGGCGCAGCGCGTCGAGGGACGCGTCGTTGCCCACCTTGACCTTGAGGATGCGGAAGCCGCGCTCCGCAGCCGTCACTGCGTCACGCACCATGGTGTCCACATCGTTGACCGAAATCGTGATATCGGTTTCCAACTCGCACTTTGCGCCGCCGAGCAACTTGTAAAGCGGCACGTTCCAACGCTTGCCCACCAGGTCGTAGACGGCCATTTCGACAGCGGCTTTGGCCGTGGTGTTGTGAACCATCGCCTTGTCGATGATATCGTGCAGTTCGTCGAACTTTTCCACCTCGCGGCCGATCAGCTTCGGCGCGATGAACTGCGTGATGCCGCCCGCGACGGAGGGGATAGTGTCGCCGGTGATGACGGCGGTGGGCGGCGCTTCGCCGAAGCCGCGCTGGCCGTCGTCGGTTTCGAGCACGACGATCAGGTCGTCGATGGCGTCCACCGTGCGCAGGGCCGTCTTGAACGGCGTGATGAGCGGTATGTGCATCGTATACAGCTTGACGGCAGTAATTTTCATTCGGATCTTACTCCTTTAGCAGAAAGCTTCAAACTGTTTTTCATTATACGCTATCCATCCGCCATAAACAAGGGATTTTTCTATAAATTCAGGTTGCGTCCCAGCAGGGAAAGGTTCAGCAACAGCGCATAAAGTCCCCAGAGCAGATGCGGCAGCAGCAGCGCGCCGCTCACCCGCTGGCGGGGGAAAAGCTGTTGGATCGCCGCAAACAGCACGCCTTCCAGCACGAGCAGCACCGCGCAGGACCAGATGAGCGCATGCAGACGGAAAAACACCGCCGACCAGGCGATGTCGATGAGTCCGCAGAGAATCAGCAGACAGACGCTGGATTTGGATAAGAAATCCCCTCTGCGCAGCGGCAGGTAGAGCGCCAGCGCCGCACAGAGGTACACCAGGCTCCATGCAACGGGAAACACCCAGTCCGGTGGCTGCAAAATGGGCTTGGCAAGGGAAAGATACCACTTACTGCGGGTGTCGGTGAGCAGTGAACCCACCAGACCCACAGCGGCGACGGGCAACACGGATGCGCAGAGAGAAATCCCAACCGATCGTTTTTCGGACACAAAAAAGGCCCCCTTTCTGCCGCTAGAATGTGCAGAAAGGGAGCGGTTTATCGCGCATTTTTCGCAAACAGGCGCTGCGCCGCAGCGGGCAGCTGCGAGAAAGATGAAATCGAATCGTCCGGCTGCACAGCGTGACCGAAGCCATAGGCCGCGTGGACGAACGGAATCCCCGCCTTGCGCGTGGCGCGCTCGTCGCCGTCGGTATCGCCCAGGTAAAAGGCGGAGGGATTTCCGACGCTGTCCAGCAGCAGGCGAATGCTGCCGCCTTTGTCCAGCCCCGTCGTGCCCGCGCAGGTGTGTCCGGCAAAGCAGTCGTTCAGCCTGCTGAAATCAAGGAACAGCTCGATATATCCAGGCTGACAATTGCTGACGATGTACAGATCATAGGAGCGGCAGAGCATGCGCACAGTTTCCGCAACGCCCGGAAAGAGCGTCGCGCCGCCTTCGCTGCGCAGATAGTCATATTCCGCACGCGTGCAGGCCTGCATGATCTCGTGGTCGGTTTCGTCATCTACGCCCGGCAGCATCAGGTGAGCGATTTCCAGCTCGGTTTTACCCATATAGGAGCGCATCTGCGGCTCGGTCAGCGTTGCGCCCAGCGCGCGGGGATCGCCGGCAAGCACTCGGCTCCACGAAGCGGTGCAGGCGGGCACGGAGTCCCACAGCGTGCCGTCCAGATCGAATACGATGGCGTTTTTCATGGCGGTTCCTCCTGTGACATAATTTTTTACTTACATTCACTGGTTTTGATGTGCTATATTAAATGCATAAAATCATTTTATCCAAAGGAAGTGGAAAAAACATGAGAAAGTTAATTATCCGAACAGACGACGTTGGCTACACCCCGGTGTGCAATATCGGCACATTTGAAACTTACGACCGAGGTTATGGCACCTCGGCTGACATCATGCTGGAATCCCCCGGCACGGTAGATGCGCTGGAACGCCTGAAGAACTATCCCTGGATCAGCGTTGGCTGGCACACGCATTTCTGGAACAGCGCCGTGTTGCCCGTCGAAAAGGTGAAGTCTCTGCTGATTCCGGGCACGGATCGTTTCCGTCATGACCTGCGTTCGGCACAGGACGTGGATTATGACGAGGTCGTGGCGGAATGCCGTGCGCAACTCGACCGCTGTCTGGACATACTGGGCCGCGTGCCGGACGTCGGGGTGGATTTTGGTCGTGAAACGCCTTTTTCTGCTGCGCTTGCGGACGTTTCCCGTGAATACGGCATGGCAGTCAACTACGCCAGCCGTCTGCACCGCGACCCGGAAACCGGCGAGATCACGCGCGGCCCGGTCGATCCCAAGTGGGCGGACAGCAAAGTTTTTATGGCGGACAATTGGAATCTGGGCGGCGGCCCTTTGCAGGAAACCTTCCGCGGCCTGGACAACGATTATGACGCGATCGACTGGCTGCTTGCCGACACCATGAAGATCAACGAGCTGCCGGACGGTGCGGCGCTGATGCACGGCTTCCATCCGGGCTATGTCGATTATTACGTCGCGCACCAGGGCGATTACGGCCCGATGGCACCTCTGGTCACGCTCAGCCGCGCCTATGACGTGGAAGCGCTCTGCTCCAAGCGCCTGCACGACTGGATTCTGGATAACAACATTGAGCTTTGCAACCTGCGCGATGCCCTTTACGGCACGCGCGAATATCAGAACCACCTGCGCCGCATTGGCAGCGACCTCTGCGTTTACTGATTGCGGCCCATGACAAAGGCGCTATACTCCTTTTGTGAGTATAGCGCCTTTGTGTTAATTTGGTTCGTGATTGCCTGAAAAAGCTTATTCCAACTCGAACGCGCCGGTGTAGAGGCGGTAATAGGAGCCCTTTTCCTCGATGAGCTTTTCGTGGCTGCCGCGCTCGATGATGCGGCCGTGATCCAGCACCATGATAACATCGGAGTTTTGCACGGTGGACAGACGGTGCGCGATGACGAACACCGTGCGGCCTTCCATCAGGCGATCCATGCCGTGCTGCACCAATGCTTCGGTACGGGTATCAATGGAAGAGGTTGCCTCGTCCAGAATCATTACCGGAGGATCGGAAACCGCGGCGCGCGCAATCGAGATCAGCTGGCGCTGTCCCTGCGAAAGACCGCTGCCATCGCCCTCCAGCACGGTATCATAGCCGCTGGGCAGCATCCGAATGAAGTTGTCCGCATTGGCAAGTTTTGCCGCAGCGATGCACGCTTCGTCCGTTGCGTTCGGGTTGCCGTAGCGGATGTTTTCCATCACGGTGCCGGTGAAGAGGTTGACGTCCTGCAGCACGATGCCCAGGCTGCGGCGCAGGTCGGCCTTCTTGATCTTGTTGATGTTGATGCCGTCATAGCGGATTTTGCCGTCCGCGATGTCGTAGAAGCGGTTGATGAGGTTCGTGATGGTGGTTTTGCCCGCGCCCGTCGCGCCGACGAAAGCGATTTTCTGCCCAGGCTCGGCGTAAAGTGTGATGTCGTGCAGCACTTCTTTTTCGGGCGTGTAGCCGAAGTCCACATGGTCGAACACCACGCGGCCTTCCAGCTTGGTGTAGGTGATGGTGCCGTCACCATGGGGATGCTTCCATGCCCAAAGACCGGTGCGTGCGGCGGTTTCGACCAGCTGGCCCTTCACTTCGCGCGCATTGACGAGCGTAACATAGCCGTCGTCAGTTTCTGGCTGCTCGTCCATGAAGGCGAAGATGCGCTCCGCGCCCGCCAACGCCATGACAATGGAGTTGAACTGGTTGGAGATCTGGGTGATGGGGTTGGTGAAATTGCGCGACAGCGTCAGAAACGACGCAATCATACCCAGCGACAGGGTGCCGATGCCCGTCAGCGACAGATTCGGCAGTCCTGCCACCGCCATATAGCCGCCCAGAATGGCGACGATGACGTATTGCAGATAACCTACCGCATTCATCAGCGGCATCATGCCGTTGGCCAAGCCGTTTGCATTTTCGGCATTGTGCGCCCAAATGCGGTTGCGCTGGGTCAGACCTTGATAGTTCTGCTGTTCGTGGCAGAATACCTTGATGACCTTTTGGCCGTTGACCATTTCTTCTACATAGCCATTGAGATCGGCCAAAGATTTCTGCTGCGCCATGAAATAGCCGCCGATCTTCATCGTGAGCTTTTTGACGGGCAGCATGGCCAGGAACAGCGCCAGGCACACCACGACGGTCAGACCGATGCTGGTATAGAGCATGCAGAAGAATACGGCGACAATGGTGAAGGCGGAGGAGATGAGCTGTCCCATCGACTGCGCGATGAGCTGGCGCAGCGTGTCGGTATCGTTGGTATATAGGCTCATGATATCGCCGTGGGTATGGGAATCAAAGAAACGGATGGGCAGCTTCTGCATCTTTTCAAACATCTCATCGCGAATGGTTTTGAGCGTGCCCTGCGCTATCGTCACCATCAGGCGGTTATAAAAGAGCGTGGACAGCGTACCGATGAGGTAGATCACCGCCAGCACGATGAGCGTCCGGATCAAACCGGTGAACACCGGTTCGTCCATGCCCAGCAGCGGGACGATGTAGCTGTCAATCAGCGTTTGCAGGAACATGGAGGAAACTGCACCCGCAACGGCGCTGAGCAGGATGCAGATCGTGACCACGATCATGGTGCCGCGGTAGGGCTTCATATAGGTCAGCAGCCGCTTTAAGGTCTTGGTATCGATTTTTGCCGGGGGCTTTCCGCCGGGAGCCGGGCGTTTGACGTCTTTATTCATGATCGTTTCCTCCCTTCTGCTGGGATTGATAGACTTCGCGGTAGATTTCGCAGCTCTTGAGCAGTTCGTCATGCGTGCCGATGGCGTCGATGCGGCCGTCATCCAGCACGAGGATGCGATCTGCGTTTTGCACGGAGCTGATGCGCTGCGCGATGATGATCTTGGTGGTTTTTGGGATGTATTCCCGCATCGCCTTCTGGATCATCGCGTCGGTATGGGTATCGACGGCGCTGGTGGAATCGTCCAGAATCAGCACCTTGGGGTGTTTGAGCAGCGCGCGGGCGATGCAGAGGCGCTGCTTCTGTCCGCCGGATACGTTCGTGCCGCCCTGCTCGATGTAGGTATCGTAGCCGTCCGGCATGGCGGAGATGAATTCATCGGCGCAGGCCAGTTCGCAGGCATGCTTGAGCTCTTCATCGCTGGCGTGCTCATTGCCCCAACGCAGATTTTCCTTGATGGTGCCGGAGAACAGCTCGTTCTTTTGCAGCACCATGGCCACGCTCGAGCGCAGGGTTTCCAGGTCGTATTGCCTGACGTCCACGCCGCCCAGCGTCAGCTTTCCCTGCGTCACGTCGTAAAGGCGCGGGATTAACTGCACCAGCGAGGATTTGGAGGAACCCGTGCCGCCGATGATGCCGATGGTTTCGCCCGAGCGGATGTGCAGGTCGATGTCATCCAGCACCTTTTTATCCGCCTTAGAGGCGTAGACAAAGTCGACATGATCAAAGGAGATCGAACCGTCGCGCACAGCGCGGACGGGATTTTCCGGGTTGCGAATATCGGTCTGCTCGTTCAGTATCTCCGTAATGCGCTGCGCGGAGGACATGGCGATGGTGATCATCGCAAAGACCATCGACAGCATCATCAGGCTCATCAAGATCTGCATCGCGTAGGTGAACAGCGCGGTCAAGTTGCCCGTCGTCAGCCCCAGCGCGGCATCGTTGCCGCTGAGCACAATGGCTTTGGCGCCCAGCCACGAGATCAGGATCATGCAGGTGTACATACAGACCTGCATCAGCGGCGAGTTCAGCGCCAGCAGCCGCTCGGCCTTAGCAAAGTCGCGGTAGATCTTTTCGGAGATGGTTTCGAATTTGTTGATCTCATGCTGCTCCTGATTGAAGGATTTGACTACGCGGATGCCGCGCACATTTTCCTGCACGACGGAGTTGAGCGAATCATAGGTCTTGAACACCCGCTCAAAGACGGGATGCACCGAGCGCACGATCACGCCCAGCAGCACGCCCAGCACCGGGATCACCGCCAGGAAAATCAGCGAGATCTGTGTGCTGATGCGGAAGGATACGATCATCGAGAACAGCAGCATGAACGGTCCGCGGATCGCCAATCGCAGCAGCATTTGGTAAGCGTTCTGCACATTGGTCACGTCCGTGGTCAGGCGCGTGACGATGGAGGCGGTGGAGAACTTATCGATGTTGGAAAAGGAGAAGGCCTGCACGTTTTTGTACATATCCTCGCGCAGATTGGCGGCAAAGCCCACCGAGGACTTTGCGCCGACGCGCGCGGCGTAAAAGCCGGTGCCCATCTGGAGCAGCGCCAGCACGAGCAGCCCCAGCCCGTAAATCCATACGGCGGACATATTGCTCTGTTCGATACCGCGGTCGATCAATCTGGCCATGCACAGCGGGATGATGATCTCAAAAACCACTTCCAGCATCGAAAAAAGAATGGTCAACAGCGATACGTTTTTGTATTGACGCAGGCTGCGCAGCAGGGTTTTTACCATGAGGTTCGTTCGCTCCTCTCTGTTTTGTAAATTTTATGTAGCACGCTATACTTTGAGACGAAAATCAACCGCCTTTTAATTCGGCGGTCGCTATTCCAGATTCTTGGCAATGACCTGAAGCATCCGCTTGAGCTCCATCGTTTCCTGCTCGGTCAGTCCCCTAACCATCTGCCGCTCGTTTTCGTCGATCTGAAGCTCGATTTCATGCGAAAGGCTCTGTGCTTGCTCGGTGGCCGAAACGATGCGGCTGCGGCGATCCCCCGGGTCGGAAAGGCGCTCCACAAAGCCGCTCTGCTCCAAACGGTTGATGATTCCGACCACGGTGGGGTGGGAAACGTTCAAAAAATCCTCGATTTCCTTTTGCGTGGCGCGGTTTTGATGATGGGCGAGAAAACCCAGCACCCGGCTCTGCGTGATGGTCAAACCGTGACAGACGAATACGGAATCCATGTGAACCTTCACCCGGTCGGAAATGAGCTTGGTCAAATACCCGATGTGTTGCTGACTCATAAGGCACCTCGCTTTCTCTTTGAATTGTAGCATGCTACATATTATAATGGCGGGAAAAAGCGATGTCAACACCTGTCATTTTTATTTTACAAAAGAAAATCCGCTCTCGAAAAAGAGAGCGGATGGAAATGAGGAATCACTTTTTGCGGCGGCGCAGGATCGCAATGGCGGCAGCAGTGAGCAGCAGCGCGGCGACTACTAACGCGATCGCCAGCAGAGTTTGCGGCGAGTCGGCCAGCGTCGGTTCGGCAATGACGTCCGCCGCCAGAGGGAAATACAGCATTGCGTATCAGGCTCCCTTCTGCTTGTTTTTCTTCTTGTTTGCGGCGACGAGGATGGCGATCATCAGTGCGGAGAAGGTCACGACCAGCAGCACCGCGCCCACGATCCACCAAATGGCCTGGTCCTGCATCGGAACTTCCGAAAGAGCGACGTCTGCGGGGATCTCAGTGGGAACGACAGTGGGCTCAGCGGTTGCTTCAGGTTTCTGAGAAGGCGTGGAAACCGGTGCAAGCGCCTCGTTTTCCGGATCGTTCGTGCAGACCCAATCGCCGCGGTATCCCATGTAATATCCGATGGAAACCCACAGCCGGCCGTCCGCATCGGTGTATTGTCCGGTAAAGATCTCATCGGTGTAATAGCCGTCTGCCTGATCCTCAGCGGCAATGGAACCGGCCTTTTCGCCGGAATTGGGGTAGCTCCAGAGAATCAGCTGACTCTGAATCTGATAGTCCTTCATGCCGCCGTCATAATCACTGATTTCATCGGCGTGGTCGCGGCAGAAATCCGAATTGTTGTAGATCGGCGCAAAGTCGGAAAGGCGGAACCAGGACTCCTTTTCGTTGTCCGCAATCCCCCATTCCACACCGTTTTTATCCGTGTAGAGATAGGTCAACCAGGCCGAATTTCCGGCCTTGATTGTATCGGTGACGCGGTTGCTTTCCGGGCTCTTGTAGCCCTTTGCATCGACAAGGGCGGTGTAGCGATGGTCGTCGTAGGTGCATTCGTCGCTGTGCTGGGTGTAAAAGTCATTGTCATAGGGTTCCCAGATCACGTCGGCGCGCGCAGCCAGCGGAAGCAGCGCAAGCAGTAGCGTCAGCAGCAGACAGGCAAAACGTTTCATAAAAAGTCCTCCTTCTGTATACGTCCTGTTTTTCTCTATAAAAGATAGCGCGTCAGCGCGTTCAGCGCAAGACCGATTAGGTAGGAAAAAGCGTTGGCGGAGAGGGAAAACAGCATAGGGCGGCGGAAATCCGTGCCCGCACGGTAAATCACCCCCTCGATGAACACGGCGGAAAGCTCGGCGGCGATCGTCAGCAGCGGCGAGGGGAATAACGAGCACAGCAGGACCACCGGCGGGTTGGTCAGTACGTTGACCAGCGCGACCAGAGCAAGGTTCCGTCTGCCGCGCACACCGAGAATCAGCGCGAAGCCCAACTCCAACATCAAGGTGAGTGCCAGCGACACGATCAGCGACCGAATCAGCAGCTCAGCTTTCATGGGACAGAGAAACGCTGCGGCCGTCCAGGCCGGGCAGCATCAGCAGGGCGCTCAGCGCACAGAGCGAGGCCAGCAGCCAGTTCGGGCTGGACGAAATCGCGCCAAGCCCCACCGGGAGAAATCCGAGAAACAACGCAAACGTCAGCAGCCCGAAGGAAAAGCCCTTGCAGCCCGGCATCCGCCGCGCCAGCGCGCACAGCGTCATCGGCATCGACATGTTGAACAGGAAGATCCCCGCAACGCCCGCGTAGGGTGAATCGGCAAACCAGAACAGCACGCCCGCCGCCGTCAGCGAGAGCAGCGCCGCGGGCCGCCCGCCGATGCGGTCCATCGCAAAGCCGCCGGCGGTTTTGCCCAGCACCACCGCCGCCAGCGCCGCAACGCCCCAGTAGCCTTCGCCCTTCCAGGCAAAGCCCATCGTCATGCCCGCAAAGGAGCGGATGATCACGACGAAAAACAGGCAGAGCGCGGGCAGCAGCACGTCGAACTTTCCCATGCCTTTGAAGGAGACCGGTGCGTTGTGGGAAACCAGGCAGTCGGTCTTTTTTGCGGTGAGCAGGATGGAAAACGCTGCCAGAGCCATGGCGGCGTTAACGATCCACAGCGACGCGCCGCCTTTGCCCAGCATCGTGCCGAGAAACAGCCCTGCTGCGCCGGGGGAGACGAATACGCCGAGCGAGGAGGCTTTGCCTTCGCTGTCGTCCAACACGTCCACGCCGCCGCCCACATGGAACAGCGCGTTGCCCACGCCGGAGATTGCAGCCGCCGCCAGCGGAACAGCGGAAAATGCGCAGCCTAACGCCACCAGCGCACAACCTGCCGCCGCCATCAAGGCATTGCGGTTGAGCTTATCGGCCAGCAGCCCGACGGGCATTTGCAGTGCAAAGGCACAGTAGTTATAGAGAATGAAAAGCACTGTGGGGTCGCCGGAAGCGCTCACCGTGCGGAAGATGAGCAGCGCGCAGCCGAAATCCACCAGAAAATGCGATGCGGAATAAACCGTCAGCCGGGTCAGCCTCCCTCGCATGGGCAATTCCTCCTTCGTGATGGGTAATTTCAGTCATTGGACGGAGCGAAAAGTCCGAAAGTTCCGTGGAAATCGGTAGAAAATAATTTTAATCCGTTGTTCTTGACAGTGGAGTTCACTCCAGGTATATACTTTAAGCAATATATCCGTAAAGGAGTGGCGCACATGACTTATCTGGGACAGAACATCAAAAAGCTGGGCTTCGGCCTGATGCGTCTGCCGATGATCGGCGATGATGTGGATATTGAGCAGACCAAGCAGATGGTCGATCTCTTCCTTTCCAAGGGCTTTACCTACTTTGACACCGCTTACGGCTATCTGAACGGAAAGAGCGAGAAGGCGATCAAGGCGGCGCTGGTGGATCGCTATCCGCGCGAAAGCTATCAGCTGGCGACCAAGCTGCCTGCGTGGGCGGGCGCCAAGAACGCTGAAGAAGCGCGCGCCATGCTGGCGACCTCGCTGGAGCGCACCGGCGCGGGTTACTTTGACTTTTACCTGCTGCACAACCTGGGCGACAACCGCACCGAGGCGTTTGACCGCTTCGGCATCTGGGACTTCCTGGCCGAGCAGAAGGCAAAGGGCGTCATCAAGCACCTGGGCTTCTCCTTCCACGACAAGGCGGATGTGCTGGACGATTTGCTGAACAAGCACCCGAACATGGAGTTTGTGCAGCTGCAAATCAACTATGCCGACTGGGAGAGCGCGTCGATTCAGTCCCGCGCCTGCTATGAAGTCGCCCGCAAGCACGGCAAGCCCGTCGTCATCATGGAGCCCGTCAAGGGCGGTTCGCTGGCCAATCTGCCGGAGAAGATTGCCGCGCCCATGAAGGAGTTTGCGCCGAACGCTTCGCTTCCCTCCTGGGCCATTCGCTACGCCGCGTCGCTGGATGGGCTGGTCACGGTGCTCAGCGGTATGTCCTCGCTGGAGCAGATGAAGGATAACCTATCGTTCATGGAGAACTTCAAACCCCTGTCTGCTGAGGAATACAAGGTTGTGGACAAGGTTGTGGCCGCGCTCAACGCCGTGCCGCAGATTCCCTGCACCGCTTGCCAGTACTGCACCAAGGGATGTCCGCAGCAGATCAACATCCCCGGCATCTTCAAGGCCGTCAACAATGAGCTGGTCTATGGCAACCGCATCGGCGCACTGGCGAACTATGCCTTTGCGACCCGTCAGGGCGGAAAGGCGGACGACTGCATCGCCTGCGGTCAGTGCGAAGCTGCCTGCCCGCAGCACATCCATATCATCGAGGAATTGCAAAAAGCAGCTCAGATGATAGAAGGCTGAGAAATCAATTCTGCACCCTTTTGGATCTGTCCGATTGGGTGCAGTTTTTGTTGCACTTTTCCGCCGGAAGCGATATGCTGTTGGCAAACAAATGGGGAGGTGCTGGTTAGCATGGAAGGGTTTGAAAAGATCGGGTGCATTGAACCAAAGTGTGCGGCGGACGTTGCGTTTTCACGCCTGGGACTTGGTTTTGAAAAGCTCGACCGCGGCGCGTTTGATCCGGAAAAGGCCTATGATAAGGTGGCAGCGCTGGGCGTGAAATGGATTCGCATTCAGTCCGGCTGGGCGCGGACCGAGACGCGGAAGGGCGTATACGACTTTGCATGGCTGGATTCCATCGTGGATCATCTGATTCGGCGCGGCCTTCGCCCGTGGATCTGCCTGTGCTACGGCAATGGGCTGTATGACGAGCGCGCTGCGCAGACCTTCGGGGCAGTGGGCTGGCCGCCCATCTACGATGAAGAATCCCGCGCAGCGTGGGGAGCCTATGTGCGTGCGCTGGTCTTGCGATATAAAGGAAGAGTTTCGGATTACGAGGTCTGGAACGAGCCGGATGGCAAGTGGTGCTGGAAGGCTGGCCCCAGCGGCACGGAATACGGCGATCTGCTGGCGATGACGGCACGGGCGGTGCGCAGCGCCGATCCCGGTGCGCGGGTGATCGGCGGGTCGGTATGCATGCGAAAGCTATCGTTTATGGATGATGTGCTGCGCGCCTGTGGCAAGGATCTGCCCGATGCAATCACTTTTCATGAATACACCGCGGACGAGACGCAGGTTTTCGAGCGCGTCCGCAGCCTGAAGGCGCTGCTGCGCCGCTATGATCCCAAGATCACGGTGATTCAAGGCGAATCCGGCTCGCAGTCCCGACGGGATGGCGAAGGTGCGCTCAATGGCGGCGCGTGGACGCCCCGGCGGCAGGCGCGGCAGCTGCTGCGGCATACCGTGGCCGATCTGCTCTGCGGCGTGGAGTTTACATCGTATTTCTCTGCGCTCGATATGCTGGAAGGGCTCAACGGCAAGGTGGGCGATAAAGCGTCCTATCAGGACTACGGTTATTTCGGCGTGCTCGGCGCGGAATTTGATGAAAACGGCGTGGCGACGGGAGAATATCAACCCAAGTCCTCTTATTACGCTATGCAGAATCTCGCCTCGGTGTTCGAAGGAGAATGGGAACTGTGCGACCTGCCGCTGATGGCGCGTGTGGAGGACTCAAAGCTGACCTTTGCGCAGACGCTCAAGGGCAAGGAGCTGACCGGCGGCGGATTCTTGCGCGAAAACGGCGCGTATCTCTACGCCTATTGGAAGCCTTGCGATTTGATGACCACGGAATACGAAGGCGTGGTGACGCTGGAGGTTTCCGGTCTGCCGGAGGATTTCCGCCTGATCGATCCGATGGACGGCAGCGTTTACGCGGTGCCGGAAAAGAACATCGAGCGCGTGGGCGAGCAGAGCTTTTTGCTGCACGAACTGCCGGTGCGCGACTACCCGCTGCTGCTGACCTCGGGCAAGAATTTCTGAGGAGAAAGAAATGTGTGAGAAAAAGCGCTGCCGCTGGGCAGCCGGCAGCGAAGAGATGATCCGCTATCACGATCAGGAATGGGGCACGCCGCAGTACGACGACGCCAAACTCTTCGAGCTGTTTTTGCTGGAGGGGTTTCAGGCGGGGCTTTCCTGGGCGATTGTGCTGAAAAAGCGGGAAGCGTTCCGCCGCGCACTGGACGGTTTTGACGCGGAGAAGATTGCGGCCTACGGCGAGGAAAAGATTCAGTCCCTTTTGCAGGACGAAAGCATCATCCGCAGCGAACGCAAGCTGCGCGCGGCCGTGACCAACGCACAGACTTATCTGCGCATCCGGCAGGAGTTCGGCTCATTTGGCGAATACCTCTGGCGGTTTGTCAATCACAAGCCGCTGCGGGGGGAGAGCTTTCCGCCTCCCGCAAGCACGCCGCTGGCGGAGCAGCTCTCCAAGGATCTTCGCAAGCGCGGCATGAAGTTTGCAGGCCCTGTGATCGTCTATTCGTTCATGCAGGCCAGCGGCATGACCAACGACCACGAACCCGACTGCTTTCGGGCATAAACGTACAAAAAAGCGGCAGGCGCAAGCCTACCGCTTCTTTTTGTGTTGAAATTCTTTGGAGGATTTTAACCCTTCAGGCCGCCGGCCATGACGCCGTCCACGATGTAGCGCTGGCCAAAGATGTAGATCAGAATCAGGGGCGCAGCGACGACCAGCAGGCCCGCTGCCGTCAGCGTCCAGTCGTTGGAATACTGGCCGGTGAACACGAACAGACCGCGCGTGATGTTGTAATTGGATTCGCTCGTCAGGTAAATGGTGGAGGAGACGATATCGTTCCACACGCCGATCATCGACAGCATGCCCATCGAAACCATGGCGGGCTGCGCCAGCGGCACGATGCAGCGGATGACATAGCGTAGATAACCGCAGCCGTCGAGGGCCGCCGCCTCATCCAGCTCGCGCGGGATGGACTTAAAGTAACCGGTGAAGAAGAAAACCGAAGTTGCGTTGACGCCCGTCATGACCAGTATATAGCCGATCTTGGTGTCGTAAAGCCCCATGTTCAGCACCATCTGGAAGGTCGGGATCATACCGTTGGGCAGGAACAGACCGCAGAGGAACAGCAGATACAGGAAGCCTGCACCGGGGACGTATTTACGAGAGATAGGGAAGGCGATCAGCAGCGACAGCAGCAGCGAGCAGATCGTGCAGACGCCGGTGTAGAGAATCGAGTTGCCGATGTACGCGCCGAAGTTGGCCTTGTTCCATGCGGTGATGTAGTTGCCGAAGGACCAGGTGCTCGTCAGCGCCGTGGGATGCAGCAGATAGTCCTGCGCGGATTTGAGCGAGGTATTGGCCACGAAGAACAGCGGGAAGAGATAGATGAACAGGAAAAGGAACACGATGACATAGCAGAACACGCGGAAAGGTACGTTTTTGATCTTGCCCATATCAGCGATCCCCCTCCATTCTCTTCATGACGGCCTGAGAAATGACCGTGACGACCAGCACGCCCACGAACAGCACCATGGATTCCGCCGCAGCGTAACCCTGGCGCATGCCGGCGACCGTGCCGCCGCTGGCCGATGCGCCGTTGCCGCCGAACGCGGTGGCGAACACCATCATGCCCAGCGTCGCGGTGTTGAACTGACCGCGGGTGATGGTCATGATGAGCTCATAGCTCTGGAGCGAACCGATGATGGCCAGCAGCGTGTTGACGGTGACGGAAGACCAGATCAGAGGCAGCGTGATGCGCCAGAAGACCTGCCATTCGTTTGCACCGTCGATATAAGCCGCTTCGTAAAGGTCGGCGGGAATATTTTGCAGCGCTGCCAGGAAAATGACCATCGAATACCCCATGTTCTGCCAGATCTGCGCCGCGATGACGGCGGGGAAGGCATAAGTGTAGCTCGAAAGAACTGCGGGCGGGTTTTCAATGCCCAGCACGTTCTGCATAAACAGATAGATCGGGCCGGTGGGGGTGGAGAAGATCAGCTTCCACATGGTCGAAACCACCGCCGCGCCCAGGATCACGGGCATGAAGTAGACCGCGCGGGCGAAATTGCGCCCTTTGAGGAATTTGCCGTTGAGGATCACGGCCATCAGCAGCGCGATGGCGTTCTGAATCAGCGTGACAGACAGCGCGTAGATTCCGGTGCGCCCCAGGGAGGCCTTCAGGTCGCGGATGTTTTGCAGAACGAAGAATTCCTTATAGTTTGCCCAGCCCACCCATTGCCAGGCGGAACCGGGGATACCGGAGATATCGGTGAAGGAAAGCACCGCCGTCATCACCGACGGGAAGAGCCGGAAGATGGTGTAGTGCAGAATACCGGGCAGCATGCACAGAAACACGACCCAGACGGGGAAGGTGCTGATGTGCTTACGATGCCGGATGTTGACGGCCTTTGCCGGTTTTTCCATGGGGCAAGCCTCCTTATTTGAGGATTGTTACAGGAAAAGGGGCGAACACGTCGCCCCTTCCAAATCCGATACGATTAGTCGTTCAGGCTGGCCAGAGCCTGGCGAGCGGTTTCAAAGTCTTCGTCCGCCTTCTGAGCGAGCTCTTCCGCGGTCAGCGGGCCGCCGAGGGTCTTCAGGTACAGGAAGCTGAACTGGCTGGAGCCGTATTCGCCCGCGCCCTTGGGAGAGTAGATGTACATCTCGGCGTTCAGGCAGGGCTTCTGCAGACCGGACTGCAGGGAGTTCAGGAATGCGTTGTCCAGCGTGATGTCGGGCTGGGTGGAGGAGAAACCGGCGATCTTGTTCAGGAACGCGGTGTAAACATCCTTCTGAGAGATGTAGGACAGGAAAGCCATGGCGCCGTCGCCGTTGGGCGCGTTGGTGGGCACCGCGAAGCTCAGGTCGTACTTGATGCCGTACTGCGGATCCAGTCCGTCCTCACGAGCCTTGACGCCGGGCAGCGGGAAGTAACCAAAGTCGATGTCGGGGTTGGCCTTCAGGATGTCAGGCGCGGACCAGGAACCATCGGCATACATCGCCATGTTGCCTGCGGCGAAGCGGCCGGGAGCATCGGAGTAAGCGATGCCGGTGACGCCGGGCTCCAGGTAAGAAGCGAACTGCTCCATGCAGTTGTAAACCAGCATGACTTCGGGATCGGTGTGCTTCAACTCACCGGTGAGCAGCTTCTCACCGATTTCCTTGGCGCCATCCTGATAGTTGGCAGAGAGAATCGCGTTGGAGAACATATTCAGCGGCCACTGGTCGGCAGCACCGGCGGAGAGCACGGTGTACTTGCCATCGGCCTTGACGGCTTCGCAGACCGCGATGAACTCATCCCAGGTCTTGGGGACTTCCAGGCCCAGCTCGGAGAAGATCGCCTTGTTGTAGAACAGGCCGGTGTAAGCAACGGTACCCATGTTCAGGGAGTACAGACGATCGTTGTAGGCGTTGCCCATCAGGGTGTCGAGGTTGTAGTTCTTGATGAAGTCCTTGTCGGTCAAATCGGTGAGCAGGCCTTCGTCGATGTACTGCTGCCAAGCGGGCTTGTCGATGGAATCCTTGTTCCAGTCGGCCTGCGGCCTGGAGAAGGTCTGGAAGGAGACGATATCCACGTTCGCAGCGGAGATACGGGTCTGGATGACCTGATCGATTTCAGCGGAGGGAACTTCGCTGACGGTCAGGGTGTACTCGGGATACGCTTCGTGGAAAGCATCCGCGATGCTCTTGAGGTATTCGACGGTGGCCGCGTTGGACCAGGTCAAAATGTCGACGGTCTTGGTGCCGTCCGCAGCGGGAGCGTTGGTCTCGGCGCCGCCGGTGGTGCCGCCGGTCGTGCCGCCGGTGGTGCCGCCCGTGGTGCCACCCGTGGTGCCGCCGGAGCACGCCGTCATGGCAGCCAGCATCAGCACAGCCAGCACAACACAGAGCAGATTGCGCATTTTCTTCATGGTGGGGATCCTCCTCATCTGAGTTTTTTTACACTTTTAGGATAACAGCAACATGAAGTTTACACAATTCAAAATTCCTTCATATTTCAAAATGTTTGTTTTTCATAAAAAAGCGACCCGAATTTGGGTCGCTTTGGCTAATCCCCATCCGGCGCGGCTGTTATGTCGTAGAGCAGCGGAGCGTAAGCGGGATCAAAAAGGTTTTCCGAGTTGATCACCAGCGCGTCCAGCGTACGGGTTTCCGCGATGCCCTGCCCGCAGAGAATGCGGATCGCGTTTTCAATGCCCATGTAGCCGTAAGCATAGCTGTTGCGGACGATAGAGGCGCGGATGGTTCCGTCGTAGATGCCCTGTGCGATCTCCTGACTGAAGTCTGCGCCGAGGATCGGGACAAAGCGTCCGTATCGTTCTACGGCGCGAAGGGCGGCGCAGGTTCCGTTCTGCGTGGTACAGATGATGCTGTCAATGGCTGGATTGACGGCCAGCGTCTGTGTGATTTCCGATTCCATGGCCTTCGGGGTCTGATTGGCGTCCACCACGCGCAGGATCCGAGTGCCCTGTGCGCCGACCTGCTCAAGAAAGCGATTCCGCCAGGAGGTTGGGAGAGCATATTCGGCCCGATCGACAACCAGCAGCACGTTTTTTTGCAACCCAAAAAATTTGTAAAAATTGCCGCCTGTGGTGTTGCCCATCATGGTGGTGTCATAGATGCTGTAAACAGGGGAGAGCGTGTCGCAGTAGGTTCCCAGCAGTGCAACCGGCGTTGCCAGATCCGAAACGAAAAGATCGGTCTCGGAAACGGTGGCCAGCGCGATCAGGTCGGCGCTGCCGTCCGCATCGGAAAGCGCCTGAGAAACATCCTCTTCCGGGGAAAGAATCTGCACATTCAGCTCCCAGCCGTTGTCCGCAGCGGCGTCCTGCGCGCCCTCGATCAGGTTTTTCCAATAGTAGCCTTCGTCGCCTGAGGCCAGCAGCAGTGCGTGCTTGCGGGAGGGGGCCGTTGCGCAGCCGCACAGCAGAAGGCAGAGCAGCAGCGTCAGCGCCGAAGCGGCAAGGTGATGCGTGCGCATGTCCATTCCTCCATTTCGCTGTCGATGGTGATGCCGCTGTCCTCTCCGCAGAGCAGGCGGATGCGGCGATTGACGCTCTTGAGCGCAAGGCCGCTGATTTCGTCCGGGTTGGGCGGAGAACCTGCATCCAGCTCCTGCTGAATCTGCCGAAGCTTGTCCGGCAGAATGCCCATGCCGTCGTCCGATACCGTCATGATGAGCCGGTCGTTTTCGATAAAGACCCGGATGGCGATCCGGCAGTCGGTGTTGTCTCCGATGCCGTGCTTGATGGCGTTTTCCGCCAGCGGCTGCAAGATCAGCCGGGGGCAGAGCAGATCGAGCGTTTCCGGCGCGGCGTCCAGCTCCATGCGGAAGCGGTTGCCGCCCCGCGTCTGCTGGATCGTCAGGTAGGAACGGACATGATCAACCTCACGCCGAACTGTGTGGAAATTGCCGCCGCGATGGATGGATAGACGAAGCAGCTGCGCCAGAGACGTAATCATGTTTACCGCGGCCGATCCGCGGCCGGTTTCGACCAGCCAGGTGATGGAATCGAGCGCGTTGTAGAGAAAATGCGGGTTGATCTGCTCTTCCAGAGCGGCAATTTCCATCTGGCGGAGCTGCTCCTGGTTGTGCGCGGTTTCGGCGTTCAGCGTGTCGATGCGGTCGAGCATTTCGTTGTAGCGCCGCGCAAAGCTGGCGAACTCCTTGAGCCCGCGGGTACGGACGCGGGGCGCGGCGGAAGCGCCGTTCGATTGCTCGATGGTCTGCTCCATCGCCTTGAGGGGGCGGGAGATCAGCGCCGAGAGCAGCAGCGCCAGCACGAAGCCCAGCAGCAGCGAAAGCGCCAGCACGATCAAGCTCTTGTTGTGCAGCGTTTGCTGCGTGCTCTGCATCTGATATTGGTTGACCTGCGTCAGCAGAATCCATTTTTCACCGGCCAGCGGTTTGGAAAGCTCCAGCAGCTGACTGTCCGGCTGACGCACCCCAACGCCTGTAAATTCCGGGCTCAGCTGCGTCAGACTATTGAGCTTGGCGCGCGGGGAATAGAGCGGTTCGCCCGCAGCGGTGAGCAGGATCAGCTGCCCACGCCCTTCGCCGGATTGCTCGATGCAGACGCTGGCCAGCACGTCCAGCCGGATGCTGACGGTGAGCAGCCCCTTTTGCGGAGCAGCTTCCGCAGCGGGAATGTATTCCACCGGCTGCGCCATGACCGCGACAAATTCATAATTGTCGCGGAAGCAGTGCTCCAGCCGTGCGGGGGAATAGGAGATTTCCGGCGTTTCCAGCGCGGAAAGAATCCAATCGTCGGCAGAATAACCGCGGTAGAGCGAAAAGGTCGCGTCGCTGCGCCCGACGGTGCAAAGCGGCGTGCCGGAAGCATCGTAGAGGATGACGGAGCTGACGGAGTCTTCATATTCCAAACGCTGCATGATGCTGCGGCGAAAGGAACCCGGGTCGAAATACGAAGCAGCGTGAATCTGCGTTTCCGCGTCGCTCAGGAGTGTCTGTGCGTCCAGCAGGATATGGTCCAGGCGCGTCTTGGCAAGGTCTAAGTTCTGCCCGATCGACTGCAAGTCCATCTCCGAAAAGGTTTGATCCGTGAGCATGCCGTAGACCGCGTTGTAAAGCAGCGTGCAGGCCAATGCGATCACCAGCATCATGGTCACAATCACCGTGCGCAGGCTCAGCCTATTCATGGGACTTGGCCTCCTGGCGGAAGTTTTTCGGCGTCAGGCCGCAGCGCTGGCGGAAGCAGTAGGAAAAATAGCCGGGGTCCTCAAAGCCGGTTTCCAGCGCGATTTCATAGACCTTTTTGTCGCTGTGCAGCAGCAGGTGCCGCGCCCGGTCGATGCGCATATCCAGCACATATTGCAGAAAGGTCGTGCCCAGATCCCGGCGGAACACGAGCGAGAGCTGCGTCTGGCTGATGTGGAATACGTCGCACAGCACGCTGATGGAAAGCTGCGGGTCGGAAAAATGTGCGGCAATATAGTCCCGCAGCTGCTGTGCAAAGGCGAGATTGGCTTCATCCCGGTAGGCGGCGATGGCGCGGGAGGCTTCCAGCGTGGCGCTGAGCAGTACGGGCAGCAACGAGGAAAGCGGCGCATTCGTTGGCAGCGGATGTTCGCTGAAGATCGAGAGCAGCCGATTGATCGGAAGTCCCGTGCGCATCCCGGTGGTGAGCACGGCGGTTTCCACCATGGAACGCAGCGCCTGCGCAATTGAGGGGTAGTTTTCGTGTGCTGACAGCGCCGCGCCCAGATCGCTGAAATAGCGGCGAGTCTTTTCGGCGTCGCCGCTGCGCACCAGCGCGGAAATCTGGCCGAAAACCTCGTCCAGCGGGGCGCTCGGTTCGGCGGACGAACCGGAGGGATGCTCCTCCATCAAAAATACGCTGCCGATGGCAAAAGGCGCGGCACTGCCCGTCAGCAGCAGCGTGCGCTGATAGAGCAGCGAAAGCTGAGAAATCTCATTGACGGGTGCGGAAACCGCCGCCCGCATGGGCAGATGCAGATACATCCGCACCGTGTCCATCAGCCTTTCACAGGCGGAAACGGCGCTGTCCGCATCGAGCGGGAGCAGCAGCACCAGCCGCTTGCGGTGCGGTGCGCACAGGCCGGGAATGTCGCCCGTTTCGGTCAGCTCCTGTGCGATTTGCCGGACGGAAAATTCCATCAGGCCGGGGTTGCCGCCAAAGTCCTTTGCAAGTGCAGCTTCCTGTTCCTGCCCGGACAGCAGCTCCACCACGCCCAGCCGTCCGGGCAGGAATTCCGCAAGGCTGCCGGGACCGTCGGCAGGGAGATTCGGACTATCATCGGTAATGGATTCGATCAGCGCCATACGCTGAAGCTGGAGCTGGTCGCGCTTTGCGCAGGCACGAAGCTCTTCCACATCGCGCCGGCGCAAAGTTTCCGCATCCAACCGGGCGCGCACGCGCTGGAGCACCGCCTCCACGCCGCTGCGGGACAAGGGCTTGAGCAGATAGTCCATCACATGCAGCTGCACGGCCTGCTGCGCGTAGCTGAAATCGTCGTATCCGCTGACGATGACGAACTGCATCGCCGGGTGTACCTTCCGCAGACGGCGGATCAATCCAGCCCGTCGATGTAGGGCATGCAGATGTCGGTCATCACCACGTCGGGCAGCAGCTCGTCCGCCATTTCCAGCGCTTCCAGGCTGCCCGCCGCGCAGCCGCAGAGCGAAAAGCCCTGTGTGTCCCAATCGATCATCCGGGCGATGCTCTCGCGCACATCGGTTTCGTCGTCTACCAGCAAAATGCGATACATGCTCCATTCCTCCACGAAAAACACAAACGTGAAAATACTGTTTGAAATAAAGAGTAGCATTGTGCCGGACGGCTTGTCAAGCCGAAGCGCGCCGTGCTATAATCGGGGCGTCCAGAAAAAAACAGAGGAGGCGAGGCTCCATGTTTTCATTCATGAGGAAAAGACCGGAAGAAGTGGGGATTCCTTCAGGCGCGATAGCAGCCTATATCCGCGCAATCGAGGAGCGGCGGCTGTGCCTGCATTCGCTGCTGATCATCCGCAGGGGCGCGCTGGTGTTTGAAGGCCAGTGGGCGCCGATGACCTCGACCGAAAAGCACAGATTGTATTCCAGCTCCAAGTCCTTTGTCTCCATGGCGATCGGGCTGCTGGTCGGCGACGGCAAATTACAGCTCGGCGACCGCGTGGTGGATTTCTTCCCCGAGTACGACCAGAGCGGGATGCATCATTGGATGAAGGACACGACCATTCGCGATTTGCTCTGCATGGCGGATTGCCACGACGATACGACCTATAACATGAACAAGCCTGAGCCGGACATGGATTGGGTGCGCACTTGGTTTGAAACCCCGCCCACGCATAAGAGCGGCACGGTTTTCCAATATAACACAGCCTGCACGCTGATGCTCTGCGTCATCGTGGAGCGCGTTGCGGGGAAGAACTTTGAGGATTTGCTGCGGGAGCGTGTCTTTGAACCGATGGGGATGCGGGAGGATATCACCTGCGTCAAATCCCCCTGCGGCCACAGCTGGGGCGGCAGCGGCATTCTGGCGGGCGCGATGGATTTGGCGAAGATGGCCTACCTCGTGATGCACGGCGGCTGCGTGGACGGCAAACAGCTATTGCCTGCGGATTACGTCCGCGAGGCGACGGCCAACCAGATCGATAACGCGATCGATGCGGACAACGTCGAATATATGGAGGGCTACGGCTACCAGATTTGGCGGCTGCGCCATAACGGCTTCGGCTTCCTCGGCATGGGCAGCCAGCAGGCGTTCTGCTTCCCAGATGAGGATCTCCTGATTGCGGTGACGGGCGATACGCAGGCCATGGCCGACGCGCGCACGATGGAGCTGATGCACCTATGGAACACCGTGTTCCGTGAGATGCAGGATCAGCCTCTGCTGCCGAACGATGCGGCCTGGAAGAATCTGGAAGCGCTGCGCAAATCGCTGAAGCTGCGGTGCGTGGACGGCGCGCACGATTCCCCGATGACGCGGCAACTCTCCGGCGCGAGATACGCCTTTGAGCCCAACGCGATGGGACTGAAAGAGATGGAGTTCCGCTTTACGCCCGGCGGCGGGCTGGTGACCTATGTCAACGATACCGGTTGGCACAGCATCAGCTTCGGCTACGGCTTTCATGTTGAACAGCAATTTAATGAAACCTCGTTCTATGCCGAGCACATCGGCTTCCCGGCGGACCGCGATTTTCGCGCCTTTGCCAGCGCTGCGTGGCGGCGGGAAAACGTTTTGCACATCACACTCTACATTGCGGACGTTTGCTGCGGCACGATGCAGTGGACTTGTACGTTTACAGGCGATACTGTGACGCTGGAAGGCCGTCGGAACGCCGAATGGTTCTTTACGAAATATCAGGGATTTGCAACCGGCGAGTGCATCAACCCGCTGGAGAAATAAAAAAGCCGCCCGCAGGCGGCATGGCCGATCATTCCGCCGAGGCGAATCGGTCGGTGTTTTCGGCAGAATATTCGATTTCCTTGGATAGCAGCCGTAGTCCCTCGGCAGGGGAGGCGACCGCACCGCGTTCCAGCAGTATGCGCAGCAGCACGCAGAACCGCACGGTTAGCAGCATACCGCTCATCAGATCGCCGTCCCGCGCAAAGAGCAGGAACCAGCGGTAGAGCAGATAAACAGCTGCGTGCTCGATGACGTAATCCGGCAGTACAACGGGTTTGCAGCAGCGTTCGGCGCGGTGCAGCAGCTGCGTCCAGCCTTCGTCAATGGGTTCAAGCTCGGCGGCGAGGGCGAGTACGGCGTCTGCATCGGGCAGATGCGCTTCTTGAGTGTCGTCCAGCGGCGGGAAACCTTCCCATTCGTCCTGCATCTGCTGCGACAGCGTCAGGCAGCGGCGCAGGCGGGCTTCAATGGGCAGGCTGCGGTCCTGAAGCACGGAAAACAGCTTGCCGCGCGCTTCCAGCAGGAAGGACAGCTCGTCTTCGGACAGCTCGCACGCTTCGTTGGGCGCGTTGTTTTCGCTCTCGACGAAGGTTAGCGGACGCTCGTCCGCCAGCAGCAGGCGGCAGGCTTCTTCGCAGCAAAGGCCGAGCCCCGCTTCAACAAAGCTGCCCCACCAGCTGTAAAAGCGCGGGTGTTCCCGGCAGATGGCGCAGAGATGCTCCGGCCCCAGGGCGATATACAGGTCGCAAAGGTTTTGACCGTTCAGAAACGGACAGCGTTCGTCCGTTCCCAAACGGAAATACACATTGTCCGCTCCGGCTTCCAGCGCAGCGCGCAGACGGTTTCCGATTTCACCGCTCTGTGCGCGGTAAAACGCCTCGCTTTCGGGATCGACGTCGATTTCCCAGCCGATGCAGCAGCTGTCGGAACAGCGATCGGCAATACAATGAAATGCGCTGAAAAAGCGCGGCGCAATCACTTTCATGAACGCAAAAGACTCCTTACTTCGCTTTCGATAGAATAAAAAATGGGAGGTAGGTTTTATGATTCGTCAAGCAGCTTTCACCGGCAAAATGCCCCTGCTCAAGGGGGCGCTGCACTGCCACACCACCCGTTCCGACGGCAAGGGTACGCCGGAAGAGACCCTGCGCCTACACAAGGCCAACGGCTATGATTTTGTGGCGCTGACCGATCACCGCAACTACAATTTCAAGAACTTCGCGCCTGAAACCGGATTGATTGTAGTGCCCGGCATGGAGATGGACCGCAGCATTCCCGGCCAGCCCGGCATACACTGTTTCCACACCGTGGTGCTCGGCCGCGAAAAAGACAAGGGAAATCCTTACGAGCAGGATCAGCGCTTCGAAAGCGGCGTGGTATCCGGCCAGGAAGAATTCCAGCCCTTGCTCGATGAATACCACCGCAACGGTCAGATCACGCTCTACTGCCATCCGGAATGGAGCGGCACGCCCGCGCGGGAATTCGAGAAGATGCGCGGCAATTTCGCGATGGAAATCTGGAACTCCGGCTGCGTGCTGGAAAACGGGATGGACACCAATGCGGCCTGGTGGGACGAGATCCTGATGCAGGGGCAGAAGCTCTACGGCTGCGCGACCGACGACGGCCACAGCATGGATCAGCACTGCAAAGGCTGGGTATGCGTCAACGCGGAGAAAAACGTCGATTCCATACTGGAAGGTTTGTCCACCGGCGCGTTTTACTCCTCTACCGGCCCGGAGATCAAGGATTTCTACATCGAAAACGGCGAGGCGACGGTGGTCTGCTCGCCCTGCGCGGAGATCGTGTTCCGCGGCGGCCGATTCCCCTGCAGGCGCGAATACGACGCAGAGGGCAAGCTGACGCGCGCGACCTTCCGTTGCCCGGAGGGGATGCAGTATCTGCGTGTGACGGTGATGGACGCGCAGGGGCGCCGCGCCTGGACGAACCCGATCTTTGATTTTGCATAACCTATCTTAATACACCGGAAGGCGAAGGACAATCCTAAATTAAAAAACAGCAGGTGAATCTATGGTTCACCTGCTGTTTTTTAACAGGGAAGAATTCAACCCGCATTTTTTCTTGACATATAAAAAGAATAATGATAAAGTGACAATATACTGACTAGTCAGAATGGAGGGGAGACTGTGGCATACGCAACCATTGCCGGAAGTAAGGAAATGGGCAGCAGAATCAAAAATCAGCGCAAGGCGCTGGGCTTGACGATCGAGGAAGCGGCGAGACGAGCACATGTGGGGACAAAAACCTGGTGCAGATATGAAAGCGGAGAGGCAATACGGGCAGATAAATGGAAAGGCGTGTGTAAAGCGCTGAACTGGATGCAGATAGAGGATGCGGGAGATGAGCATCTCATCACATTAAGTGAGTGCAAGAAGAAGCCGGGGTGGTCATCGTGGTTGGAGAAGACATTGGGAAAAGGGGCGGCCGCTTCTTTTGCAATCGGCAGTGAGATGCTGTTGGACAAGTGCGATCAGGATTTACAGGAATTGGCAGCGGCGCCCAAAGGAACGCATTTGGGAGAGATTGGCTGCTCGCTGCTTGCCGATATATTGCCGGAACAGTTTCTTGTAGAATATGATTACGATTTTGTCTATGCATTCAGGGCGACACTGAAGAGATATCTGGGAAAAGCAAAATACGGAACCGCGATGACGGCACATTCTGTGATGGATGAGCTGGTTATCTATTTGGCAATGGAGGAATCCTCTTTTTTCCAGGAGGAGAAAATGATGGCTGAAGGCATAGAGTGGGACGAATGGGCGTTTGATTTGTTTGACGATATGGATATTGTTACGTATCTTTATTCGGATATGTATGTAGCGGAGGGGGAGGATTATCATTTTGATAACTGGATGAAGGAGCAATTTTATCAGGAAAGGGAATCGTAAAAATGGTACTGGACGATGATCTTGCATATGAGATTCTGGCGGTGGTGGAGGAAATCCCGGAGGG
>ERZ827423.496-NODE-496-length-49055-cov-39.711592_pt1 | contig 49055 bp, 35 predicted proteins | sample MGYA00519775_ERZ827423 | MGnify/ENA primary metagenome ERZ827423 (study PRJEB31778, sample SAMEA3449296) | human gut metagenome | biome: human gut; feature: human-associated habitat; material: faeces | place: United Kingdom | collected 2010/2012 ... | reverse complement strand
TTTTACCTATTATATTGGCATTCATGCTTATGCTTACCGGATGCGGGATGGGAGAAGAAGGCATTGTGCAGATACTGGAGGACGAACAAACCCTGCAAAGTGCTGCGCAGCCCGAGGAACAGCTTATCGAGCGCCGTATAGAGATGACCGGAGATATTTCACAGCCGGGCACCATGGCCATAATGTGCAGCGAAGGATACTGGCGCACATGGCGCGTGGAAACGGCCGACCAAAACGGCGAAGTGAAAGAATACCGATACGAAATCGAAAGCATGCTTCCGCAGGATGCGGAGCCATCCGCCGTGCCGGTAACGATAACGTTCAACGGCAATATGCTTAAGGTGGAGAGCGAGGCGATAGCGATGGAATCGCCCATACAGCTTATGCTTAACATTGAGGACGGCAAAGAGCTGACGTTCAGTGTGGTGCATGACAGCGAAGAGGAAACCTTCACCGTGCGTCCGGCTGACGAAAAAGAGTAGATCAACATTGCGGTATACGTTTTTATCACAATAACAGGAGGAGAAAATGAAACGCACAAGAACTAATGCAAAGCTGTTGGCGCTTATGTTGGCGCTGGTGTTTGCGTTTGAGCTGCTGCCCGCGCATATGGCGAGCGCGGCGGAAAACATCAGCAAATGGCCCGCGCTTACGAACGAAAGCGGCTGGATGACGACGAGCAGCTATATTCAAACCAGTTCAATAACCAGCGATGAATATCCCGGCGTCGGCAACATGATGCTGAAAAGCGCCGGTGATGACAACAACAGCCTTATAAAAAAGGTGCAGATACCAGGGCTTGACCCAAGCGCACCGATAGAAAAATATAATCTTACGCTTAGCGTGACGCATCTTGCTGCTGATCGCAAAGAGGCAGGCGCGGCGGAGGGCATGTATGAAACGATAAAGCTGCCGCGCGCGAATTATTATTACCCGCAGCGCGTGATGCTGCGTGCGCAAAACGGCAGGGAATGCCCCGTATACATAGTCGCAATTCCCGAACAGCACAGCTATAAGGATGAAAAGTTCGATTACTCCGAAGTAATAGACCTTATGCTTGAGCTGGACGTGCGCACACAGGCCCTCCTGAGCGAGCTGAAGAGCACCAATACGGCGGAAGCAGGCGGCTACTATCCTGATATGCAGGAAGCCATCTATAAAATGAATAACGATATAGCCACTTCCGGCCTGTATATGTATTGGCGGCATGCCGGGATTGACTTCAAAACAAAAATGGAAGAAATGTTTGAAGTCAAGAACAGGCATACCGATCTTAGCCCGGAGCAGTGCAAATACGTCCTTACCACCATGGCTCAAGAGTGGCTGGACTATTGCAGTGAACGTATTAAGCAGCCCGAAATAGCATCGCTGCGCGTGCTTGGCGCGGAAGCCGTAAAGACCGGCACTAACGAATTTACGCTGAGCCTGCCAGCGGGGACGGACCTTAGCAGCGCAGAAAGCACGCTGGAAATAGAGTTCATAGGCAGAGCGAAAGCAATAGTGGATGGCAAATGGGCCAACGGTCAAACGCTGTTCATTGAATGCACTGCATGGGATCAGGCCACAGGCGTTGAATTCAGCAGCATAAAGAATATGTACCGCCTGAAGCTGACCACGGGCGAGCCCACGGTAAGCGTCAGGTACTTTGCCGTAAACGACAGGGTCGCCACTATAGACGAAGCGGCAGGCTCTATATCGCTCAACCTTGATACAGCATGGGATTGGAAGCAGACGCCCGTTGTGGAATGCTCCGGCAGCGGCTATGAGTTCCTTGATGAAAACGGCGCCGTCGTGGCGGCGGATGCGGAAGGCAAAACAGACCTTAGCGCGGTAAAGACGCTGCGCATCGTGCTTAACATAGCCGGCGGCGAATACACGAAGGATTATGCGCTCAACATAACCCGCGGCAATTCCGCAGAATGCGAGCTTAAAGCCTACTCCGTAGGCATAGAAAACGAAAAGGTTGAAATAAGCGGCACAAACGTGACCGTAACAATACCGTTTGACACGGATTGGAGCACGCTGAAGGCCGAATATACCGTATCCTACGACGCGACCATAAAGGCGACCGCAGAGGAAGATTTTGAAAAATCCGAAGCGAAGCCCATAGTTTACCGCGTAACGGCGCAGGACGGCAAAACATATAAAGATTACAGCGTTGTGGTCAAAAAGGAGAAGGCTTCCGGCGAATGTAAGCTGGTATCCTTTAAGTACGGCGCGGTTGCCGGCAGGATAGATCACGACAAAGGCACCATAACTATGACCCTGCCCGCGGGCTCGAATACAACGTTCGCTCCGAATATTACAATATCCGAATTTGCGACCATAATGCCCGAAATTGGCGCGGCGCAGGATTTCTCCCGCCCCGTTACATACACCGTAAAGGCGCAGGACGGTACGGAAAAGAAATACAGCGTTACCGTTACCGTTTCCGCCCCGCAGGATAATCCGGACAGGGAAAAGCTCCAGAACCTGCTCAACGGCATAATATCCTCCTATAAGTCCAAGGCGAGCCTTGGCAGCTGGGAGCAGATGGACCTTGGCATTTATGCCAACCCCGCCCAGGGCAGCACCACGCAGTATATAGACCTGGCGGAATGGGCGAAGAACTGGAAAGTGACCGCTTCCACCATGGATACGGTAGTCGAGCGCAACATAATCGCCCTGACCGCGAACGGCTACGATTGCTCTAATCTGGCTAAGTACAATAACGGCGAACCGTTTGTGAACAGCAGTGGAGAACAGATAGACAACCTGTTTGACGACCTTGAACGCGTGCAGACATACGGCATGATGGGCGATGCGTTCGCGCTTATAGCGCTGGACATGGGCAATTACACCGTGCCTGAAGGTTCAAGGTATTCAAGGGGCAGCATACTCAGCAGGATAACAGGCAGCGGCAAGCTTATAACCGGCACAGAGGTGGACATGGGCGCAATGAACATGTATGCAATAGCGCCTTATGCCGACGACCCCGTGTATGGCGATAAGGTAAAGAGCCTTATACAGGATGGCATAGAGAGCATTGCCAAGGCCATGAATCCTGACTTTACATTCACATACAGCGGCTTTGCCAACAGCGAATCCACGTCCCAGGTAATATGCGCGCTGTGCGCATGCGGCGTTGACCCGTATACCGACCCGCGCTTTGGCGACGGAAAGACCAACATAGTTACCCAATGGGTGGATAAGTTCGCCTGGGCCGGCGGCTTCAAACACGTTGTATCCGAAACGCAGCCCAACAGTATGGCTACCGAACAGGGTTGCTACGCGCTCGAATGGTATCTCGGGTTCCTTGAACGCGGCGGTGCGGGCAAGGCATACCATATGTATTACAACCGTTATAACTTCGCAAAGACCCTCTCTGCCGAGGCAAACATACTCTCCTTTGCAATAGATGGGCAGAAAGGTGAGATAACCGAAGGCGAGCGCAGCACAATCGCCGTTACCGTGCCGGATGGCATGCCGCTTGACAGCATCACGCCCGAAATGGTTTTGTCCGCGGGTGCAAAGCTCATCGTTCCCGAACTGCCGGTAAAGCTGGTGGCGGGTACCGAGCAGCCGTTTGTGGTGCAAGCTTCCGACGGAAAGACCACCAAGACATATTATGTCACCGTTACCTACGGCAACGTGGACGCAACGGGCGCGGATATACCTGCGGACGGCATAACGCTTGAGGACGTAAACAAGCGCGCGCTCAATATTGTTGAACGAAAAGTAACGAGCACCGCGGACGGCACGGACATAGTGCTGATAATAAACAACACGGTGGATCTGACCAAGCTGCGCATAAAGGGCGAAGCGTCCTACGGCGCGGAGGTAACGCCGGCGCTGGACGGCAAAAAGACGATGGACCTTTCCGACTTTACGGAGTTCACCGTTGTATCTGGCGACAAAAAGACCACCAATAAGGTGCGCGTAAAGGTAATGATAGCCGCGCAGGCGGAAATGCTTACATTCCGCGTACAGGCGGACGGAACATGGTACAGCGGCGTTATAGATAACGACAACAACACCATAACCGTTTCCGGCGTGGACGACAGCGCGCTCACTACCACCCTGCTTACTGCGGAAGCCACGTTCACGGCGGGCAGCAAATGCTCCCCCTCGTCCGGCGCGGCGGTGGACTTCTCCAACGTTGTTGAATATACCCTCACCGGTACAGACGCGCTTGCAGGCCGCACATATAAGGTGAAGGTGCTCAATAAAAACGGCAGCCTGATAACCGCCGGCGGCAGCACGCCCGCAAGTTCGGATGCCATGATAACCGGCTTCAACGTGCTGAGCGCGGAAGGCGTTATAAACCACGGCGCGGGCACAATCGTCATAACCCTGCCTTACGGCACAAACGTTACGGCAGTCGCGCCTATAGTCACCGTCAGCGCTGGGGCGAGCGTAACGCCCGGCTCTTACCAGATGGTGAACCTGTCCGTTCCAGTTGTATACACGGTGGTGAACGGTAAAACGACCAAGCAATACACGGTAAGCGTTGTATATCAGCGCAGCGTTGCGGATCAGCTTTGGGACAAGATGGCTGAAGAAGGCAACAACTCCGTTAAGGATCACCAGGTGAGCCACGACCCGCACGGCCTGCCGGGCGGATACGGTTCATATTGGGATTCCTCTAAGGGATATAACCAGCGGGGCGGCAGTTCCGGTTGGGGCAGCCTTGGCACGGGCTGGGGCAGCACCGGCACAGGCTGGAACAACTCCGGCACGGGCAGGGCATGGAACAGCACCCGCGCCGAATGGACCGATGTACTTGATTGATAATGTATTCAATGCGGAAGAGTTGAAATACACGGAGGAAAACATATGAAAGCTAAAAAACTGTTGTCCCTTCTGCTGGCGCTTATAATGTGCGCGGGCCTTGTGCCTGCGCAGGTGCTGGCGGCGGGAAACAAGACCATCGTAATAAATACCGATGGCGTGGAAAACGGCACCGTGGAGATAGTATCCATACCGGACGGCGCTACGCAGGACGGCAATACGGTCACCGGCCTTACGGCGAAAACGTCGTTCGTAACGGTTAAGGCCACGCCTAAGGAAGGCTACGAATTCCTTAACTGGACAGTCAAAATATCCCCGAACGGCACAAAGTGGCTGAGTACCGCCAAGCCTAACTCTGGTTATGTGCTTAAAAGCGGGCAGACGTTTGCTTCCAACCCGATTGAAATAGCAAACGGCACAATGGCCAAGTTCCTTCAGCTAACGCCTAACTTCGGCATACCGCTCAAGCTGGCCGTTGAATCGAGCGACCCTGAAATGGGCGAAGTAGTGCTGGGCCCGAACACGGGCAAGCAGCTCACCGAAAAAACCGAAAAGGGCTACGTCGGCAGCTATAACGCGGGCAACGTGGAAATAGGCTACCGGCTGAAGGATAGCGAAAAGTACCAGTTCGTGGGCTGGGCAATACGCTATACCAACGGCGAAAGCGGCATAACCGAAGATTTGGATCCCTATCATTATATGGATCTTAGCATGCGTCCCACGACAACCTGGCCGTATGATAAGAATCCTTGGAGCAAGGACGATACCGTTGTCGGAAACACTGTGCGCGACCTTATTAGTTACAATAGGAAGGGCATAAAGCACGACATCACAATAACCGCCATGTTTAACGACAAAACTTCGCCCAACTATACGCTGGCCGATGACAACTGGAAAATCGGCATGACTGTACGTCCGCAGAACGGCAATCAGTCCATATATTCTGCTAACGTGACGGGATGGGACAATACCACCAACGAAGTAGTTGCGGAATTTAACGGCGCCGTTACCGCAGCCGAATTGAAGGACGCAAATACATATTTTATTAGTATGCCTATCGGCATGGATGGCGGTACGATAAGAACAGCGTCCGGGCTTACGGTGGAATTCACCGATGAAAAACCCGGCTATACCTATGGTGTTGGTGATATTCAAGGTTTGTCTCCAACTACATATCATGTGGGAAACTTTGCCGATGCATATGAAATACATTTCAACGTGCTTGATAACAACGGCAATACCAAGCCCGGCGTTATAAGGCTGAACTTTAAAAACAGGGGCAAGCTCACTGCCGAACACGGCGCTGTGCAGTACCTTGGCAAGCAGTATGAAAACGGCAGCGTAATAGACTTCGTTCCCGATGGCGACGGCGATGCCACCATGACCGCCGTGCCGGAAGAAGGCTACAAGCTGCTCAAATGGATAATAAACGGCGCCGAATATCCCGCCAACGGCAACGACATAACCTTTGCCGTGCCGGAAAGCACGTTTGATATTCAGGCCGTGTTTGCCGCGCCCGAATTTGTGGTCGCTGGCAAAACTCCCCGCTTTGACATAAGAGATAACCTGCTTGAGCTCACCCCGTTTGTCACTCTGGCGACGGAAGGCACCGTGACCGGCTGGTCTAACGATACGGACGAGCAGGTGGTCGTAACGTTCAATAACGTAGGCACGCTGCCCCAGTACGTTGCCGCGTATTATAGGCTGAACAACGATTCCTATGCGCCTGACGGAACATCGCTTTCCTTCGGCGGCAGGGAGACCGGAGAGAAAGGCTCATGGCTCGGCTGGAGCAGGTATTACTATACCCAGCTTAATGCGGACGATTATGAAATACCCTTTACCATTACCGATAAGAACGGCTTTGTAAAGCGCGGCGTGATACGCTTCGAGCGCGACGGCAAGGCCGGCATAGAAGCCGAACACGGCAGCGTTATATATAACGATACCGAATATACCAACGGCCAAACCATAGACGTTGCCGCGGGCGAAATAACCCTTCAGGCCAAGGCGGACGAAGGCTATGCTTTTGCGGGCTGGGAAATAGCCGGCAAGGAATATTCCGATAATCCGCTGACCATTGAAGCGGACGGCAAGTTCTTCATTATAAAGGCCAAGTTCGCCAAGCTTGTTACCGTAAGCACGGGCGAAGGCATAGTTTCCGAAGGTGCGGCCAGGTTTGCGGACGACGAAACGGCTGAAAGCAAAACCGTTGCCGCGGGCGAAAGCGTAAGCTTAACCAACGTGCCCGGCGAAAAGAGCAAGTTCGTCAGGTGGCATGTTGATTACGAAAAGGCGGAAGGCAAGTTCATGCCCGCCGAAGAAGGCCGCCATTATACCCTTGGCGAGGGCGCAAGTTATACCGATGGCACCATCACCATTGTTGCCAAGGAATATAACCTTAGGGTATATCCTGAATTTGAACCGACTTACAGCATAACCTTACAGCAGGCGGAAGGCGGCAAGGCGAGCTTCGCCGAACCCGTAATCGCCATAGGCAAGGATGCCGTATCCGGTCTTACCAAGGACTCCAACGCTGTAACGTGGGAGCTTGAAAGCACCGAAACCGGCTACAAGTTCACTAAATGGGGCATAGAATACTTTGACACGGCCAAAAACGAATGGGTAGCCGACCCGACATTGGCCGGCTCGTTCGTGACATACCGTTACTGGACTCCCGTAAACGGCGACGGCCGCATGAGGCCATCAATGTCCGTAAAGGTGACGGAATATGACCTGCGCATAACTCCACAGTTCGCTAAGGGAAATATCGTTGAGGCTGTGGCGGATCCTGCTGCGGGCGGCACGGCGGAAGTGACCGGCGATGCTGACGGCTATTTCTATAAATATTCAAATTCGGCGCAGTTGAAAGCGACCGCTGCTGACGGATACAACTTCGGCGGCTGGACGATAGAATACAAGCAGGAGGACGGCACCTACGCGCCTGCCGAATTAATGAAGCAATATAGCAGCGCATCAGGTAACGAGAATACGCCTAACATGTCCATTAATGTGATGGGTTACGACCTCCGCTTCACAGCCAAGTTCACCAAGCAGCTCTACGTGGAGCTTGCTCAGGGCGAGCACGGTACGGCGGAGTTCGTGGGCGTAACGCCGGACGCGGACAACCGCGTGTATGGGCCGGACGACAGCACCGGCAACATAGTTGCAACCGTTAAGGCCACGCCGGAAGAGGGGTACGTGTTCGGCGGCTGGGAAGTTGTAAACGGCGAAACCGGTAATTCGGTATCGCCCTCCGAAACCGGCTATAGTTTCCATTACGAGATAGCCGACGGCGGCACCGTGGCCAGCAACCCCATGAGCGTGGGCTTCTCTAAGAGCGAGATGGACAGCTACCACGTTAACCTGAAAATAAAGCCGGTATTCGGCAAAGGTATAAAGGTTACAGTTGGCAGCGACAACAGCGCATACGGCACCGTAACTCCCGAAGGAGAGAACATTATTTCGGGCACCAACGGAAGACTTGATTTCAGCGCGAAGCCCGCTGAAGGCTGCATGTTCATGGGTTGGGAAGTAACCTATGCCGACGGTACCGCGATACCCGATGCTGAAAAGGGCAACATGTTCATGTTCAACGTGAACACCGTTGACAATGATGAAACTGGCGATGATAATCAGCTGACTATATTCGAATGCGAGAAGGATCTGAAGCTGACGGCGCACTTCGTCAAGAAGGGTGAGCCTAACTTCGTAAGGTATAACACCAATTCTTACCACGCCGGCTGTCTGATGATGCCCGAGTCTACAATTTATGCCCCCGGCAGAACTGTGCCTTCAAGCTTCACCGGCTGGTCGAACGACCTGTCCGAACCTATCGTGATAACGTTTAACGCTGCGGCACAGGCAGATAAGGCCGTAAGTATATTCTATCGGTATAGGTATACGGTACTTGCCGCGCCCGATGTGTCGTTTGACTTTGGCGAAGGCACTGAACACAGTAATGCGAGCGATTCCACGAGAAGCTATAAATATACCTTCTCCGAGGAAGAAGCCGCTACGCTGTACGAACTGCCGTTTACCGCGACCGATGCTAACGGCAACGTGAAGAAGGGCGTTATACGCTTCGCCCCCGCACGCCGCGCGCTGATAGAGGCTGAAAACGGCGCCGTGTCCTATAACGATGCGACCTACGCCGCGGGCAGCATAATAGACTTCCCTGCGGGCGAAGCCACCATCACCGCCGCCGCCAACGAAGGCTATGCCTTCGCAGGCTGGGAGATAGAAGGCGTTGAGTTGAGCGAAGAACAGGCCAAGAGCGAAACCATCACCTTCACCGTGCCGGAGAAGTTCTTCACCATAAAGGCGAGGTTTGAGGCGGATACCACCCCCGGCATAAAGGTGACCGTGAAGAGCGAGAACACCGCCAAGGGTTCCGCCGCCGCAACGACCGACGGGCTGGATAACTTTAAGCCCAACGGCACAAGCATAATAGAGCTGAGCGCCACCCCCGCCGCCAACTGCACGCTGGTCGGCTGGACAGTGACGGATACCGCAAGCGGTGAATACCTTGACAAGAGCCTTTATACCCTGTATGAAGAAGGCGAAAACAAGCTGCTGCTGGCAAAGGGCGTTGATAAGGATGTTACCGTTACCGCATACTTTGCCAACTCCACCGAAGGCGTGTTCGTGATGCCCGGCGAGCGCCTGCCCGCGTTTACCATAACCGGCAAGGACGGCACGGTGTACACCGGCGCGATAGAAAATTGGGACAATAATACATATAACGAGATAGTCGTAACGTTCTCCGGCTTCGGCACAAGCGACATACTTGGTCAGGATATGCTGATAACCCTCAGCAACGGCAGCAGTGATGTGCTTGCCCCGACAGACCTTGTTATGAAGCGTACCGATGCGGGCAACGGCAAGGAAGAGGTCGTTCGCCATGAGAACGGCGGTAAGGTGTATTACAGCCTTAGCGGCTATCAGCGCGAATCCAGAATACCCTTCACCTTTACCGACAGGAACGGCAACGTGAAGAAGGGCACAATAAAGCTGAACCTTGATTACCGCGCGGAAGTGTACATCGTCGGCTTCTGCCAGCCGTCAGGCGACAGACTCGGCGGATACGTGCTCTATAATGGCAATAAGTATTACAGCGGCGACGTTATCCCCTTCGAGCCCGATGCGGAGGGCTATGTTACCATAACCGCCGTGCCGGAGGAGAAATTCGCCAATATAGAATACGTGTTCAAGAATTGGAAGATGGACACGGTGGAGCTGACCGCGGACGAGGTTTATGCCAACCCGCTCAAGTTCAAACCTTCCAAGGAATACTGCGTGATACAGCCGCAGTTCGCGGGCGACGGCCGCCTTGTGGTGGTGACCGATGCCGAAAACGGCCGCGCCGAATTTAAGAAGAACGGCGAATTGGTAGAAAGCGGCGAAGCCGACGGCATTGCTTACGGCACGGATAAGCTGAGCGTGGAAGCTATACCCGACGACGGCTATGTGTTCGTAAGGTGGCAGGTGGAGATGAATAATTCCATCACCGATCCGGATCTATGGGTAGGCGAGAAGTTCACCGAAGATGAACAGGCAAGGCTCCTTGCGCGCAATACTTCCCTCAGCGAAAGCGATATAAGGGAGGCCAAGCTGGACTTCACGCTTGAAGGCGGCATATATGCGCTGCGCCTTACGCCGCTGTTCGGACTGGACGCCAAGGGCGCGACCATAACGCTGGATAACAGCGAAAGCGAGAAGGGCACCATTTCCAGCGAGGACGACCTGACCGACGTGCGCTGGTACCTGCCCGCCGTGACCATAAAGGCAGAAAAGAAGGACGGTTACGAGTTCCAGGGCTGGACGGTCACGTCCACCGCAACGGGCAAGCGCCTGTATAACGGTAAGGACTACGAGATGGTTGAAGTGGACGAATACACAATGACCATCAGGCCGCTCAGGACCAGCACGCAGGACATGACCGTTAAGGGCATATTCCCTGAGTATCAGCCCGTGCACGGCACCGTTAAGGGCCATGGCTACGCCGTGGTTTACGAAGGCAAGGAGTACCGCGAGGGCGACGTGATAACCTTCCCCAACGGCAAGGGCATAGCCACGCTTGAATGGAAGCCGGACAATGCGAACGTTCACTTCGTATACTGGTTCTTCAGCAATTATGTGATGAACAACGAATCGGAAGCACGCAGACAGCCGAGGATAGACGTTCAGCTCCTTGAACGCGACTTCGAAATAAATGTTACTATGGGCTATCAGGTGAACTATCGCATAATGTGCGACGGCAAGGATATAACCCGCAGCGATGATTGGGCAAGTGCGGGCACAGCAAATATCTATACGCTGCAGGGCCTCTATGGTTACGACCGCAGCAAGTACCCGACCATAGATGACGCGATAGACAATTACTCTGAAATTTTCAAAGCAGCCAGCCGCTCTTATGTTATTCCCGGGGACGGCGTGATATTCTGGTTAAATGAAAACTTCAGGCTCGGCGGGGCTACCAACGGCAGGATAAAGTATGTCTACGACAGCATTACCGTTGAGCCCGCCGCCGAAGAGATAGGCATCACTAAGGAACTGATAGATAAGCAGTATGGCGCGTATGACGACAAGAGCGATGAATACCGCGTATGGGCGGCTTATGTAATGCCTGAAAGCGATATTACCATAGTTATAAACGTTCGCCGCATAGGCTACAGCCAGATCACCGCGCAGCCCAACAACACCGCCTACGGTTCCGTGACCATGTCTCCCGAATCCACCGGCGGGGACGGATATTACAGGGAAGGCATTTACCTGCGCATCAATGCCGCTGCGAAGAGCGGATACCGCTTCGTAAAGTGGGAAGAAGCGCAGGGCAGCAGCTATCTCAGCGAAGAACAGAAACTGAGCAGCAGCCTTAACCTTAAGGTAGGCGCCGATTCCGCTGCGCTCACCGCCGTGTTTGAAGAGGATACCAACCCCATTGCGCAGGCGCTCAACCTGGTGGTTGAACCTGCGGGCAAGGCGAACGTGCTCGTGAACGGCGCAAAGGGAGTTACTGGCGCGTTTGAAGGTGAAAGCGTTACCGTTTCTCTTGGCGATGTGGATGATTATTATGCGTTTGACCATTGGGAAATAACCCGCGACAGCAGCGGCGAATCGCTTATAACCAGCGCGGAAAGCTACGGTAAATCCGTCACGTTCGTTATGCCGAACGGCTCTGTGACTGTTAAGGCTGTGCTTAACGAGAGGGCTATTGGCGTAGGCTGGAGGTATTGGATAAAGAAGGGCGATAATGCATATACCGGAAGCAGCGTCACTACGCCCTACATGGCCGATATAAGCATATGGAAGAACGGCGTGCTTCAGGACCTGAACAGCAAGATAACCGTTGTTAAGGGGGACACCATAAGCTTTGAAGTTAAGCTTAAGGATCCGAACAAGTATATACTTGAAAAGATATGGCTTGTTTCGTCCAACTATATGGTAAAGAATTACGACGACTATAAGGGCGAATACACCGTTACCAGCTGGAAGCACAGAGGAAAGAAGATATACGGCCTTACCATAGAAGTATACTTCGACACCAACAACGGCGACATACAGCGTTACAACCTGAACGTTGTGCAGCCCGCGTCCGGCGGCACGATAGAGTGCAGCAGCGTATATCCCCTTGCGGACAGCGTAGTAAAACTGACCGCCAAGCCGGAGGAGAATTACAGGCTGAAGCGCTGGATAGTGACGGACGAATACAACAATGCCGTGGATGTTACCGTGGACGACAGCGACGCCAACAGCGCCAAGTTCACCATGCCCGCTGCGGACGTTACCATAACGGCAGAGTTTGAACAGACCGATGCAAGCGGCGCGGAGATACTGGCCGTGGACATCCTTTCCGGCAAGGGCGGCGCGGTGATAGCGTCAGGTACGCTTGCGGGCGACGCATGGACAGTGGACCTGAGCGGCGTTATAGACAAGGCCACCGCGGACGGAATACCGCAGGGCACATCCGGACTGTATATGCGCATAACCGCAAACGAAGGCACGACCGTGGAGCAGGTCAATGCATTCACGGGCGACTGGTCGAATGGCGACATTGCGTGCTACATGCCGCTGAACCAGGGCGTTATATTCATAGCGCATAACGGTGAGCAGAGCAGGAATTACACCATTACGCTTGCTTATAGCGAACCCGGCGCGCCTGAGCTTTCAAACGGCTCTGCCGAGCGCATAAGCGACAAGGAAGCGAATATCAAGTTCACCTCAAGCGAAGGCGGAAGCTGCTACTATGTGGTGGTTGAATCCGGCGCTGCCGAGCCCACAATAGATACCGAAGGCAAGGGCATGAGCATATCCGCAGGTGAAAACACGCTAATGCTGACCAACCTTGCCAAGGGCGCGCGCGATATCTACATCGTTGTGAAGAACGCAAGCGGCGTAGCGAGCAAGCCCATGAAGATAGAGATTCCCGTGTTCAGCTCCGGCGAGGACGATGGTGAATATACCATAAGCGTAGCCGAACACGTCGGCGGCACGCTTACGCCCAGCAGGACAAGGGCAAACGAGGGCGACGAGGTGACCATTAGCATAAGCGCGGCGGACGGAATGCAGATGAAGGTCGGATCGCTGACCTATACCGAAGCTATTGAGAATGGCAAGACCGTTACCATAGAAAACGGCAAGTTCACCATGCCTGCCTGCGATGTAACGATATCCTGCCAGTGGGAGAGCACTGCATCCCAGCCCACAGGCGGCGGCATAACCGGATTCGTTATAGACGGCATTCCAGGCACGATAGATGTCGGCGGAAACATTGTCGTTACCATGCCGTACAAGACCGACGTTACTGCGCTCAGGCCGGTGATAACGGGCGTGAACATAGCGGAGATGACCCCTGCCTCCGGCGAGGCTGTGGACTTCACCAAGCCTGTTATATACACCGTGACCCTCACCGACGGCACCGTGAAGCTGTACACCGTTACCGTGCAGCTGCATAATGCCGGCGCTGCCAATGAACTGTGGGATAAGCTTACCGATCCCAGCCAGACGCTGCCCTGGTGGAAGTACGCCGAGCAGCAGCGCAACAGCGGCTATTACCCCCGCTACTGGTAAGTCGCACAACCTAATCTAAGCTCCCCATAACACCCCCGCCCGCCAAGGTTTTAACCCCGGTAAGCGGGGGTGAGTTTGTTAAAACACAATTGGCAAGCAATGCAAGTGTTTATACACTTGCGAAAAAGCCTGTCAGGGAGAACCCTGAGACCCCGAACGGTTTTTGCAAAACCGGCTGCGCTCCGACGGAGCTTTTTTGTTGCTGTTTCAGCATTATTATGCAGTTATAGCATTGACATGTTATCAATATTGGATTATCCTATAAGAAGAGAAAAAGCGGAGGAATATAATATTGAGTCAGATTGCGGCACGCATCCGCGCATTGCGGGAACAGGCTTTTTTTTCGCAGCAGCGGCTTTCAAAAGCATTGGGCATTGCCCAGTCCAGCCTTTGCCGCTACGAAACCGGCGAGACTGAACCTTCGGCTGCGGTTTTGCTGAAATACGCGGATTTCTTCGATGTCTCCATGGATTACATATTCGGCCGAACCGATGACCCGCACGGCGCTGCACCGGTTCGCAAAAGCGTGGACGAGCCGGAATTGGAACAGTTCATAGAGATGTGTTTCGACCCTAAGTCATCAGCAAACGCACGGCTGAAGGAAACGTTGAAGCAAATGATGAGGGAGGCTAAAGAGTGAGCAGGGAAGTAGCGCATAGTTTAGAACATTTTGACGAGGTTATCCATATCATCGACAATGCCCGCAGCCGCGCCATGAAAGCAGTCAATGCAGAGCTTATTCAGATGTACTGGGAAATCGGCTCTTATGTCAGCGGTAGAGTGAAAGATGGCGGCTGGGGAAAAAGCGTGGTTGCAGATTTTTCCGAATTTCTGCAAGCGCATTATCCGGGAACAAAGGGATTTTCTGCGCAGAACATCTGGCGTATGAAGCAGTTTTATGAGACTTATTGTGACAACGAAAAACTCTCACCACTGGTGAGAGAAATTCCATGGACAAGCAATCTGCTGATTATGACTGGCTGCAAGACCGACGAAGCGCGTGAGTTTTACCTTCGCCTGTGCATTGCAAATCGTTACACAAAACGCGAATTGGATCGTCAGATCGGCAGTATGCTGTATGAGCGGACAATGATCTCTCACGAAAAACATAAGGATTTGCTTGCTGGGAACGGCGGACTTGCGGCTTTGCGCGATTCCTATGTGTTTGAATTTCTCGACCTTGAGGAACCGTACAAGGAAAAGGATTTGCGGCATCAGATTGTCTCTCATCTGAAAGACTTCATTTTAGAGTTTGGACATGATTTCACTTTTGTTGGCGAAGAATACCGCGTTCAGGTCGGCAACACGGATTTCTTCATTGATCTGCTGTTCTATAACCGTGCATTGTCCTGCCTTGTTGCAATCGAATTGAAAATTGATACTTTCCGTCCTGAGCATCTGGGACAGCTCAATTTTTATTTGGAAGCACTTGACCGTGATGTAAAGAAGCCATTGAAGGTCAGCTCCGTGAGTGCCGGGAATATGCTGAACGCAACAATATGACCATCGTTGGAACGTATATTGACCGGGCATTATCTGCAAAAACAGCAGATCGACCGGAGTTCCAGCACATGATCAAGGACAGCGCAAAAGAGTTGTTCGAGATTGTGTTTGTATGGAAGCTCGACCGTTTTTCCCGCGACCGTTACGACAGCGCTCACTACAAGCACATTCTGAAAAAGAATGGCGTAAAGGTTATTTCTGCGAAAGAGCATATCTCCGAAGGCCCGGAAGGAATTATTCTGGAAGCGATGCTGGAAGGCTATGCCGAATACTACTCTGACTCTGCGGAGCTTTCACAAAAAATACGGCGGGGGCAAAAGGAAAACGCGCTCAAATGCAAAAACAACGGCGGCGGCACTCCGCTTGGCTATGCAGTCGGGCCGGATGATGTCCTTGCCATTGACCCATTGACCGCACCTCTGGTGAAAGAAATATTTACCCGCTATGATGCAGGCGAGAACATCAGCTCAATCACAGCATCGCTGAACGAACGCGGCCTAAAAACGAGTAAAGGCAAGGCGTTCAAAATCGGCGGAGTCAGCCTAATGCTAAAGAACAGAAAATACATCGGCGAATACCGCTATGGCGGCATAATCATCCCTAAAGGTATCCCCGCAATCATAGATGAGGATTTGTTTGAACGGGTGCAGCAGCGCATGGCGCTTAACAAAAAAGCTACTGCCAAGGGAAAGGCGGCTAAAGAATATCTGCTGACCACAAAACTGTTCTGCGGGACCTGCGGGCGGCTTATGGTAGGCGAAAGCGGCAAAAGCCGCACCGGCGTCATGTACCATTATTATAAATGCAGCGGTGCCAAAAGGCACCTTGGCTGCAAGCGCAAAGCCATAAGAAAGCAATGGATAGAGCGCGCTGCGGTTCTTATAACGGTGCAGCGCGTGTTAAAGGATGACGAAATCGACCGCATAGCAGCTGCCATCGTTTCATTGCAGGAAAGGGAAGATACAACCCTTCCCGCTATGCGGTTCCAGCTTGCCGCATGCGAAAAAGCCATCGATAACATGCTCAACGCCATCCAACAGGGCATCATTACAGCATCTACAAAAGAACGGCTGGAGCAGTTAGAAACACAGCGCCAAGAACTCAAGCTATCGATATTGCAGGCGCAGATGGCGAGGCCGCGCTACACGAAAGAGCAGGTAGTCAGTTGGATCAGCCGCTTCAAGTATGGCAACGTGGATGACCCACAGTACCAGAAGCAGATCATCGACACGTTCATCAATTCCATCTATGTGTTTGACGATAAGCTGGTCTTTACCTACAACTTCAAGGACGGAACAGAAACGATCACACTTGCGGAAATTCAGGCGGCCTTCGGTTCGGATTTAACTCAAGTCGCTCCACCACAAACCCTCCGAACCGATATGGTGCGGAGGGTTTTTTGTTATATAACAGCGCATCCGTCCCTTCTGTTCCTTGACAAAATTCGACTCTGTTCGTATTATAATTATTGTTGAATAAGCTGCGTTTGGTTAAGGAGAAGCGCACGCCGTAAATATGTGATTCGGTCAATGAATATTTTTCAATTATATTATAAAGAAGATTCATTTGTGAAAATAAACTACTTTGTGCATACGGAAATAGGCGACCGGCCCTGCAACGAGGACCGCTATGCCGTGAGCAAATGCCCGGCGGGGCTTTGCTTCGCGCTGGCGGATGGGCTTGGCGGGCTTGACCGCGGCGAAGTCGCGGCGGAGCTTGCCTGCAACGCCGTGGCAGAATATGCCCAGGCGCAGGCCGTTTTTTCCAACGCCGCCGTGGAGCAGGCCTTCCTTCGGGCGCAGCAGGCGGTATTGGCGCGGCAAAAGGCAGAGCATAACGAAACGCAGATGAAAACCACGCTGAATATTGTTATGCTGGATAAGCAAAACATGTATTGGGGCCACGTTGGGGATTCGCGCACATATTACGCCGAAAACGGTGTATTAAAGCAGCGCACGCTTGACCACAGCGTTACCCAGATGCTTTCCGCCATAGGGCAGGTGGAGGAGCGGGACATTCGTTTTCACGAGGACCGCAGCAGACTGCTGCGCGTGCTGGGCACGCCGTGGGAAAAGCCGCAGGCGGAAATTGAGCAGCACGTGGCGCTGCGCGGGAACATGCAGATATTGCTCTGTACCGATGGTTTTTGGGAATACATTACGGAAGAGCAGATACAGATTTGCCTTGAAGAATCCGACAATGCCCAAATATGGATGGAGAACATGCTGGAACTTATAAGCCGTAACGATCAGCATAGCGAGCGCGACAACCGCACGGCAATAACAATATGGATAGACGATTGGGAAGGGGATATAACGCAATGAGCGCAACCATGCTTTACACCGCCGGTGAAGCCAAACCGGCGCGCCTGTTTGTATGCGACGCCGGGCGCACGATGCGCACGGTGGATATAGGTCAGGGCATCACGCTCGGCCGCGCGGGCACGGGCATAGACGTAGACCTGCCGCTGAACAGCGGCATAGTATCAAAGCGCCACGGAAGGATAACTAAGCTTGACACGGGCTATTGCTACAGCGATACGGACAGCCTGAACGGCACGCATATAAACGGAATTCTCTACGGAAAAGACGGCGAAAGCAGCAGCTGTATACTCAACGACGGGGACATACTGCGCATAGACCGCAAAAATTTGGACCGCCCGCATCACGAGGCCGTCGTGATGATATTTTCAACATCCTGGCAGGATGCCGAGTGGCAATCGGTCGAACTGCGCGAGGATACCGGCAACATAAACATAGGCCGCACCACCGTTGCCCAGGAGGGCATAAAGATAGCCGATCCTGCGGTATCAAAAAAGCATGCAACGTTCATTCACGGCGTGCGCGGATGGTCAATAGTTGACCACGGCAGCACAAACGGCGTGTTCGTTAACGGCGAACGCATCGACCAGCCGCGTCCGCTTCATGCAATGGATGTTGTGCGCATAGTCAACACGCTGTTCATATTCCTTGGCGACATGCTGCTTTATAACGCACCCGCCGTGCAGAAAAACCAACTTGCCATACATATTGAGGAGCGCAGCGTGCGCAACCTTTTCAAAAAACGCATACTGCTTGAAAATATAGATCTCAGCATTGACCCCGGGGACATGGTGCTTGTGCTTGGCGGCTCGGGCGCTGGCAAAACGACCTTCTTCAACGCCGTGATGGGCTACGAAAAGGCCCGCGGCAAAATAGTTCATGACGGGCGCGATATATATAAGGAATACGCGCAGATGAAGTATGAAATAGGCTTCGTGCCGCAGCAGGATCTTCTGCGCGATGATGACACCGTGTATCATACCCTTGACAACGCAGCGCAGATGAAAATGCCTGCCGATACCGCAAACGATGCCCGCCAGGCGCGCATAGATCAGGTGCTTGAAATGCTGGGCCTTCAGCGGGAGCGCGATTCGCTCGTTAAAAAGCTGAGCGGCGGGCAGAAAAAGCGGCTTAACATAGCGGTGGAGTTCATTGCGGACCCAAGCCTTTTCTTCCTGGACGAGCCTGATTCCGGCCTTGACGGCATAATGGCGGCGGGACTTATGGAAAACCTGCGCGTTATAGCGGACGAAGGCAAAATAGTAATGGTCATAACCCATGCGCCGGACCGCGTTGCCCATCTGTTCGATAAGGTGATAGTGCTTGCCAAAAGCGCAAAGACAAACAGCGGACATCTGGCCTTCTACGGCTCCATTGACGCGGCGAAGGAGTTCTTCGATGCCGATTCGCTGGAAGGCATTGTTAAGCGCATAAACCGCCCCGATGAAAACGGGGACGGATTATCCGATTTCTATATTGAAAAATATGAAAAGTATATAGGAGAGTCCATATGAGCAATACTCAGGTGTCCCGCATAACGCAGATAGGCATATATCTTGGCAAGCATTGGCGCTTGTTCATAAACGAGCGCGGCTGGAAGGTGCTTATATTTGGCGCGGTCATTTCCGCACTTGTATCAATAGTGCTTGGCAGCGGCATGTTCGTATACACGATGGATACGTTTTCCGGCGGGTTTGCGCTGATATCGGCCTGCATTTGGGTGGGCATATTCAATTCGATACAGAACATATGCAAGGAGCGCGCCATAATAAAGCGCGAACACCGCGCCGGGCTGCATATATCAAGCTATATCGCCTCCCACCTTATATTTCAGGCCGGCATATGCCTGCTGCAGGCGGCTATATTGCTCGGCATCAGCAGCGCATTTTTGACTTATCCCAGCTGCGCTCCGCTTTTCGGCGGGGTATGGCTTGAATACTTCATAACGTATTTCCTCTGCATCTATGCGGCGGACGTATTGGGCCTTGCAATATCGGCGATAGTAAAATCGCCCACAACGGCGATGACCGTTATGCCCTTTATACTTATAATTCAGATGATACTTTCCGGCATGCTGTTCCCCCTGCGCGGGCCTATGAGCTTTTTCGGCAACCTTACAATAAGCAAATGGGGACTTAACGCAACGGCCATTTCCGCGGATTACAACAACCTTGAAAATACTCAGAAAATTCAGCTGAGCTACACGCTCAAGGGCATTGTTAAGCAAAAGTCCCTGCCCATTACGGATGAGCATGTGGACGCGATGGTGGACGAAAACTATTCCACAGGCATTGTGGAGGACTATGTGCACGATTCCGGCAAGCTTTGGCGCAACTGGGGCATGCTGGCGCTGCATACGGCGGTATATGCCATAATAGCCGTTGCGGCATTGGAATTTGTGGACAGGGATAAACGATAGCGGCAATAACTTACAGGGAGATATAACTTATGCATAATGTACAATTCTGCCCGGGCTGTTTGCGGGATGCGGAATTTGAAAACGGCGTATGCGCAAAGTGCGGCTTTGACATGAACGGCTATACCGTAATGCCGCACCATCTTGTGCCGGGCACGCTTGTGAAGCAGCGCTACAAAATAGGCCGCGTGCTTGGCGAAGGCGGCTTCGGCATAACCTATATAGGCATAGACACGGTGCTGAATTTGAAGGTAGCCATAAAGGAATTCTATATGTCCGGCTACGTCAATCGCAACCACGACGCATCGCCCAACGTATTTGCAACGCTTGGCACCCACAGGGACACATTTGAAAAGAACAGGGAAAAGTTTTTGAACGAAGCCCGCGTACTGGCGCAGTTTTACGGGGAAGCCGGCATAGTGGGCGTGCGTGATTTCTGCGAAGAAAACGGCACGGCATATATAATAATGGACTTTCTGAACGGCGTTGACCTGAAAACCTATCTTGAGCAAAAGGGCCGCCTTGCACCGGAGGAGGCCGTTAAGCTGCTTATGCCCGTTATGACGTCCTTGCAGCACGTTCATGCGGAGGGGATAATACACCGCGACATAAGCCCGGACAACATAATGGTAATGGAGGACGGCAGCACAAAGCTGCTGGACTTCGGCGCGGCAAGGGAAATTTCGCAAACGGATATAAAGAGCCTTTCCGTAATATTAAAGCCGGGCTATGCGCCGGAGGAGCAATACCGCAGCAAGGGCCGCCAGGGCCCGTGGACGGACGTATACGCGCTTGCAGCAACGCTTTATAAGTGCATAGTTGGCGCAACACCGGACGACGCCATGGAGCGCATGTATCGCGACAGGCTGCCTTCCCCCGCCGCTGCCGATGCGGCCTGCCCCATAGCCATAAGCAACGTTATAATAAAGGGCCTTGCCGTGCGGCAGGCGGACCGCTATCAGGACGTGGCATCATTCCTTGCCGATCTGAAAACGGCGATGGAAGATCCAGACAATGCGGAGCTTGCGCCGGACACGCGCGAGATCGCACCCGCGCAGGAACGCGGCGTAATTGCGGACGACCAAACCGTGCTTGCGGACACAACAACCATATATACGCCCAACGCCGCAAAGGAGCATAAAGCGCCCAAGCCCACGGCGCAGCCGAGCGCGCCCGCCGCAAAAACAAAGCTGAAAACCGCCAAGCCCGAACCCGCCGAAAGCGCGGAAAAGCCCGCGGCTAAAAAGAAGCCCGAAGGCAAACCCGTTTCAAAGAAGCCTGCCAACAAAAAGGGCATTATAATAATTGCAGCCGTTGCGGCGGCAGTAATAATAGCCGCCGTGGCAATAGCGGCGTTTGGCAATGCGAACACAAATGTGACCACCGGTATGATGTCCGCAAGCTTGGAGGAAACCGCCTCCCTGCGCACGTTCACGCTCAACGGCGTAACGCTTGAGCTGCCCGCGCCCGTGCAAGCGCTGCTTGACAAAGGCTGGGTGTTTGAGGATGCTCAGTATGATACAGCCACAATAGAAGCCGGCAGCAGCAAATCAAGCGTTATGCTCATGAACGAATACGGCAAGATAGAGCTGAGGCTTTCCAACACCACGCTTAACGAGCAGCCCGCTTCCGCCTGCACCATAACGGCGGTTTCCGCCGTTGAGCATATACTCAACGACAACTATCTTGGCGCAAACGGCAACGAATTCAAAACCGCGAATGGCATAACCCTTGGCGCATCCTCAGCGGAAGACATCAAAACAGCCTACCCCTCCGCCAAAAAGGACGGCAGCTACCTGGAGCTTGAAACGCCGTATGCGGACATCAGGTTCTATAATTATGATAATAACCCCGTTTCCGGAATATATATATGGCTGGACATGACAAAGGACTGCTGGGACGATACTTCTAATGTGTCCTCCGCCGTCCCCGCCGAATATGACGACGCGGAGTTCATCAACGCATATACCCTGTCGGACTTTGCCGTGGAATCGGACGAAATCACCGCAAAGCTTTCAATGACCGTGCAGGATATGCTGGACGCGGGCTGGACAATAGAGCGCCAGCCGGACTATATCCCCGCCAATTCATATGCCGAAATATATCTTCGCCTTGACGTGCGCACAACGGCTGTCGTTGAAGCGGTGAATTACACCCGCAACGCAATACTGCCGCAGTACGGAATTGTGATTGCATCGTTTGAGGACAGCAATATGTCCGGCGCGATACACACGGACGATTTGAAGCTGCTCTATAAGGGCGATGTTCTGGCACAGATAGGCGTTTCAACATATTCGGACGTTATAAATGCGCTGAAAGCCGCCGGCTTAACATATACCGAGGACGATAACACTATTACCGTTGTGCCATACGGCGATGAACGCCAAATAACTTTCCTTTTCAGTAAATCCGACAACGCGCTGTACAGCGTTTATGTCGCAAGATATGTCGGCTCAATAAGCAAATTTTATTATGAACAGGAGAATGCAAACCAATGAAAACCGTAAAAATCATTGCCGCCCTGCTGGCGGCGCTGCTGCTGACAGGATGCAGCGTTAAAGTAACCGTGGGTACGCAAGACGAGAACCAGCCTGCCGAAACCGCCAAGCAGGTTGTTACTGTTGAGGATATAGGCGCGTTTGTGAGCGAACTGCAAAACGGTCATGTTTGGATGGCATGCGCCGAAAGCGAGCTGTACAGCCTGCGCATAGACGGCAGCGGCCTTACCATAACCGCCTATGCAAAGCAGGACGGCAGCACAGAAAAGCAGACGCTCAGCGGCACGTTTACGGCCGCTGCGGACGGCGTGCATATAACCGACGGCAATGGCAATACGGTGCTTGAGCTCACATGGCAGCTTATTGCGGAAGAAGGCGACAACGCGCTGCAGCGGCTGGAGATGATTACCAAAACCGAGGGCGGCATACTGCCCAAGGACGTTACGCTTGAATTCTATTCAACGCAGGCGACCGACGAAGCCGGTGAAGAGAAAATGGCGGCAGCCTATCTTGAAAACCTGCAAACGCCGGACCCCGCGAAGGATGATTTGACCACACTGCTTGCGGGATACAGCGGGGATTCAATAGTTGATGCCTGCGTGATGCACGGCATCGATCCCTCGCTTAAAAACCGCGCCACCTATGCCGAAGCCTTCGGCATAGAGGATTACAAGGGAACATCTCAACAGAACCTTACCCTGCTCGAAAAAATGGGCGCAGACGTGGTGATAGGGCAAGACTAAAACGTTTACACAAAAAGATGCAGCCGAAACCGGGCTGTATCTTTTTTGTATTCGCTATAAAGAAGGCAGTCTTCCTTCCAATCGCACCTTTCGTCCCCACTATTAACAGCATAAGAAAAAAGCTCCCGAATTGGGAGCTTTTTGGTACCCGGTAGGGGAGTCGAACCCCTGTTCCCGCCGTGAGAGGGCGGTGTCCTAGGCCACTAGACGAACCGAGCACATAAATCTCACGGCAAGGGTTATTATACACAATGGTGCATATTTGTGTCAACAGTTTTTTTGCCGAGCGTGCAAAAATATATTCATGCGCGCCCGGCAATGGGCGGCTTAAAGCGCGGCCTTCAGCTTTTCGGCCAAATCAAGCTGCTCCCACGGCATGGCAGGGTCGCCGAAGTGGCCGTAGGACGCGGTGCGGCGGTATATGGGCCGGCGGAGATCGAGCGCGCGTATTATGGCCTCCGGCCTAAGGTCAAAGCTGCGGCGCACGGCGGCAAGCAGCTTATCCTCGTCCACCGTACCGGTGCCGAACGTGTCTATAAATACGGATACGGGCTCCGCCACGCCTATCGCGTAAGCCAGCTGCAATTCGCAGCGCTTGGCAAGCCCCGCGGCAACTATGTTCTTTGCAATGTAGCGCGCGGCATAGGCTGCGCTGCGGTCAACCTTTGTGGGGTCCTTGCCGCTGAAGGCTCCGCCGCCGTGGCGCGCAAAGCCGCCGTAGGTATCAACTATTATCTTGCGTCCGGTCAGGCCGCTGTCCCCGTGCGGGCCGCCTATTACGAAGCGCCCCGTGGGGTTGACCAGAATGCGCGCGTCGCTTGCAAGCAGAGCCTTGGGGATAACGGGTTTTATAACCTCGTTATAAATGGCGTCCTTCAGCATGGCCTGCGTTGCATCCGCGCTGTGCTGCGTGGAAACGAGCACGGTGTCCACGCTCACGGGCATGCCGTTTTCGTAAACAACGCTCACCTGCGCCTTGCCGTCCGGCTTTATGAAGTCCGCGCCGCCCTTGCGGTATGCCGCCAGCCTGCGGGTGAGCGCATGGGCCAGATATATGGGCAGGGGCATATACTCTTCCGTTTCATCGGTGGCATAGCCGAACATCATGCCCTGATCCCCCGCGCCGGTGGCCATATCCTCCGCGCCGCTTTCCTTCGCCTCAAGCGATTTATCCACGCCCATGGCAATATCGCCCGACTGCTTGCCCAGCGCCACAAGCACCGCGCAGCTGTCGCCAGAAAAGCCGGTGGAATTATCCGTATAGCCTATTTCGTTCACGGTGGCGCGCACAAGGGACGCTATGTCCACCTGCGCCTTGGACGTTATTTCGCCCATCACCAGCACAAGGCCGGTCGTTGCCGCGCATTCGCATGCCACGCGGGAGTACGGGTCCTGAGCAAGGTGCGCATCGAGCACGCTGTCGCTTATAATATCGCAAACCTTATCGGGATGTCCCTCGGTCACCGATTCAGACGTAAAAAGCTTTTTCATAAAAAATGAACCTCCGTTTCATATTCACCATCAAGCATGGCTGTTCGCAGGATGCGCCCGTTTTGCTTTTCATGGCAAAACAAAACGCCCCGCGAAAAACGAGACGAAGATTCCATCGCTCATCTTTCGGCTAATGCCGCGGGAATTGGCACCTTGCGCGCACGCAGGTTGCCGGGTTTCATAGGGCCCGTCCCTCAACCACTCTTGATAAGGCATATATTCCTTTGTTGCGGATATGATAGCATCAGCGCACATTTCTGTCAAGCCCCATAAAGTTGCGGCAAAAGCCTAATTTATGTGATATAATACAAATATCAACTTATATGGGGGGAGCTATATGGATATAAATACCGTAAACGAAGAAATATCCCTTGCGGAGGCTTTGCAGCTTCGCGCGGATATAAAAACGCGGATATCGCAGCTGCATTCCCGCCTGAACGACAATGCCAAGGTGCAGGAGGGTGAAACGCCCGCCGAGGATCCGCTCAGGCTTATCGAGCTGCTCAATGCCGAATGCAGCGCGTATGAGGAACTTATACGCCGCATAAACCTGACCAACGCGGCGACCGTGCTTGACGGGCAGACGCTTACCGCGCTGCTTGCCCGGCGCGATGCGCTTTCGCTTGAGCTGAGCATAATGCGGGACTTTTTGCAGCAGGCCAGCCAGCGCATAGATCGCTATTCCAAAACGGAGATAAAGATTCTTTCCACCGTGGACGTTACGGCGATGCAGAAAACGGTGGATGCGAAGTCGAAGGAGCTCAGGCAGCTTGACGCGGCGATACAGAAGCTGAACTGGAACACAATGCTTATATAGGCGCAAATAATTTACAATAATCGGTTTTTCCGCCACGCGGGGCGGGCGCTATCTCTGCCGGCTGAGAATGAGCCGGCGCTGATACATAGCGGGTCGGGGCGCAACGCTTACCCTTTACAGAAACGCCCGTAACAGCGCACAATATACCCCGCACAAATGCACCCGGCATCACCGGGCGCCGACCGCGCGGCGGAAAGGGTGGGTATGGGGAGAAATGGCTTAAAGGCGGGACTTTTCTATTGAAAGCCCCGCCTTTTCATGCTAAAATAATCATAGAATGAGGACGGGAGATGAGTTAAACGACGGAATAAGAGAACAGGAGGAACGAATATGAAAAAATTTATAATAACGGCGCTGATGCTTGCGCTGTGCATAACCCTTGCCGTACCCGCCCTTGCGGAAGGCGTGCGCGACGCCAACGCCGCATATAACGAGCTGCTTGCGGGGTTCAACGGCAAATATCCCGACGAATACGCGGGCGCATACGTTGATACCTCGGATGGCGATAAGCTGTGCGTACTGCTTACGGAGCGCCATGCGGACACCGCCGCAAAGCTTGGCGCGGCGCGGGACAAAATGCTTGCGCACATAAGCGCGGCCTACCGCGACGGCGTAAAATTCAAAACGGCGAAGTATTCCTATAATGAGCTGCTTGCGGCGCACGATACCGCGTCCGCACTGCTGAAGGATAAGGGCTACGGGCTTTCCTACGTTGGAATAAACGATATGAATAATGCCGTGGATGTAGGCATAATCCCCGCCGACCATGCAGCCGCCGCAGCCTTTGTTCAAGCCGACGCCGCGCTCAGTGGGCTTCCCCTGTGCGTTACGGCTGCTGAAAGGCTATCCCAATTGGGCGGCGAATCGCCCGCTGCCATGCCGCAGGCCGGAGGCGGCGCAATAATTCCGCTTGCGGCGGCTCTGCTCATATGCGGCGCAATGCTCGGCGCGGCTGCATTGAAGCGGAAACGTTAAATACGAAAGACTCCCTCGCGCCGCGCCCCCGACACGCTGCCATTTCCCTCCTTCCTGCGGTGCAAATACGCATCGTACAACATATTGTGCCGCTGGGCGCGGCATGGGCGCAATGCCCGGCGCGGCTGCATTGAAGCGGAAACATTAAATACGAAGAAACCGAAAGGAGACATATGCCGTGAAAAAAAGCTCGGGACCATCTTGGTTATTCTGTGCCATACTTTCCTTCATAGCCTCCATACTTGCCTTCATTTCGGCCACAGTTAACCAGAACCTGATTTTTATTGTTGGCGGTATGCTGTTTTTAATCGGCGGAATACGCAGCGTTTGCCGATACATAAAGGAAAAGAAGCAGCAGGATGAAGAATAGCATCCGCCGACCGCGCGGCGGAAAGGGTGGGTATGGGGAAAAAGATATGAACGAACGCAAAAGAACACATCTCAAAGCACTATTCATCATATTGGCCGCGGCGCTGATTTTGGCGTTTGTGTACCTTGCCTTGCCGAAGGAGCGCGGCATAGAGCGCCGCGTTGACGCAACGCTTGTGCAAAACGGCAGCCCTGCCGAACGCAGGCAGACCGCGCTCACCATAAGCGGCATATATAAAAGCAGCCTTTTCGGCGGGGATTCGTTCGCGTGGAAGGTTGAAATAGACTGCCTGCCGGTAACGTCGGGGGAGCTGCTGAACGTTGCTTTCAGCGCGGAGGATAAGGGCTACGGCGCGCTGACGTACAGGAGCGGCGAAAGCCTTGAGTTCGTGGGCTATATGCGCATGAGCAAAACCGCGGATGAAGTAATAATCTGCCTGTTCGAGGACATGGGGGACGGGCGCAAGGGCTGGAGCGCGGACACGGGCGCGGTGATATCATATCCCGATAATATAGAAAACATAGGCGACAAGCTGTACTGAATTTTCGCCGTACAGTAAGCAGCACCTTCACGCTTGGCAGCGGTAACTTCCCCTGCACAACATATTGTGCCGCGGGGCGCGGCATGGGCGCAAGAGCCGAGAATATCTGAATAAATTGCGCATTAAAAGCGTTTTTTGAGTTGACAAGCGCCTAAAGGTGTGGTACATTAACTAAGCAACCCCCGACTGGGGGGTTTATTTAGGTTCGGTATCGGCCGAACAAACGGATTTTATTGGCCTTATCCCGCGTTGGGACAGGGCATAAATTGAGAGGAGCTAATAACCACTATGCGCGTAAAAGTCACCTTGGCCTGCACCGAATGCAAGCAGCGTAACTACAACACTTTTAAGAACAAGAAGAACGACCCCGACAGGATCGAGTTCTCCAAGTACTGCCGTTTCTGCCGCAAGCACACCATTCACAGGGAAGCTAAGTAAGCCCGAAAGGACAGGAACATAAAAATGGCAAATGATGTAAAAACCGCCAAAAAGGAGAAGAAGCCCAACCTGTTCGCGCGTATCGGCCGTTATTTTAAGGACGTTGTGGGCGAACTGAAAAAGCTTACGTGGCCTACCGGCAAAGACCTTGCCAAGTACACCGCAACCGTGCTTGCGTTCATAGTGCTTTTCGCCGTTGTTATAGGCGTGCTTGATTTTCTGTTCGGTCAGGGCTTCACGCTTCTTGGTAGCCTGGCAGGCAAAAGCAGCGATGCTTCCGCCCTTGCGGACGCGCTGCTGGGCCTGATGTAATTTAGGGAGCAAGTATCATGGCCGAAGAAGCCAAGTGGTACGTTGCCCATACCTATTCGGGCTACGAGAACAAGGTCAAGGAGGACCTGGAGAAAACGGTTGAAAACCGCGGCCTTCAGGACATGATTTTAGAGATAAGCTACCCCACCGAAGAGGTAGTTGAAATGAAGGACGGCAAGCGCAAGGTGGTAACCCGCAAGATGCTGCCCGGCTACGTTATGATCAAGATGATCATGAACGACAAAACCTGGTACATTGTGCGCAACACCCGCGGCGTTACGGGCTTCGTAGGCCCGGGATCAAAGCCCGTGCCCCTTACCGATGAAGAAGTTACAAAGCTTGGCGTGGAGTATATCCCCATCGAGCTGGACCTTTCCGTTGGCGAGAGCGTGCGCGTGGTAAGCGGCCCGCTGGAAAACTTCATAGGCACGGTGGAAGCGCTGGATCCGGAACGGCAGAAGGTAAAGCTGACCGTATCCATATTCAACCGCGACACACCGGTGGAGCTGGATTATATCCAGGTGCAGAAGCTCTGATAAAGGGCAAAATAAAAGCGCAGGGGCAACTCTGCGCCTAAGGCATGATTTATGCGCCTTCTTATAAGGGGAGGCTGTCATAAAGTGGGAGGCCGCCCGAAAAAGCGGGAGAGGCCGCTCGCACCACATTATTTTTAGGAGGAAATTCAAATGGCAAAGAAGATCACAGGCTTTGTGAAGCTTCAGATCCCCGCCGGCAAAGCAACGCCCGCACCGCCCGTAGGCCCCGCCCTCGGTCAGCATCAGCTGAACATAATGGGCTTCTGTAAGGAGTTCAACGAGCGCACCGCCAAGGACGCCGGCATGATTATCCCTGTCGTCATCACGGTGTACCAGGATCGTTCCTACACCTTTGTGACCAAGACTCCCCCCGCAGCCGTTCTTATCAAGAAGGCTTGCGGCCTGCAGTCCGCTTCCGGCCGCCCCAACACCCAGAAGGTTGCCAAGCTGACCAAGGATCAGGTAAGGGAGATCGCCACCATCAAGATGCCCGACCTTAACGCCGCCAGCGTGGAAGCCGCCATGAGCATGGTAGCCGGCACCGCCCGCAGCATGGGTATCACGGTTGAGGACTGAACAAGCCTAAAGGAGATGTGGGAGGCATAAGCCGTTATTACCACAGGAAGGAATATAGAATATGAAGCATGGCAAGAAGTATCAAGACAGCATAAAGCTGATCGAAAAGCAGAAGCTTTACGATCCCCGCGAAGGCATTGAGACGGTGCTCTCCACCGCCAAGGCCAAGTTTGACGAGACCGTCGAAGCCTCTATCCGTCTGGGCGTAGACCCCCGCCACGCCGACCAGCAGGTCCGCGGCGCCGTGGTTCTGCCTCACGGTACCGGCAAGACCGTCCGCGTGTTGGTTTTCGCCAAGGGCGACAAGGCTAAGGAAGCCGAGGCCGCCGGCGCCGATTTCGTGGGCGACGATGATCTGGTAAAGAAGATCCAGACCGAGAACTGGTTTGGATTCGATGTTTGCGTAGCTACTCCGGACATGATGGGCACCATCGGCCGTATAGCTCGTATACTGGGACCCAAGGGCTTGATGCCTAACCCCAAGAGCGGCACCGTTACCATGGACGTGACCAAGGCCATCAACGATATCAAAGCCGGTAAGGTTGAATATCGCGTAGACAAGACCTCCATCGTTCACGTTCCCGTGGGCAAGGTTTCCTTCGGCGCCGACAAGCTGCAGGAGAACCTGAACACCCTGATGGATGCCGTTATCAAGGCCAAGCCTGCCGCCGCCAAGGGCACCTACATAAAGAGCCTGGTGCTTTCAACCACCATGGGCCCCGGCGTCAAGTTCAACAGCATGAAGTTCTAAAAATGCTTACGCATTTCGCAGTGAGTGCTGCTCGCACTCGCTGCGAGAAACAGTCTTCCCTCTCGCGCCATTGGCGCTCCCGGGCGGGATGACTGATAAGTAAGAGTTCCTAACGGAACTCATCCGTTCAGGCGAATGAATCGCCTGAGCCGGAATAAAGCCTTCTATAAAAATATAGAAGAAATCTCAAAAAATCCGTTGACAACTGCGGGGCGGTATAGTATACTGCCCCGTGGAAATCAAAATACAGGCCGAAGACAGCAGGCGTCCCATGCGGACTTAATTTCCTGCCGAGGTGAATGCAAGCTTATTAAGCAAGCTCTCATCCTTTGTCTTAGGCAAAGGATTTTCATTTTGTAAGGAGGTGAAACCAATGGCAAACCCCGCAAATATCGAGGTAAAAGCGAAACAGGTCGAAGAGATCCGCGAAAAGCTCGAAAAGGCGCAGTCTGTTGTAGTGTTCGACTATCGCGGACTGACCGTTGAGGAGGTAACCAACCTGCGCAGCGAAATGCGCAAGGCCGGCGTTGAATATGTCGTTCTGAAGAACCACATCGTCAACCGCGCAGCCCAGGCAAACGGAGTGGACGAAAGCTTCCACAACTATCTGAAGGGACCCTCTGCTTTCGCGTTCGGTTATGACGATGCAGTAGCGCCCGCGCGTATACTGAAGGACACCGTCAAGAAGCTGAAGAAGTGCGAGATAAAGGGCGGTATCATAAACGGCGTAGTCACCGACGCAGCCGGCATGAACACCCTGGCAGATCTGCCCAGCAGAGAGCAGCTTATCGCAAGGCTGCTTGGCAGCATGATGAGCCCCATTTCCAAGCTGGCTATCGTTCTTGGCCAGATTCAGGAGCAGAAGGGTGGCTCCGATGCAGCACCCGCTGAAGCAGCGGAATAATTTATCCCAAGTTAGAACAAAGAATAACACAGGAGGAACAAGATAATGAATAAAGAGCAGCTTATTGCTGATATCAAAGCTATGACCGTTCTTGAGCTGGCCGACCTGGTAAAGGCTCTTGAAGAGGAATTTGGCGTATCCGCCACCGCCGCCGTCGCCGTTGCCGGCCCCGCCGCCGGTCCCGCCGCCGAGGTTGAAGAAAAGACCGAGTTCGACTGCATACTGAAGGACGTCGGTTCCGAGAAGATCAAGGTCATCAAGACCGTCCGCGAGCTGACCGGTCTGGGCCTGAAGGAAGCCAAGGACCTGGTAGACAACGCTCCCAAGCCCATCAAGGAAGGCCTGCCCAAGGAAGAGTGCGAGAAGATCGTCGCCATGTTCAAGGAAGTCGGCGCCACCATCGAAGTCAAATAAGTTATTCACTTATTGTGATGCTAAAAGAGACTGCTTCGGCAGTCTCTTTCTTTTTGCCCCCCGGCTGTTATTGTTTACGTCAATCCCTCAGTCAATAGCTAAACCGAGCCCAGGTTGGAACAAGGTCGCCTTACTCACTGCCGTTCGTAATTCTCCCTGTTCCTGCCCGTTCTCCGTTTCGCTTATTCGCCCACTGGGCGCGCTCAACTCCGAACCCCGTTCGGGGAGCCTTTTGGTGCTACCACCTACCAAAAGCTGTCCCCGTTTATGGGGAAAGTGGCACGAAGTGCCGAAAGGGGTGCGGCTAAAAACAGCCGAATGCCGCGAGTTATTCCCCCTCAGCTTCGCTTACGCTCAGCAGAACGCTGGTTAGAATATGGTCGTCTTGCAGCGCTGCCGCTTGCAATACTCCCTATTCCGCCCGATTCTCCCCTCGCTGCATCGCCCACTGGGCGCGCTCGGCTCGAATCCCCCGTTTTACGGTGGCGCCTTTTGGTGCAGTACAAACTCGGCGTACAGTGCCGTACCCCTTCGCGGAGCGATCGTTTCAATGGGGTTACGGGGGGTACAGGGGGGCCTAAGGGGAGAAATCGAAATCTTCCCTGGCCCCCCTGCAAAAAAGGTTATAAGGAAACTCCTTTCTCTTTTGTTTATCTCAACCCCTCAGTCACGGCTTACGCCGTGCCAGCTCCCAGTAGAGGGGAGCCTTTTGGTGCGCTTTACAACCCCTTGTACAATCTCGGCGGGCCGTCAATGACGGCCCCTACTCCGCATCTTATAAACTTTCGGCAATAATTAAGGGACGGCCTCCCGTCCCCTTACTTTTATATTCTCTCTCAGCCTACTCCGCCAGCTCCTTACTCGGCTCGGCATTCAGGCTCAGTTCGCTTGGGGCGGACTCAAGCAGCGCATAGTGCGCGGCGCAGGCTATCATTGCCGCGTTGTCCGTGCAGAAGCGCATGTCCGGCCGGCAGAAGCGCAGGTTCGCGCGGTGCGCCGCCTTTTCAAGCGCGGTGCGCAGGGCGGTGTTCGCGCTGACCCCGCCCGCAAGCGCAAGCGTGCTGACATTGTTAAGCTTGGCGGCATGTATTGCCTTTTGGCACAGCGTATCCACAACGCTGCGCTGAAAGCTTGCGGCAATATCCGCGCGGTTAAGCGTTTCTCCCTTCTGTTCCGCATTATGCATCAGATTGACTACCGCCGTCTTTATGCCGGAAAAGCTGAAATCAAGGCTGTCGCTTTCGTTGAAGCCGCCGCGGAAGGAATAGGCATATTGGTCTCCCTCGCGCGCAAGCCTTTCAAGCTCCGGCCCGCCGGGGTAATTCAGCCCCAGCGCACGGGCCACCTTGTCGAACGCTTCGCCCGCGGCGTCGTCCCGCGTGCAGCCCAATAGCTTAAAGCTGTTATAGCCTTCGACCAGGATTATGTGGCTGTGCCCGCCGCTTGCAACAAGGCATACGAACGGCGGCTCCAAATCGGGATAGCTTAAATAATTGGCCGCAATGTGCCCCGCGATATGGTCTGCGCCTATAAACGGCTTGTTCGCGGCGTATGCAAGCCCCTTTGCGTAGCTTAGGCCCACCAGCAGCGCGCCCACAAGCCCGGGGCCGTATGTGGCGGATACGGCGTCCACGTCCGCTATGCTTAAATTCGCCTGCTCCAGCGCGTCCGCAACAACGCTATGTACCTTTTCCACATGGGAGCGGGAGGCAAGCTCCGGCACAACGCCGCCGTATTTGCGGTGTATAGGAATCTGCGTGAACACGCTCATGCTCAGCACCTCGCGCCCGCCGCGCACTATGCTTGCCGCCGTTTCGTCGCAGGAGCTTTCTATCGCAAGCATTACGGGCTTATCCTTTAGGCGGTAAGCCTCCGCGCCGAGCAGCGCCTTTTCATAATAATTCATTTCGTTCGGCTCCTTCTTCTGCCCCATACCGCCAGCGCAAGCATAAGCGCGAACGGAACAAGGAACATGAGCGCAAAGCGCACAACAATTTCGTTAAAAAGCGGAAGCGGGCATATGCGTATCATGCGACATGTGGCGTAATCCATAAGCCAAAGGTCGTTGGTGAAAAACAGATGGTGGAACTCCGTCCAAAAGCTGTTGAAATCAACCGCCACCCATATGCCGAGCAATATAAGCACCGCGCCGAATACAGCCGCCGCTATCAAAAAGGCGCGGCAGAGCATACCTATGCGTTCACCCTTTTGCAGCGTAGCCATGCATACGGCGATTATTATTACGGCAAGTATGCCGCCGTATGTGCGCACGGCGCGCCACGCCTGATACAGCGCGCGCACGTCCACCATATGGTCTATTTCCTGCCGGTTATACATTTCAACCACCCGTCCGGCCTCGGTAACGCTTAGCTGAATGCTGTCCACGCGGCCCTCCATGTAATCTACAAGCCGGAATATGGCCTCTGTCATATCCTCGTTGCTCATCATGGTTTGCTTGTCCGTATTGTATTTTACATAGGTTTTATAGTACCAGTCCCGCTGATTCATGCAGAATTGCAGGCTGGTGAAAAGCACGGCCGTTATTATAAGGAGCGATGCTATTGTAAGCAGCGCCGTATATACTGCGTTTCTTTTCATTTGCTTTCGGGTATTGCGCCAAGCGCAACGTCCAGCGCGCGCACGGCGTCAACAAACATATCCGGATGATTCCTGCTCAGCACCAGCGCCGCCCTTTCGCGGGGAAGGTCGTTCAATGCGCGCATTGCGCTGAAAAGTATCAAATCATGGTCGCCGCCCAGCTCGCCCTGCCCTATGGGTACTGCCATAGCTTCCGTGGAGCCCAGTTCGTCATAGCGTATCAGCGCGCGGGGATGCAGCGTTTCCTCCCCGTAGGTGAGCGTTACGCGGTACCGCTCCGCGCTTGCGCTGTATGCTTCAAGCTCGGTATTTATTGTGAAAAGCTTTGCGTCCGCGGCATCGTCCCCGGCCTGGGGCGCAATGCTGCCCATGGGCGCAACGGCATAGAATGCGGAGGTTATCACGCGGGTGCGCGGGTCGCGGTCAACCGCGCCGAACGTGCCGAAGCCCCTAAGCGGTATGCCGGTAACGCCGGTTTCCTCCTGCAATTCGCGCGCTGCGGCGGCGGAAAGCTCCTCGTCCATTTCAACGAATCCGCCCGGCAGCGCCCAGCGGCCTATGAAGGGATGGTTGCGGCGGCGTATAAGCATAACGCAAAGCTCGCCCCGCTCATTGAGCGTGAATACCACCATGTCCACCGTTACGGACGGGCGGCGGTACTTGTTTTCATCATATGCGGCAAGGAATTCGGCCAGCGTTTGGCCCTTTTCGTTGCGCGGTTCAGCCTTTGTTTCCATTTATTGTAAAGCCTCCTTGTGCGGTTTCTATCCGATTATGATTATATCATAAATTCCGCGCCGTTAAATATACTTATTATTATAAAACGCGCCCGTTTGGACGCGATAAGGAGAGTATCGTATGGCAGAAACGCGCATATTGCCCGTAAGGAGCATCAATTCATCCGCCTGCCGCGGCACGCTGAAGCTTAGCTGCGTACAGGGCGGCACGCGGCTTGAGCCGATGCTCCAATGCCGCAAGGCGGGAAGCGTAACGCTTTACGCAATGCTCAGGCGCGGGCGGGTAATGCGGGCCGATGCGGACGGCGCGGGCTATTTCGTTGCGGCGAACGACGTTGCGGGCGCGATAATATTGATGGATGGAACAATAGCGGGCGCGGCGTTCTACGGCATAAGCGCAGCCGCGCGGGAGCGCGCATTCACGGCCGTGCGCATGGAGGAAGCACGGCGGCAGGGCGAACAGAAGCGGCAGAGCTGCCCCTGCACAGCCGCGCCGGAGGAGCCGCAGTTATCGCCGCCCATAAGCCCCGCTGAGCCAACTTCGCCGCAGGAGCAACTCAAGTCTGCTCCTGTGCAAAGCAGTGCTGAGGAAGGCGAAACGGAGCCGAAAAGCGACGTAGGCCGCGCCCTGCTTGAGCGCGCGAACCGCCTTTTCACCCCGCCGGACGCAAATGCGGAGCCGTTCGTACCCCGCCCATATGTGCGCAATGAGCAGCCCGCAGCCGCGCCTAAGCCGATACCGCCCATCGAGCAGCAGCCCTCGTGCCGCAACCGCTGCCGCGGGAATAGCAGGAGGAGGTAGAGGGAAGCGCGCTTACGCGCGATGAAATCCTGCTGACGCAGGGTGGAATTGCGCGGATGCGCAGTGAAATATTGCTTTCGCAATGTGAAATCCGCCTGAAGGCGGGTGAGCGTGAGAGATTGTGAAGCTGTGGGGACGGGAAGCCGTCCCCGTTGTTTGTTTTATACGGGAGTTTGTAAAGCGCACTAAAGGCGCCCCTCTACGGGGAGCTGGCAATACGCCGCAAGGCGGATTGACTGAGGGGTTGACGTAAACAAGCGAAGCCCCGATGCAACCCCTCCGTCCATTCGCTAACGCTCATGTCCACCTCCCCCTTCAGGGCAGGCTTAACGTAAGAGTTTGCACTGCACCAAAAGGCGCCACCGCGTGCGGGGGATCTGTCGGCGTAAGCCGACTGAGGGGGGAATAGGAAAATAGCTTGGCTGTTCCGAGCCGTTCCCCTTTCGGCCACTCACTCCGTTCGTGTCCACGAACGCTGGTTGGAATATGGTCGTCTTGCTTCGCTGCCGCTTGCAACACTCCCTATTCCGCCCGATTCTCCCCTCGCTTCATCGTCCACCGGACGCGCTCGGCTCGAATCCCCCGCACGCGGGGACAGCTTTTGGTATACCCTATCCTCTCAATTTCTCCGTATCCAGTTTATCGAACCCCTTCAGCACTGGGTAGAGTTCGTTTGCTATTTTATCCACGCCGCCCACGTCGTCGCTTTCTATGTTCAGCGGCATCAGCGGTTCGTGCAGGGACATTCTCAGCAGGCACCAGCCGTTGCCGCGCTCGGGGGAGAAGTTCACGCGCACGCCCTCAAAATTGTCGCCCGCAAGGCTCACGCCGTCCTGCGCCTTGGCCCAGTCCGTAAGCGCGGCGATAACGCTTTCGCCATACGGCCTGAAATCCTCTGTGTTCAGCGCCATGCGGTATTCGCGCGCTTCTTTAGGCTCGCGCAGGTCGGCTATCATGGCGCCAAGGCTTTCGCCCCTGTCCTTCGCGCGGGAAAGCTCGATGAGCAGCTTTACCATAAGGTACGCCCCGTCATCCAGGAAATAATTCTCCTTCAGCGCGCCGTGACCGCTCGTCTCCATTGCAACCTGCGCGTCCTGACCCGCGTTGTTCAGGCGTATGGCCTCGTTTATAACGTTGCGGTAGCCGCGCATAAAGCGGCGGTGTATGCCGCCGTGCGCCGCAATGAATTCGGCAAGGCCGGTGGAGGTGATGGAGTCGGTCACTATCGTGGTGCCCGGGTGCTCGTTCAGCTCTATCGCCGCTATCATGGCAATAAGCCTGTTGCGGTTCAGCTCCCGCCCGTCGCTGAGCACCGCGCCCGCGCGGTCAACATCCGTATCGAATATAATGCCCAAATCGGCATGGGTTTGCTTGACACCATTTATGATGTATGCCATTGCACGCTCGTCCTCCGGATTTGGCGCATGGTTGGGGAAATGCCCGTCCGGCTCGGTAAAAAGGCTGCCCGCCGTGTTCGCGCCGAGGGGTATGAGCACATCCTTTTCAAAGAAGCCGCCCGCGCCGTTGCCCGCGTCTATTATTATGCGCATGCCTTCAAGCGGCCGCTCCTTGTTTGTGCCGCGGCGTATCGCGCCCACAAGCTGCGCCGCGTATACGCCCATGAAGTCTATCTTCTCCGCGGCAAAGGCCGTATTCGCGCCGTCCGCATAAAGCGTTTCGGCAATGGTCAAAATTTCCTTTATGTCCGCCTTTTCAAAGCCGCCATTGGCCGTGAAAAACTTGAAGCCGTTGCGCTCGTAGGGCAAATGGCTTGCCGTGGCCATAACCGTGCCATCGAACATAAAGCCTTCGGTAACCGTTGCCATAAACATGGCGGGCGTTGTGGCAAGGCCCGCGTCATAAACGCCTGCCCCTTCCGCGTTCAGTCCCGCGCCCAGCGCCGCGCAGAGCATTTCGCCCGAAAGGCGGGAATCCCGCCCCATGCACACGCGGATATCAGCTTTATTAAGCTTTGCCTTCAGCACGCGCGCGAAGGCACGGCCTATTGCATACGCCGCAGCGGGCGTAAGGTCAACGCTCCTGCCGCCTTCGGTTTGTATCGCAACGCCGCGAATATCGCTGCCGTTCTGCAATTTTGCAAGCTGCATATTCATCCTCCCATAAAAAAGGCGGGAGATGCCCCGCCCGTGATATTATTGTTCATTCAAGGCCGCACAGCAGCCTGTACAGCGGCCTTATGGTATTGAACGCCGCAATAAGGTCGTCCTTCAGCTCCGGCTCAAGCGTGCGCTTAACATTGGGGCAGAAGAAGCTCCAGCCAAGGCTTTTGCGGTTGAGATAGGGCTTCAGCCTCTCGTCCGCGTCCTTAAATCTGTCCCGCTTGAACATATCGCCTTCAAGGTGCATGCCCGCATTCTCAACGGCCTTTGCATACTTCAGGAACGCCGTGGGCTTGGCCTGTACGCGCGCGCGAAACGCCGCCATAAGCTCCGTATTCGGGGAATATATGCCCACGCCGTAGCCGTAGCCCACGGGCTGAATTTCAAAATAAAGGCCGAAGCATTCGCCTACTGATTCGCCCCTGTGCTTAAAGCAAAGCCACGCATGGTTGCGATAGGGCAGCTTATTCGCGCTGAAGCGCGTGTCCCTGTTCAATCGGGACACAACGCCCATAAGATTTGTATTGAACAGCGGGTCTATATCAAGCGCCGTTTGGCTCAGCTCCATAGCAAGCGCGCGCATAGGGTCACGCACGCCGTCGTAATAGCGCTGCCTGTTCGCGTCCACAAAGGCCTTTTCGTTATTGAACTCCAGCTCCATCAAAAAGCGGTATCCGTCCGCCGTAAAGCCCGTAAAGGTCGATAACTGCGCCATGCTACGCTATCTGTCCTCCCTGAAATATGCCAAGCCCAGCGATGCGGGCGGCTGGCTTTCCTTGCTGCGCCTGAGAGACACAACTATAAGCACCAGCAGCGTGACCACATAGGGCAGCATTTTGAATATTTCCTGGCTGGAACGGGTAAGCCCGGGCAGGTAATAATATACCCAGCTCAAAAGCCCGAAAAGATACGCGCCCCAAATTGCGCGGTTTGGCTTCCACGTGGCGAATATAACAAGCGCCACCGCAAGCCAGCCAAGCTTTTCTATGCTGCCGTCCGTCGCCCAGGTGCCCTTTATATAATCCATTGTGTAATAAAGCCCGCCAAGGCCCGATATGCCCGCGCCGACGCAGGTGGCAACATATTTATATTTAGTAACGTTTATGCCCGCAGCGTCCGCCGTTGCGGGGTTTTCGCCAACGGCCCTCAGGTTGAGGCCCACGCTCGTGCGGTTAAGGAACCACTTCACCGCAAGGGCAATTACTATGGCAACGTAGGCAAGGAAGCCATAGAAGAAGAACATTTCGCCGAAAACACCCGTGCTGTCGGACAAAAAGGGAATCTTGGTGCGGTAAACGCCGCTGGTGAAGGCAACGGAGATCTGGCCCGCGCCGCCGGCCATTTTGTTAAGATTGCCGCCGAAAAGGTTGGCGAAGCCGCTGCCGAATATGGTCAGCGTAAGGCCGGTAACGTTCTGGTTGGCGCGCAGGGTTATTGTTAAAACGGAATATATAAGCCCGCCTATCATGGACATTACGAATGCCGCCGCAAGCGTTACCAATATTGCAACGGCCGGAACGGGATTCGCCGTGCCGTTTTCATACAAAAACGCAGCTATAAGCCCCGCAATGCCGCCCATGTACATTATGCCCGGCACGCCAAGGTTAAGATTGCCGCTCTTTTCGGCTAATATTTCGCCCACTGCACCGAAAAGTATTACCGTGCCGAAGTATACGGCCGCCTGAAAAAGGGAAACGATCTGGCTCATTTATTTTCCGTCTCCTTTCGCGCGGTGCGGAAATGCACCTTGAAATTGATGAAGAATTCACTGCCCAGTATGAAGAAGAGTATCATGCCCTTTATCATTTCGGATACGAAATCGTTAAGGTCGAACTGGGAAGCAATTTCGCTTGCGCCGCGCTGAAGGAATACCAGCAGCGACGATACGCCAAGCATTATGAACGAATTAAACTTGGAAAGCCAGGCGACTATTATGGCCGTGAAGCCGCGCCCGCCGGCTGTGCTTGTTGAAATGGTGTGTCCTGCGCCGGCAACGGCGATGAAGCCCGCTATGCCGCAGATCGCGCCGGATATCATAACGGTGCGGATTATTACGCGCTTAACGTTTATTGCGGCGTAGCGCGCGGTGTTCATGCTTTCGCCCACAACGGCGATTTCAAAGCCCTGCTTGCTGTATTTAAGATAAAGATACATTGCAACGGCAATGAGCATGACTATTATGACGTTTAGCATATACTGCTGACCGAAAATGCTGGGGAACCAGCCGGCGTTTGTAGTCGGGTTGATTATGCCAACGGTGTTGGAGCCGTAGGGATTTTCCCACTTTGAAACGCAGAAGGACGTTATCTGAAGCGCGATATAGTTCATCATAAGCGTGAACAGCGTTTCATTGGTGTTCCAGCGTGCCTTGAACACGGCGGGTATAAGCCCCCATATTGCGCCCGCAAGCGCGCTTAGCACAAACATTATCAAAAGCACAGGCGCAAGCGGCATTTTGGGCGCAAGATAAATCATGCAGGCCGCGGCCGCAACGCCGCCGACCAAAACCTGGCCTTCGCCGCCTATGTTCCAAAAGCGCATTTTGAACGCGGGCGCAAGGCCCACGCCTATGCACAGCAGCATCATGATTTCGCGTATGGTCGTCCATACGCGCCTGGCGGAGCCGAAAGCGCCCTTGAACATTGCGCCGTAAATTTTGAGGGGGTTAAGGCCGGTAAGCGCATAAAGTACGATTGCGCATACCACCAACGCCGCCGCAAGGCCTATCGCGCGGATGGCAAGATTATGCCAAAGGGGCAGCGTGCCGCGCTTGGTTATATGAACGAGCGGCTCGTGCTTTTTTGCTTTACTCATTTGCGTTCTCCTTTCCGCTAAGCCTTGTCATCAGCAATCCAACCTCTTCCTTCCTTGCGCTGCGGCCGTTCACTATTCCGCTGACCCGGCCCGCGCACAGCACCACTATCCTGTCGCAAAGCTCAAGCAGAACGTCCAAATCCTCGCCAACGTATATTACCGCTGCGCCCTTCGCCTTCTGCTCGTTGAGCAGGTGATATATGGTATACGAAGTGTTTATGTCCAATCCGCGCACAGCGTATGCCGTCATAAGCAGCGAAGGCTCCGCCGCTATTTCGCGGCCCACCAATATTTTCTGCACGTTGCCGCCGCTCAGCCGCCTTAGCGGAGTGCCGAGGTTAGGCGTTACGACCTCCAGCTCTTCAACTATCTTATTGGCGCGCTCGCGCGGGTGCTTCCTGTCCGCAATGGGAGACTTGCCGGATTTATAGCTTCTCAGCATTATGTTATCCACCAAATCCATGCTGCCGACAAGGCCCATGCCGAACCTGTCCTCCGGCACAAATGCAAGGCCTACGCCGCTTTTGTATATATCCTCCGGATCGCGCCCGACCAATTCGGATGCTTCCTTATCCGGCGGAATGAACATTATGCTCGAGCCTTCCTCCGGATCCTGCAGGCCGGCTATAGCCTCAAGCAGTTCCCTCTGCCCGCTGCCGGATATGCCCGCTATGCCCAGTATTTCCCCGCCGTAGGCCGTGAAGCTCACGTTTGAAAGCTTCTTCACGCCGTCCGCATCCTTTACGGTAAGGTTCTTTATTATAAGGCGCTCGGTAAGGCCGTTAGGCTCGGGCCTGTCTATATTCAGCGTGGTGGCCTTGCCCACCATCATGTCCGTAAGCTGCTGCGGGTTGGTTTGGCTTGTGGGTACCTCGCCTATGTATTCGCCCTTTCTAAGCACCGCCACGCGGTCGCTTATTTCCATAACCTCGTGCAGCTTATGGGTTATTATAACAATGCTCTTCCCGTCCGCCTTCATGTTGCGCATAACGGCGAAAAGCTTCTCCGTTTCCTGCGGGGTAAGCACGGCGGTGGGTTCATCCAATATCAAAATGTCTGCCCCGCGGTAAAGCACCTTAACTATTTCAAGCGTCTGCTTTTCGGAAACGGACATATCATATACTTTTTTATCCGGATCTATAACAAAACCGTAGCGATCGCATATTTCCTTGACCGCCCTGCGCACGCCGTTCAAATCGAGCACGGCTTTTTCGTTAAGGCCAAGGATAATGTTTTCCGCCGCGGTAAACACATCCACCAGCTTAAAATGCTGATGTATCATGCCTATATGCAGATCCAACGCATCCTTTGGGGAGGCGATGCTTACCTCCTCCCCGTTAACGTATATCTGCCCGCTGTCGGGGAAATATATGCCGGAGAGCATATTCATAAGGGTTGTTTTTCCGCTGCCGTTTTCGCCGAGGAGGGAAAGTATCTCGCCCCGGTGTATTTCCAGCGTAATGTTGTTGTTGGCTACCACATGTGAAAACGTTTTTGTAATGTTTACCATGCGTACTGCTAAGTTAGCTTCCAATTCAGTGTACCTCGTGCGTATAAGTTTATGGGGGAGATAAAGCCCAATAGAATCCAATAATTATTATAAAATATATTCCGCCAAAAGAAAAGTAGGGAAAGCGGCGAAAGCCGCCTTCCCTAAAGGATTTTTTTGAATTAGTTGTTGTTCAGCTCGTTTATGCCGTCTATCCTCAGGCCGAAGTAAGGCGCGCTGCGCAGCGTGGATTCATGGAACACGCCGTCGGTAATGGCTTCGCCTTCATCGCCCTGGAAATCGCCGTTGGTATCGATGGCCAGGAAGCTGGTCACGGTTTCGCCGCCAACGGTGAACTTGGAGCAATCGAACACGTTCAGGGTGCCTTCCTTTATGCCCTTTTCAACCTCGGCAACCTTCTCGGCGGTGCCGGCGGCGCAGCTTTCGCCCAGCTTGGAGATCATGTTGGCGCCTTCGGCATAGCCCTTGGCCCAGTCGGTCGCTATATCCTCGCCCTTAAGCGCGCAGTTGAACGCATAGGTGTAATATATGCTCCAGTCGTTCTGGGCGCTGGTCAGCGCGGCGGTGGGGGCGGAGGGCAGCATGTCTATATTGTAGCCCACGCAGTACACGGTGGTGCCGGCTTCCTGGGCGGCCTGGCAGGCAGAGGGAGCGCCGGTGGAGTCCGCATGCTGGCTGATTATGATGCAGCCGCGGGACATAAGGGTATTGGCGGCTTCGCCTTCGGCTACCGGATCAAACCAGGAGCTGGTATAGAGAACGTCCATAACAACGTTGGGAACTATGCTCTGCACGCCAAGGAAGAAAGCGGTGTAGCCGGAAACAACCTCGGCATAGGGGTATGCGCCAACGTAGCCAATCTTTACGTTGCCGTTTTCGTCCATGTTGGAGGCGGCAACCTTACCGTCGTTAATAAGCTCCTGCAGCTTCATGCCGGCAACAACGCCGGAAACATAGCGGGATTCATAGGTGTTGCAGAAGGCGTTCTTGAAGTTCTTCAGTCCGCTCCGGGCCGCGGTGTCGCCGGTCATGGAGGCGAACACTACGTCCGGGTTTTCGGTAGCGGCCTGCTGCATATAGGCCTGATGGCCGTAGCTGTCGGAGAAGATGTGGGTGCAGCCGGCTTCAACAAGCTCGATAGCCGCATCGTGGCACTTCTCGTCCTCGGGTACGTTGTATTTCCATACAACATGGTCGGTGTCGTTGGGGATGCCGCAGTTTTCAAGGGCCTTCTTGATGCCGTTGATGTGGGCTTCGTCATAGCCGGTATTCTCGTCGTGTACGAGGATAACGCCTATTTTCACGTCCTTGTTACCTTGGGTGTTGTTGGTCTCGCTGCTGCACGCTACCAGGCTCAGGGCAAGCACCAGTACGAGAGCGACCGCAATCAGCTTTTTCATGTTTGTTTCTCCTCCTGTTGTGTTTATTTGGGGATAATTTTATGCTTACCGCCGCGCCTGACTTTTGCCCTGTCCGGCGGGCGGGGCAAAGCTTATATTATGCCGGAAGCCTCCAGCGCTTCTATGCTCGGTGCACACTTATGCGGCCGGCCCGCCGCACGCAGCGCGTTCTTCACGTCCTTCAGTCCGCTGCCGGTGCTTATGGTGGTCACGGTCTCGTTGGGCTTTATTATGCCCTGCTGCACCGCCTTCATAACGCCCGCGCTTGCCGTTACGCCCGCAGGTTCGCCGAAAACGCCTTCGCTGCGGCCCAGTATGCCCATCGTGGCAAGAATATCCTCATCGCTCACGGCATTCCATGCGCCGCCGGACGCACTCACCGCGCGCAGCGCCTTTTTCGGGTTCCTCGGCACGCCTACGGCGATTGAATCGGCAAGCGTGTTTTCCTCCGCCGGGATAAGGTCGCGGTTCTCCCGCGCCGCATCCACGAACGGACAGCAGCCCGTGGACTGCACGCCAAGTATTTTGGGGATACATTCTATGAAGCCAAGCTCATACAAATCATGGAAGCCGTTATATACGCCGCCTATGGTGCAGCCATCGCCCACGGAAACGGCTACCCAATCGGTAACAGACCAGCCAAGCTGCTCCGCAATTTCAAGCGCAACGGTCTTTTTGCCTTCGGTAAGGGTTGGGTTTATGCCGGCGTTCCTATTATAATAGCCGTATTTATCTATCGCCGCGCGGGAAAGCTCGAACGTTTCGCGGTAATTGCCCTGCACGCTTATTACCTTCGCGCCGAATATCATAAGCTGGGCCACCTTGCCCTCCGGCGCGCGCTCCGGCACGAATATAACGGCCTTAACGCCCATGCGCGCCGCGTTGCCCGCAAGGGAGCTTGCGGCGTTGCCGGTGGAAGAGCAGGCTATGGTATCGTATCCAAGCTCCAGCGCCTTAGCCACGGCAACCGCGCTTGCCCTGTCCTTGAGCGAGGCTGTGGGGTTAAGCCCATCGTCCTTGATATAGAGCGCCTTTATGCCAAGCTCCGCACCCAGCTTATTGGAAGGATAGAGCGGGGTCCAGCCAACGCGCAGAAAACGAGAAAAGTCCCGCGGCTGCACCGGCATAAGCGGCGCATAGCGGAACATTGAATTATCGTGATTATCAGCAAGGCTCTTTTTGGTAAAGCCCTTTTTTATATAGTCATAGTCGAACAAAATGTCCAGTATGCCCTTTTCGCCGCAATGGGGGCAGGTCATCTGCTCCTGATACGGCATAACTCGCCCGCAAACGGTGCATCGTACTCCGGCAATGTGGTCCATAGCGTCCCCCTTCGGTGCATATCGCAAAAAGTTTGGATAATTTACTCATTCAACAAAATTTTTAGGCTAATCTCTTTATTTTTTAGCCCCAATTAGTACTTTCACATTATAACTGATTATGTTAAAATGTGCAACAGGCATAAATAATTGTTTTAGTCTAACTAATTTTTAGCTTGGAGGTATAACCATGGATAAGAAACTATCAAATGTAACCGAACGCTTCCTGCGCTATGTCAAGGTGGATACGCGCTCGGCAGACGGCGTGGAGAGCATCCCCAGCACGCAAAAGCAATTCAACCTTGCCCGCATGATAGAGGCGGAGATGAAGGAGATTGGCCTTGAGGACGTCAGGCTGGACGAGCATTGCTACGTATACGGCTTCATACCCGCAACGGATGCAAGCCTGCCCACGCTCGGCTTCATCGCGCATATGGACACGGTTGAATGGGCAGGCGAACAGAGCGTGAACCCCCGCATAGTTGAAAGCTACGACGGCGAAAGCATAAGACTGAACGATTCCGTAACAATAGACACGGCGGTTTTCCCCTATATGAAGGAGCTGAAGGGGCAGGATCTGATTGTTACGGACGGCACAACGGTGCTTGGCGCGGACGACAAGGCGGGCGTTGCGGAGATAATGACAATGGCCGAAACGCTCATAAAGGATAAGTCCATACGCCACGGCAGGATAGCCATAGGCTTCACGCCGGACGAGGAAGTTGGCAACGGGGCCACGCTTTTCGACGTGAAGGGCTTTGGCGCGGACTTTGCATACACCGTTGACGGCGGCCCGATAGGCGAAATAGAATACGAAAACTTCAACGCCGCAAGCGCGAAGGTGGTAGTTCACGGCCAGAACATACACCCCGGCGGGGCGAAGGACAAAATGGTCAATTCCATACACGTTTTCGAGGAGTTCAACGCGCTTCTGCCCGCGTTCGAGCGGCCTGAGCACACGGAAGGCTACGAAGGCTTCTTCCACCTTGGCAGCATAGAGGGCAGCGTGGAGCAGACGAAGGCAAGCTATATAATCCGCGACCACGACATGGCAAGGTTTGAAGAGCGCAAGGCTCTCATGCGGCGCGCGGCGGACTTCATAAACGCACGCTACGGCGAGGGGACGCTGGAGCTTACGCTAAAGGACAGCTACTATAACATGAAGGAAAAGATACTGCCGCACATGCACCTGATAGAAACGGCGAAGGCGGCGATGGAGACGCTTGGCATAGTTCCCGAAATAGTGCCCATACGCGGCGGCACGGACGGCGCGCGCCTTTCCTACATGGGCCTGCCCTGCCCCAATCTCTGCACCGGCGGCTATAACTTCCACGGCAACAAGGAGTTCATAAGCATCCAAAGCCTTGAAAAAATGTGCGAGCTGCTGCTTGAGATAGTGAAGAAAACGTATAAGGAGTAAATAAATACCCAAAAGCTGTCCCCGCTGGCGGGGAAAGTGGCTGCGAGTGCAACGAGCAGACGGAGGGGTTGCAACGAGGCTTCTGTTGTTTACGCCAACCCCTCAGTCAAACCTTCGGTTTGCCAGCTCCCCGTCCGGGGAGCCTTTTGGCGCGGTATAAGCTCAAACACTAAGCCTGCCCTGAAAGGGGAGGTGGATGCGAGTGTAACGAGCAGACGGAGGGGTTGCAACGAGGCTTCTGTTGTTTACGTCAACCCCTCAGTCAATCCGCCTTACGGCGTATTGCCAGCTCCCCGTAAAGGGGCGCCTTTTGGTACTGTCCAAACTCAAACACTAAGCCTGCCCTGAAAGGGGAGGTGGCTGCGAGTGCAACGAGCAGACGGAGGGGTTGCATCGGGGCTGCTCTTGTTTGCGTCAACCCCTCAGTCAATCCGCCTTGCGGCGTATTGCCAGCTCCCCCGCAAGCGGTGGAGCCTTTTTGCGCGCTTTTACCTCAGCTTTATCCTCGCCCCGCCCTGATACTCGCTCACATAGCCTATGCGCTGGGCGCTGGGTACCGCGCCGCGAAGGTCGTTCATCAGCGCGTCCGCATCCTTTTCGGCAACGGCTATCAGCAGGCCGCCAGCGGTCTGCGGGTCAAAGAGCATATCCTGCTTGGCAAGCTCCGTGCCGCCTGCGTCAACGGCATGCTCGGCATAGGTGCGGTTACGGTACATACCCGCGGGCAGTATGCCCATGCGCGCAAGCTCAAGCGCCTCGGGGATAAGGTCTATATCGTTCACGTTCAGCGTAATTTCCGTGTCGCTGCCGGAGGCCATCTCGTATGTGTGTCCGATAAGGCCGAAGCCGGTAACGTCCGTGCAGGCGTGCACGTCGTATTTAACCATCGCGTCGCGCGCGGCCTTGTTCAGCGTTGTCATAAGGGAATAAATAAGGTCCTGCCCGGCCTTTGAAAGCATGTCCGCCTTGTTCGCGGTGGAAAGCACGCCTATGCCTATCGGCTTTGTCAGCAGCAGCACGTCGCCCGGCTTGGCGTCTGAATTGGTCAGCATCTTGTCCGGATGCACAAAGCCCGTAACCGCAAGGCCGTACTTAGGCTCGTCGTCATGTATGCTGTGGCCGCCGGTTATCAGCGCGCCCGCTTCATACACCTTGTCGTATCCGCCCTTGAGCAGCGCATGCACCGCATCCATGGGCATCTTTTCGGGTATGGCCATTATGTTCAGGCAAAGCTTGGGCTCGCCGCCCATGGCGTAAATGTCCGAAAGGGCGTTGGTGGCAGCTATCTGGCCGAAAAGGTACGGATCGTCCGCTATCGGCGGGAAGAAGTCCACCGTCTGCACTATCGCAAGCTCATCGCTTATTTTATAAACGGATGCGTCGTCGCTCTTATCGAAGCCCACGAGGAGGTTCGGGTCGTGATGCACCTTTATGCCGTCCAGCAGCTTCGCCAGCACTCCCGCGCCGACCTTTGCGCCGCAGCCCGCGCATTTTGCCAATTTAGTCAGCTTTATATCTTCGCCTGCCATATCTATTCTCTCCTTTTGCGCTTTATGGCGCGCTAATTATACACGCGATGTGTGTTTAAAATTATTATTGCAAAAATCGATGAAAAATGCAAGGGGCATTGCATAGTTCTTGTGAATCCGAATGTACTTTTTATCTAAAAAATCGATATGAGATGCATTTCAAGCCCGCTGTTCAGAATATTCTATCAAAAAACGGGACAGCGGCATATTGTGAACAAGGGAGGATTTGCTCCCCATAAAAAGCAACCATGAAAAGAGGAACATAAATATGGCAACCCGAATAACCAATCAGGCCACGCTGACCTATCAGTACGCGGGCACAACGGGACAGGCGGCTTCAAACATAGCCACCGCCCTGCTGCAGGAAGCGCTCAGCGTAGCAAAGACCACGCTGGACACAAACTACCGCCGCAACGGCGAGCTGACCTATATACTCACCGCCACCAACTCCGGCGCAAACGCCCTTACCAACGTTGTGCTCAGCGACAATCTTGGCGCATATACGCCCGCCGGCGGCGCCGCTGCCGTGTATCCGCTTACGTATACCGGCCCCGCTCAGCTTTATATAAACGGCGTGCTTTCCGGCAGCATAACGCCCACCGTCTCTGCCACAGGCGTAACGTTCACAATACCCACGCTTGCCGCGGGAGCCACCGCCACCATACTTTATAAGGCCACGGCAAACACCGCCGCGCCCATAGCCGCTGAAGCGGGCATAACCAACACCGTTACCGCAACCGCCACAGGAATTGCCGATGCTTCCACCGCGTCGCACACCATAAACGCGGCCGATTATGCTGACGTGAGCATAGTGAAGGACATGTCGCCTTCCACAATTACCGACGGCAGCACCATAACATACACCTTCACCCTGTATAATTACGGCAACACCGCCGCTACGGACGTTGTGCTCAGGGATGCGTTCAATCCCGCGCCCGGCAACCTTTCCGTCAGCATAAACGGCACTGCCGTGCCCTCGAGCGACTATACTTACACGGCCGGCGTGCTTACCCTGCCCGATACCGGCGCAGCCACAACGCTTACCGTGCCCGCCGCCACGTTCACGCAGGACACAACAACCGGCGTTGTCAGCGTGACCCCCGGCGTGACCACCATGGTTGTAACGGGAACGATATAAGCGGGCTTACGCCCGCAGTGAAATTGCGCCAAAGCGCAGTGAAATATTGCCTGCGCAATGTGAAATATGGCTCCGCCATGTGAAATCCGCCTTGCGGCGGGTGAGCGTGAGAGATTGTGAAGATGAGGGGACGCTGTGCGTCCCCGTGTTTTTGCCAAAGGTTTATAAAGTACACCAAAAGGCGCCACCGCTTGCGGGGGAGCTGTCGGCGTAAGCCGAC
>ERZ827423.492-NODE-492-length-49442-cov-4.071274_pt1 | contig 49442 bp, 50 predicted proteins | sample MGYA00519775_ERZ827423 | MGnify/ENA primary metagenome ERZ827423 (study PRJEB31778, sample SAMEA3449296) | human gut metagenome | biome: human gut; feature: human-associated habitat; material: faeces | place: United Kingdom | collected 2010/2012 ... | reverse complement strand
TATCGCCGAGTGCAAGGAGCTGGGGATTCGGCTGCTGCCCCCGGATGTAAATGAGTCCGACGCGGACTTCACCGTCGTGCTCAACAACGACGTCGAGATCCCGCAGCACGACTTCATCCCTCAGATCGCGCGCATTTACGCGCAGCACCCGTTCGACCTGCTCGGGCCGGACATTGTGTCGGTGTTCTCCGGCATTCACCAGAGCCCGAAAACGCTGCACGGCTGCACGCTCGAGAGCGTGCGGCACAAGCGCGCCTGCGTTGCGCGCAGCAAAAATCCCATCCTCCTGCTGCTGAGCAGCGGCGAGAAAAACAGCCCCGCCATCTGGCGGCTCGTGCAGATCCGCAACCGGAAAAAGCAGCACATTGACACCACGCGCCCCGCGGAGGGCGTCGTGCTGCACGGCTCGTGCGTGATCTTCTCGCAGCGCTATCTTGCCCGCCACCCCGAGCCGTTTTACCCGAAAACGTTCATGTACTACGAGATGGAGATCCTCGACTGGATCTGCCGCCAGGAGGGCAGCGTCGTGCGCTACGACCCGTCGATCTCCGTGCTGCACTATCAGTACGTAGCCTCGAAGATGGAGTACCGCTCGATCGTGCGGCGCTCAAAATTCGTCATCGACTGCCTGCTCGACTCGCTCGATGCGGCCGAGGAGCTGATCCTTGCATCCGAGACGGCAGAGCCCGCGGCAGCGCAGCCGGTAAACACCGTCGCGCTCGCGGACGCCTGAGCGCGCAGAAAGGCGGCACCGCGCCATGAAAAAGAAAAAGACCCGCCGCGCGACCCGGGCGTTTTACGCCGGGCTGTCCTACCTCTCGCCGCGGTGGAACACAAAACTGTTATTCCTGCGCAAGTTCGGCCGTCTGCCGGATCTGAAGCACCCGCAGACGCTCAACGAAAAGCTGCTCAAGCAAAAGCTCGAGCGCTTCGGCACGGACCCCGTCGTGCGCCAGTGCGCGGACAAATACCGCGTGCGCGACTATGTGGACGGCTGCGGCTGCGGCGGCACGCTCAACCGCCTGCTCGCCGTGTACGACCGGCCGGAGGACATCGACTGGGACGCGCTGCCGGAGCGCTTCGCCGTCAAGTGGAACTTCGGCTGCGGCTACAACCTCATCTGCACGGACAAAAGCGCGCTCGACACGAACGCTGCCGAAAAGCAGCTGCGCGCCTGGGGGCGCGAGCCGTTCTGGGCGTATTACTCCGAGCTCCAGTACCGCCATGTGGACAAGAAACTGCTGATCGAGGAATACATCGGCACGCCGGACGGCACGCTGCCGGAGGACTATAAATTTTACTGCTTCCACGGCCGGGCGGATTGTGTTATGCTCTGCGTGGGGCGCGACGAGGGCTGGCCGAAGTTTTATTTCTTCGACCGGGACTTCCGGCTCCTGCGCATCAACCGTGACTCGCAGGCCGCACCCGAGGACTTCACGCTGCCGAAGCCGGCAGGGCTGGACGAAGCCTTAGCCATTGCCGACCGCCTGAGCAAGCCGTTTGACTTCGTGCGCGTGGATCTGTATCTCACGCCGCGCGGCGTGCGCTTCGGTGAGCTGACATTCACCCCGGCGGCCGCGCTGGACAACAAGCGCCTGCCGGAGACCGACCTGCGCTTTGGCCGCAGGATGGAGGAAACACTATGAACATTGCCATTCTCGGCGCAGGCAACAGCGGCTGCGCACTTGCGGCCGACTACGCCGCGCGCGGCCATGAGGTCACGCTCATCAAGACCTCGCACAGCCTGCACGACGACAATTTCTCGTACCTGTGCGCGACCGGCGGCCGGATGCGCATCCACGAATTCGGCACGGACACGGACTGCGTGATCGCGCACCTGTCGCGCGACGTGGCGGATGTGCGCGGCAAGGACATCGTGCTGCTGTGCACGCAGACGGGCTATCACCCGGACGTGCTGCGGCGCGTCGTGCCGTTTCTGACGGCGGGGCAGATCCTGCTGATGATTCCGGGCTACCTCTCCACCGCCTACGCGCTCGGGCTGCACCCGGCCGACGGCGTGATCTTCGCCGAGGCGGAGAGCAACTTCATCGACGGGCGCATCGGCGCGCCGGGCGAGTTTCAGGTGGGCTTTCGCAACGTGCGCAACCCCATCGGCGTCTACCCGCACAACGCGCTCCCGGCGGCACGGGAAGTGCTCGACCGGCTGGGCACGCCGTTTGTGTATCTCAGGAGCGTGGCCGAGGCCGCGCTGCACAACCCGAACATGATCGTGCACACGGTCGGCGCCGTGATGAGCATCCCGCGCATCGAGGCCACGCACGGCGACTTCTGCATGTACCACGAGGCGTTCACGCCGTCGACCTGGAACCTGCTCGAGGCGCTCGACGGCGAGAAAATGCGCGTGCTCGAGCACCTTGGCTGCGACCCCGTGCCGTATGTCGAGGCGTGTAAATTCCGCAACAGTCTCGACGATGCGCGTGACGCGAAGGAGGTCTTTTTCGCCTACGCCGCCATGCCGGAGCGGGCAAAAGGGCCGCTGACCGTGCGCTCGCGCTACATCACGGAGGATGTGCCGCAGGGGCTCGGCCTGCTGGAGTCGCTGGGTGCGGCGCTGGGTGTGCCGACGCCAGTGTGCTCGTCGCTGATTGAGATCGCCTCGGCGGCGCTCGGCTGTGACCTGCGCGCGCAGGGCCGCACGATCGAGCGGCTCGGCCGGGACAACATCCGGGCCATTCTGGACGATGCAGAGAGGGGCGCTGAACCATGTCCCGCTGGAACGCACTGAAAAAGACTTACCGCATGTGCACGCGCCTACGCGCGCAGCGCGGCGGCAGCCGGACGGGCTATCTGCTCGACGCGCTGTGGTGCAGTGTGCGGCACGGCGCATCGCCGGAAAACTACTTTGTGCTCCGCTTCTTTGCCCTGCCGGACTGGCAGCGTGCGGCCTTCCTCACATCCGGCCGCTCCGGTGCGCTCGACCGGGCGCTCAACCGCAATGCCGCGGCGGCGGAAAAGGAAGCCCTTGCAAGCAAGGCGCGCTTTCTCACGGTGTTCGCGCCCGATGTCCGGCGGGCACACGTCTACGCACCGGAAGCGGACTTTGCCGCTTTCTGCACCTTTCTGGATGAGAACGACACGTTCTTTCTCAAGCCCGTCGGCGGCACGATGGGCCGCGGCATCGAGCGCCGCCGCAGCGCCGCTATCCCCGACCGTGCCGCATTTTACAACGACTGCCGGGCGCAGCGGCTGCTGCTCGAGGCATCCATCCGGCAGCACCCCGCGCTCGAGGCACTCAGCCCCGGGTGCGTCAACAGTGTGCGCGTCAACGCCGCGCGCGGCCGCGGCGGCCGCGTCCGGCTCATCGGCGCGTGCCTCAAGTGCGGCGGCCAAGGCGCCGCGACCGACAACTTCCACACCGGCGGCATCGCCTACCCGCTGGAGCTGGCGTCCGGCCGCGTGTCCGGCCCGGGCCGCAACAACACCGATCTCGGCGACTATACCCGCCACCCGGCATCGGGCGCGTATCTGCCCGGATTTCAGGTCCCGTTCTGGCCCGCGCTCACCGCGTGCGTATACCGGGCCATGGACCGCGTGCCCGGCATGGGCTACGTCGGCTGGGACATCGCCGTCACGCCCGACGGGCCGGAGCTCATTGAGGGCAACTGGCACTGGCCGGGCGGCAACATCATTCAATTCGACGGAGTGGGCAAATATCCGCTGCTCCGGGACTGTGCAGGTGAAACCGATGAAGAACATCCTCACTGAAAATAAACTGGTCAAAAATCTCCGCGCCTACCCCGTGCTGCACAAGCGCTGGTGCGACTACGTCAAAGGCGTCTGTGAACTGCCGGAGGGCTTCACGGCCGAACAGCTCTTTCACGACTACCTCAAGGTGCGGCGCAGCAACCCGGAAAAGCGCGTGTCCATGTCCGAGTACATGATCTTCGGCTTCTACGGCCTGACGACCGCGCAGCAAAAGCAGTACCTCACCGACGTGGAGGCGACGTTGCTCATGCGCCCGTACAACAGCGCCGCCGAGCCGTATCTCAAGAGTAAGGTAACATTCCTGAAAAATTTCACGCAGTTTGTCAGCCGCGGCTGGCTGTACCTGCCGGAGAGCGATCTTGCAGCCTTTGACGCCTTTGTGCGCCGGTACCACAGCATCGCGCTCAAGCCGCAGTATTCCAGCTGGGGCATCGGTTTCCGCAAGCTGACGGAGGCTGAGTGGAACGCAGCACCCGACCGGCAGGCGCTGTTTGACGAGCTGTGCGCGGGCAAGTATCTGGCCGAGGAATTCATCCAGTCGGATGCCTCTCTCGCGCGCTTTCACCCGGAGTCGCTCAACACGCTGCGCGTGATCACGTTCCGCCGCGGCGAGCGCTTTGAGGTCTTCGGCGCGGGGCTGCGCGTCGGCAACAACGGCCTGCACGTTGACAACGCCCACGGCGGCGGCATCTTCTGCGAGATCGACCCGACCACCGGCGTCATCATAACCGACGGCCTCGACGAGCACGGCAACAGCTACATTCTGCACCCGATGACCGGCGTGCGCTTTCGCGGCACGCCCATCCCGCAGTGGGAGGAGATCTGCAATTTCTGCCGCAGCGCCGCGCAGACGCTGCCGTGCCTGCGTGTCGTCGGCTGGGACGTGGCCATTCTGCCCGGCGGCAAGCTGGAGCTCATCGAGGGCAACCACAACCCCGGCATGAACATCGTGCAGGCACCGGCCAAGCACGGCGTGCACGACAAGTTTGCGCACATGCTGCTCGACTTTTACGGTGACCCGGCGCAGTACGCCTACGAGACGGTGAAGCAGCCATGAGCAATTTCACCTTTTCGCCCACGGATATTCCCGGCGTGCAGATCGTCGACGTAAAGAGCTTCGACGATGCGCGCGGCTATTTCATGGAAACCTACAGGGCGGCCGACTTTGCCGCTGCCGGCATCACGGATGCGTTCGTGCAGGATAACCAGTCCTGCTCGCACCGCGGCGTGCTGCGCGGGCTGCACTTTCAAAAGCGGCACCAGCAGGCAAAGCTCGTGCGCGCGATCTCGGGCCAGATCTTTGACGTCGCCGTGGATCTGCGCCGCGGCAGCGCGACCTACGGCCGCTGGGTCGGCGTCGTGCTCAGTGCGGAAAACCGCCGCCAGCTCTACATCCCGCGCGGCTTTGCCCACGGATTTCAGGTGCTGAGCGAGCAGGCGGTCTTTGCCTACAAGTGCGGCGACGTGTACCACCCTGAGGACGAGGGCGGTCTGCGCTACGACGATGCGGACATCGGCATCGTCTGGCCGGGACAGGACACGCCCATCCTCAGCGAAAAGGATCAAAACTGGCCGGCGCTGCGTGCGCTCGGCATCGAGCTGTGATGTAGCAAGCGCTGCGGAGGTGAGATCATGAACATACTCGTCACCGGTGCAAACGGCCTGCTCGGGAGCTCCGTTATGACGGAGCTGCGCCGGCGCGGTCATCACGGCATCGCCGTCGGGCGCGCGCCGCAGTGCCGCAGCACAGACGCGGCGGCGTATGTGCAGGCAGACCTCTGCGATGCATCGGCTGTGCAGGCGCTCTTTGTCGGCGTGCAGCCGGACGCGGTCATCCACTGCGCCGCATGGACGGACGTGGACGGTGCGGAGCTGCCGGAAAACCGCGAGCAGGTGTTTGCCGTCAACCGGGACAGCACGCAAAACGTGGCCGAGGCCAGCCGTGACCACGGCTGCAAGCTGCTGTATGTGACGACGGACTATGTCTTTGACGGGACGTATCCCGCCCCCTACCCCGCGGACTACGACCGCTTTGCCCCGCTGAATGTCTACGGGCAGAGCAAGCTCGACGGTGAGCGTGCCGTGTGCGGCACGCTCGCGCAGCACTTCATCGTGCGCACCTCGTGGCTCTACGGCGCGGGCGGCAAAAACTTCGTGCGCACCATGCTGCAGCTGAGCCGCACGCACGATACGCTGCGCGTCGTATGCGATCAGGTCGGCACGCCGACCTATGTCCCCGATCTCGCGCGGCTGCTCGCCGACATGGTCGAGACCGACCGATACGGCCGCTACAACGCGGTCAACAGCGGCGGCTACGTGAGCTGGTATGACTTCGCCTGCGAGATCTTCCGCACCGCCGGCATCCCCATGACCGTGCTGCCGGTGACGACCGAGGAATATGGCCGCAGCCTTGCCGTGCGGCCGCACAACAGTCGGCTGGACACGGCCAAGCTGGCAGCCGCCGGTTTCCGGCCGCTGCCTAACTGGCAGGACGCGCTCGCGCGCTACCTCGCCGCAGAACAACCATAAACGACCGGGGCGTCCCGCACCAATGTGCGCGGACGCCCCGGTTTTCTGTTATTCAGCGCTTGGGCCTGATGAGCGACACGAACGACTGGATGCCCGTATCCTGCGAGCCGCGCGGATAGACCAGCAGCGTGCGCGCCTTCGCCTTGAAGCCCTGCACCGGGCGAAACACCACACCGTCGATCCCCCAGCAGGCGACGCTCGCCGGCATGATGCTGAAGGCGATGCCGGTGTTGATGATGAGGGCGATGCTGTAAAAATCGTCGGCATACATGCGCTTATTCTCCCGCAGGCCCATGTTGGCATACATGCCCGCGATCAGCCCGGCCGAGGGCTGACTGTCCTGCGCGCGGTTGAGCACGATCGGCATGCCCTTGAGCTCTCTTGGGTGGATCTCTTTTTTCGCCGCCAGCGGGTGCGAAGCGCTGATCATGACCATGCACGGATCCGAGAGCGTGACGCGGCTGTCGAGCCCCTTGCCGAGCTCCACGCCGAAGCCGGAGAGCACCGCCATATCCAGCTGCCCCTCGGCCAGACCGCTGAGCAGGCTCTGGTTGCTGCCGAGCTGGAACTCGATCTCCGCCTCCGGGTGCTGGCGGTGATATTTGCGGATCTGCGAGACGATGGTCCACAGCTCATAGGCCCCGGCGTAGCCGATGCGCAGATCCGTCGCGTTGCCGAGCGCAACCTTCTTGCCCTGCGCCGCGGCGCCGTTGTAGCGGATCATGAGCTGCCGGCACTGCCGGTAGAACACCTCGCCCGCCGGCGTCAAGCTCACGCCGCGCTTGCCGCGCACAAACAGCGCGTAGCCGAGCTCCTGCTCGAGCAGCTTGATCTGCTGGCTGACGGCCGTCTGCGAGATACACTGCTCCTCGGCGGCACGGGTGAAATTGAGGTGCTCTGCAGCCGATAAGAACACCGGAAGGCGCTGAATGCTCACAGTTTCCACACTCCTTGTCGAATAAGCAACGCTCAGCAGCGAAATATTGCTTTCTTTTATTATATCCATAACTTTTTCTTCTGACAAGGTCATAAAACGATATTGGACTGCGCTCTATAAAAATGATACAATTTTAACAAGACGAGCATCAAGTCACACCCGTTCAAGGGTCATCAAACATTCCGTTTCATAAGGAGGACAAATACCATGGAAAAGATGCGTTTTGAAGGCAAGGTCGTCATCGTGACCGGCGCGAGCTCGGGCATTGGCCGCTCGACCGCGCGGCTGTTCGCCATGGAGGGCGCCAAGGTCGTCGCCGCGGCGCGCCGCCTGAAACGGCTGGAAGACCTGCGCGATAAGGTCGCGGCGGAAAACGCCCCCGGCGTCATCCTGCCGGTCAAGACGGACGTGCGCGACCCGGCACAGATTGAGGCCATGTTCGACACCTGCCTCAAGGAGTTCGGCCATCTGGACATCCTCGTCAACAACGCCGGCGTGCTCGACGGTCAGCTCCCCATCCATGAGACGACACCGGAGGTCTACGACATGATCTACGAGACCAACCAGCGCGCCGTGTTCCTGTGCTGCCAGCGCGCCATCAGGATCTTCCTCGAGCAGGGCACGCCGGCGAACATCGTCAACGTCGCCTCGGCAGCGTCCCTGCGCGGTCTGAAGGGCGGCGCGATGTACGTCACAACCAAGCACGCCGTGCTCGGCCTGACGCGCAACATCTCCGCCTCGTTTTTCGAGCGCGGCATCCGCTGCAACTGCATCGAGCCCGCGAACATCCTCACCGAGATCAACAAGGTGCCGCGCGAAAAGGGCATCGGCATCCTCGAATGGCAGATGCGCGCCGGCAAGGCTGCTCCGCTGCACACCATCACGAAGCCCGGCGAGAAGAAGCCCATCCTCGGCAAGCCGAAAGACTGCGCCAACGCCATCGCTTACCTGGCCGACGACGTTGCCGCTCGCTACATCTCCGGTGCGGAGCTGAAGGTCGACGCCGGCTGGCTCAACATGTAACCGCCCACATCTGCTGAGAAAGGAAACGCTACTATGTCGACGCATTATAAAGATTACTACGGCACCCATATGCCGTTCGGTCAGTTCCCGAAGTTCGGCGTTCTCTCGAGCGTGAAAGTGCTCATGACGGGCACGAACATCGCCGGCCCCTTCGCCGCGAGCATCATGGCCGAGATGGGCGCGCAGGTCGTGCAGGTCGAGTCCCCGAACATGCCCTGCCAGACCCGCGGCAACTACGGCTACTCGCAGGATCACCGCAACACGTACTCCATCACGCTCAACACCCGCACCGCCAAGGGCAAAGAGGTGCTCGAGAAGCTGATCGCGTGGGCGGACATCTGGATCGAGTCCGGCCGTCCCGGCACGTATGCCAAAAACGGCCTGAGCGACGAGCATATGTGGAAGATCAACCGCAAGCTCGCCATCGTCCACGTCTCCGGCTACGGCCAGACCGGCCCGGACAAGAACAAGGCGGCCTACGACGTCTCCGGCCAGGCCATGGGCGGCTACATGTACATGAACGGCACGAGCCCCACGTCTCCCCCGCTGAAGGTCAACCCGTACCTGTCCGACTATGCCACCGCCTACAACGCCTGCATCTGCGCGCTGTCCATCATGACCAACGCGCGCATCACCGGCGAGGGCGACGCATGCGACGTGTCGCAGTATGAGACAATGTTCCGCCTGCTGGGCAGCTACCCGGCCGAGTGGTTCAACAAGGGCTACCCCGGCCCGGGCGAGCCGGTCAAGTACCGCACCGGAAACGTCAGCGACATCGCGGCAGGCTTCTCGTTCTACGACTGCAAGGACGGAGGCACGATCTTCATCGGCATGGTCGGCGCCGGCAACACGAAAAAGGGCTACCCGCTCGTCGGTCTGCCCACGCCGGGCGACGGCACGGACCCCGACTTCCCCGAGGGCATGACGGGCTCGCTGAAGTCCCTGCCGCGCGGCCAGCGCATCGAGGCGGCCATCACGAAGTTCTGCGCCGAGCGCACCGTCGATGAGGTCGAGGCCATCATGAACAAGGCCGGCATCCCGAACCAGAAGGCCTTCGGCCCCGCGGACATCGAAAAGAGCGCGCAGTACGCCGCCCGCCACGACATCGCCACCTGGACCGACAGCGTCTACGGCGAGATGAAGGGCATCGGCATCACGAACAAATTCAAGAAGAACCCCGCGCAGATCGTCGCCTCCGCGCCGACGTTCGGCGAGCACAGCCGCGAGGTGCTGGAGTTCCTCGGCTACACGGAAGCGCAGATCGACGACATGTACGCCAAGGGCGTGACCGCGACCATGGATCCACGCGAGACAGCCATCCAGTGGCACCTCAAGGACTGGCAGTTCTTCTGGAGAGACGGCCAGGCCGAAAAGCTGGATCTGTAAAAGCATCCTATAACCATATAACCATAAATCAAAACGGAGGTTCCAAATATGGCTAGTTACAATCCCGGAACCTACGAGGGCACCGGCCGCGGCTACGGCGGTAAGCTCATCGTCAGCGTGACGGTATCGGAAAACCGGATCGAATCCGTAAAAGTGACGCAGCACAAGGAATACCGCGGCATTGCCTGGGGCCTGAACACGACGCCGATAGAGCGCTACCCCAAGCTGATCGTGGAGTACCAGACGCTGAACATCCCCACGGTCGACGGCGCAGATCTGACGTGCGCCGCCATCCTCGACGCGACGGCGGCAGCACTCAAGGCTGCCGGTGCGTCCAAGGAGAACATTGCCGCGCTCAAGGCTGCTCCCGCCCCGAAGGCGCCGGAGTACCAGGACGAAGTGCGCACGGTCGACGTGGTCGTGTGCGGCGCGGGCGCAGGCGGTCTGGCCGCAGCCATTGAGGCGAAGCTGGCCGGCGCGGAAGTCGTCATCGTCGAAAAGCAGGGCATCACCGGCGGTGCCACCGCGAGAAGCGGCGGCAAGCTCCTCGGAGCCGGCACGAAGTGGCAGAAAAAGCAGGGCCTGTACGACAACACGGACATGGTCTATGACTACCTCATGGACGTCGGCAACCGCAACGGCAAGTTCATGGACGAGTCGAAAAACCGCTATCTGGTCGATCACCTCAACCAGACGCTCGACTGGCTCACCTCCATCGAGGCGACCGTGAAGGGCGACCCCGCGGAAGTGCTCGCAGAGCCGTGGCAGCCGCTGTCCAAGCCCGTGGAAAAGGACGGCGTGCTCAAGACGCACTTTGACGTGCTCGACGTCGAACCCATCCACGTCAGCCTGCAGCCGTGGCGCGTGCACAACTCCCCCGGCGGCGGCGGACAGACCAACGGCGAAGGCGGCGAGATCTCCACGCCCCTGACGCTGTACTATGAAAACGACCTCGGCGGCGAGATCATCTACGACACCGCCATGAACGAGATCCTCACGGACGAGGCGGGTGTCGTCACCGGCGTGACGTGCACGCGCAAGGGCGGCGCCAAGCTCACGCTCTACGCAAGAAAGGGCGTCATCCTTGCAACCGGCGGCTATGCCCGCAACAAGGAAATGGTCGCGCGCTACCCCGTCGCACATTACTTCAGCAACGTGCCGCATGGCAACGTCGGCGACGGTCTGACGGCCGCCGAGAAGATCGGCGCGCTCAACTACGAGCATCCCGCCGTGCAGGTCGTGTACACGAGCCTGACCTGCGGCATCGGCATCAACGACGAGTCCGGCCTCATCGTCAACGACCGCGGCGAGCGCGTCGTCAACGAGTGGAGCTATCAGTACACGGTCAGCGACGCCATCGCCCGCTCCGGCAGCAACTGCGGCTGGTATATCACCAGCGGCAAAGAGCCCTACGGCGGCGTGCAGTACGGCTACAAGTCCGCTGTCGCCGGCAAGTCCAAAGATCCCTGCGCCACCTCCATCGAGGGTCTGGCCAAGAAGATGGGCTGCGACCCGGCAACGCTGCAGGCGACCTATGACCGCTACTGCGAGCTGGTCGAAAAGGGTGTCGACGAAGACTTCGGCAAGCCGGCCGAGTTCCTGCACCCGATCAAGGGGCCCAAGTTCGTGGCCCTGCGCATGCACCCGTGCGTGACCGTCACGTTCGGCGGTCTCGAGACGGACGTCTCCGCGCGCGTCATGAAGCCCGACGGCTCCGTGATCCCGCACCTGTACGCCGCGGGCGAAGTTGCCGGCACCGGCATGTACGGCACGCAGTACCCGACCTGCGGCACGTCGATCGGCAGCGCCCTGTTCTATGGACGCATCGCCGGCCGCGCCGTCACCGATCAGGCTTTGCTGTAATCTCCCCCTTACAGCATCCCAGATACGCAAGCGCCTCAGAGTCAAACTCTGAGGCGCTTGTTTTTTGCCCGGCAGCGCGTCTGCCGGGCGGATTTATTCCTGCCGTAGGCTGGCGTCCGAGTGAACGACCGCCTCCCAGATTTCCCGTTCCGTCATGTCATTGCTCTCCTTCACAGATTCACCGCGATCAGCGACACGCCCGACAGCACCAGCAGCACGGACGTGAGCCTGCGCACCCATTTTTCGTCCAGCACACGGCTGCACTTCATGCCCGCAAACAGCCCCAGCGCCGCAAATGGCAGGAGCCAGGCCTTCGGGTCCAGCCGCCGCCGGTTGTTCCACGTGAGGATCAGGTTGGCGGGATAGCCCAGCAGCAGGTCGATGGCGAAATGTTGGCGTTGTCCGCGCCGAAGCTCAGGATCGAGGTCAGTACCAGCGTGTTGGCAAAGCCGCACAACCCCTTGATAAAATATGCGGTCGCTGCCGCGATCACCCACAAATACATCCGCTGCCCCGTTTCTGCGCCCCTGCGCCAATTTCTGTGCTCAGCATAGCAACGAAGTTCACGGTCATGCTTCACAAAAAGGAAAATCAATTCAACGGATTGTTTATAGTAAAAAGGAAGCATCCGGTTCGGATGCTTCCTTTGTGGTACGCCCGAGCGGATTCGAACCGCTGGCCTACAGAGTCGGAGTCTGTCACTCTATCCAGCTGAGCTACGGGCGCATATTCAGCAGGAGATATTATAGCAAAGTCCGGACAAAATGTAAAGCAGGATTTTCTGTTCCCATTTGACGGCGGATATGCTATACTGGTCGCAAGAAACCTGTATCGGAAGGACACACCCTCTATGAACCATAAACGCCTGCATACCCGCCTGCTCGCACTGCTGCTGTGCTGCGCGCTCGTGCTGCCGCTGAGCGCCTGCGGCGAGGACAAAAGCACCACGCAGCAGATCTTTGCCATGGACACCGTCATGGACCTGACCGCCTACGGCAAGAAGGCCGACGACGGCATCAGCGCCGCCATCAGCATCATCAACAGCATGGACACGCTGCTCGACCCGGAAAACGAGCGCAGCAAGACCTATGAGATCAACCACGCCATGGGCGGCTCCGTCGTCGTCAACGAGCAGATCGCCAAGATGCTGCGCACGGCGCAGACCGTGTACGAGCGCTCGGACGGCGCGCTCGACCTGACGACCTACCCCCTGAGCAAGCTCTGGGGCTTCATCGACCAGAACTACCGCGTGCCGTCGGACGCGGAGATCGAGCGTCTGCTCCCGTGCGTGGACATGAGCAAGGTACAGCTCTCGAGCACGGACGACAGCGCGAACTCGCTCGTGACCATGCCGGCGGACATGTCGCTGAGCTTCGGCGCGGTGGCCAAGGGCTGTGCGTCGGACTATGCCATTCAGGCCATGCGCGCCGCCGGCGTCACGAGCGGCGTGGTGTCCCTCGGCGGCAACGTGCAGACGCTCGGCAAAAAGCCGGACGGCAGCGACTGGAACATCGCCGTGCAGGACCCGAACGACACCGGCAGCTATCTCGGTTACCTCACCGTGGGCGAGACGGCCGTCATCACCTCCGGCAGCTACCAGCGCTTTTTCACCGAGGGCGGGCAGAAATACCACCACATCCTCTCCCCCAAGACCGGGCTGCCGGTGAACAACGGCCTGCTGTCTGTGACGATCGTGTGCGAGGACGGCACCATGGCCGACTGCCTGTCGACCGCGATGTTCGTGCTCGGGCCGCAGGCAGCGCTCAACTACTGGCGCACCTACGGCGGGTTTGAGATGGTGCTCGTCAAGTCCGACGGCCATGTCATCCTCACCAACGGCCTGTACGGAAAATTCACGCCCAACGGCGACAACTATGTCGTCCAGTATGAAAGCTGATGGATAGGAAACTGCAAGATCTGGAATTTTTCCGGCGCGACGTACTCTGCGTCGCGCCGGACCTGGTTGGGCGCATTCTGGTGCGCCGGCTGCCGGACGGCACGCTGCTGCGTGCGCGCATCACGGAGACGGAAGCCTACCGCGGCGCGCAGGACACGGCCTGTCATGCCTGTCACGGGCGCACAAAGCGCACGGAGGTGCTCTATCACGACGGCGGCACGATCTATGTCTACCTCTGCTACGGCATGCACTGGATGCTCAACATCGTGACCGGGCACGTGGACGAGCCGCAGGCCGTGCTCATCCGCGCGTGCGCAGACGGCGCGAACGGCCCCGGCAAGCTGACCAGGCGACTGCAGATCGACAAGGCGTTCAACGACGGCGATATCACGACCTGCCCGGAACTCTGGATCGAGGACGACGGGCGGCACTTCGCGCTCGAGACCGATACGCGCGTCGGCATCGGCTATGCCGCGCCCGAGGATCAGGCGCGGCTCTGGCGCTGGAAATGCGGCGCACAGGAGGATTGCACATGACCTACACACCGGACACCCCACTCGAGGCGCTGGCCGGCATCGGGCCGAAAAAAGCGCAGGCATTTCAAAAGCTCGGCGTGGCGACGCTGCGCGATCTGGCCGGGCTCTATCCCCGCCGCTACGAGGATCGGACGCAGTTTCGCACGATCGCGGACGCACAGCCCGGCGAGGCCGTGTGCATCCGCGCCGCGGTCGCGGCCGAGCCGCGCGCGCAGTATGTCCGCAGTGGGCTCACGCTCGTCAAGGTGCGCATCGCGGACGACACCGGCGCGCTGGACGTGACCTACTTCAACCAGCCCTACCGCAAAAACAATCTGCACGCGGGCGAAACGTACATTTTCTACGGCAAGGTGGAAGCCAACGGCTTTCGCAAGACGATGACGAACCCCGTCTGCGAGCAGGCGGCGCGCTGCGGCAGCGTGACCAACTGCTTTTACCCGGTCTACCCGCTGACGACCGGCGTGACGCAAAACGACATCCGCAAGGCCATGACGCCCGCGCTGCACGCCTGCATCGGGCAGCTGCAGGACGTGATCCCGGCGGACATCGCGCGCACCTATCACCTCGCACAGCAGGACTATGCCCTGCAGAACATCCACCAGCCGGCCGATGCGCAGGCGCTCGACACGGCGCGCAAGCGGCTGGTGTTCGAGGAGCTGTTCGTGCTCTCGACCGCCATGGCGCGCATCCGCTCGCAGCGGCGCGCCGAGGGCGGCATCCGTATGAAAGCCGCCGACCTCGAGACATTTTACCGCACGCTCCCCTTCTCGCCCACCGGGGCGCAGCGGCGCGCCGTCGCCGCCGCCGTGCAGGACATGATCTCCGGCGTGCCGATGAGCCGCCTCGTGCAGGGCGACGTCGGCTCGGGCAAGACGCTCGTCGCCGCGGCGTGCATCTGGTTTGCGCACGAAAACGACTGCCAGAGCGCCTTCATGGCGCCGACGGAGATCCTCACCGAGCAGCATGAACACACGCTGCGTACACTGCTCGAGCCGTTCGGCATCCGCGTCGGCCGGCTGACGGGCGCAATGACCGCGCGGCAGAAGCGTGAAGTAAAAGAGGCGCTCGCCGGCGGCCTGCTCGATGTCGTCGTCGGCACGCACGCGCTCATCAGCGACTCGGTGACGTTTTTCCGCCTCGGCCTCGTCATCACGGACGAGCAGCACCGCTTCGGCGTCGAGCAGCGCGCCGCGCTCGTGCGCAAGGGCGAGCAGCCGCACACGCTCGTCATGAGTGCGACGCCCATCCCGCGCACGCTGGCACTGCTGGTGTACGGCGATCTGGACGTGTCGATCATCGACGAGCTGCCGCCCGGCCGCCAGCCGGTGCAGACCGTGTGCGTGGACGAGCGCTACCGAGCGCGGCTCAACGCCTTCATCGACAAGCTCATCGGCGAGGGGCGGCAGGTGTTCGTCGTCTGCCCGAAGGTGGAGGAGACAGACGACGTTCCGTCCGATCTCAAGTCCGCCGAAGAGCACGCGCAGGTGCTGCAGCGGACGTTTCCGCAGCACCGCGTGGCCTGCATCCACGGCCGCATGAAGGCCAAAGACAAGGACGCCTGCATGGCCGCCTTCGCCGCCGGGGAGACGGACATTCTCGTCTCGACGACGGTCATTGAGGTCGGCGTGGACGTGCCGAACGCGGCGCTCATGATCATCGAAAACGCCGAGCGCTTCGGCCTCTCGCAGCTGCACCAGCTGCGCGGGCGCATCGGGCGTGGGCCGTTTCAGTCGTACTGCGTGCTCGTGTCGGACGCGCACACGGACGAAGCGCGCGCGCGCCTGAAGGTGCTGTGCGACACGGCCGACGGCTTTCAGATCGCGGAGGCCGACCTGCGCCAGCGCGGCCCGGGCGACTTCTTCGGCAACCGGCAGCACGGTCTGCCGGCGCTGCACATTGCCGACCTCGGCACGAACATGACCGCTGTCAACGACGCGCGCGACGCGGCCCGCACGGTGCTCGCCGCCGACCCGACGCTCTCCGCGCCCGAGCACGCGGCGCTGCGCGCCCAGTGCGCGCGGCTCTTCGCCGCCAACGACGGGCATTTTAACTGACATCCAACGGAGGCATCCCATGACCATCGCACAAATTCTCAGCAAAATGATTGCCGCATCCAATGGCAATATCCACGACATTGACCACCTCCTGCGCGTCTGGGCCTACGCCCGCACGATCAGCGAATTGGAGGGGCTGGACGCGGAGACGCAGTATCTTCTGGAGGCCGCCGCCATCACGCACGACATTGCCTGCCCGCTCTGCCGCGAGAAATACGGCAACACCAACGGAAAATATCAGGAGCAGGAAGGCGCTGTGCTGGTGCGCAGCTTTCTGGCCGACACCGGCATGACGGAGGAGCAGATCGCGCGCGTGGCCTACCTTGTGGGCCATCACCACACGCTGCGGAACATTCACGGCCCGGACTACCAGATCCTCATCGAAGCCGACTACATCGCAAACGCATCCGAAAACGGATACAGCAAGCAGAGCGTCATGCACTTCATGGACACGGTCATGAAAACCGCGAGCGGCAAGCACCTCGCCGCCTCCGTTCTGGGCATTTCCGCAAGTAGCCTCGGCTGCGCCGGCCGCTGACGGCGAGCACGCTACGAAACACACAGGAGGCAACGGTATGAAAATCCTGCTTTTGAGCTGCAGCACCGGCGAGGGGCACAACCACTGCGCACTCGCCGTCAAGGAGGCGCTCGACGCGCGCGGACACGAGACATCCTTCCTCGATATGCTGCACATGTTCGGCGACCCCGGGCCGCTGAGCTTTGACAAAATCCTCAACCGCATCTCGACCAAGGCGCCGGACGTGTTCGGCGTGATGTACCACGCAGGCGCAATGTACAGCGCGACCGGCGTCACCTCGCCGGTCTACATGGCCAACATCCGCCACGCGCGGCAGCTCAACGCCTTCATCCGCGACAACGGCTATGACGCCGTTGTCTGCTCGCACCTGTTCCCGATGGAAACGCTCACGTTCCTGCGCCGGTGGGAGCGCTGCGACGTGAAATGCTGCGGCATCCTCTCGGATTATACGTGCATCCCGTTTCTCGCCGAGACCGACCTCGACGCTTACTTTCTGCCGCACAGCGAAGTGCGGGAGCTGTGCATTCAGGCCGGGATGCCGGCCGAAAAGCTCATCGTGTCCGGCATGCCGGTGGCGGCGCGCTTTCTCGCGCCGATGGACAAGGCCGCCGCGCGCGCCGCGCTGGGGCTGCCGGCAGACAAAAAGATCTACCTCATCATGACCGGCGGCATCGGCTGCGGCGACGCCGTGTCGCTGTGCGACGCGATCCGCCGCGTGCCGGATGAAAACGCGCTGCTGTGCGTGCTACCCGGCCGGAACGAGGCGCTGCGGCAGGCGCTCGAGGACGCTTATCATGGGCAGGGCGTGCTGACCGTGCCGTTCACGGATCAGGTGCCGGCCTATATGCACGCGGCCGACGTGCTGCTGAGCAAGGCCGGCGGCATCTCCAGCTCCGAGGCCGCCATGCTGGGCGTGCCGCTCGTGCACACGATGGCCATCCCCGGCGTGGAGACGGAAAACGCCGCGTTCTTCGCGCGCCACGGCCTGTCGTTTTTCGCGCGCAGCGTGGACGAGGCGGCGCGCTTTGCCGACAGGCTCATCTATGACCCGGCATGTGCCGAACGTATGCTGGCCGCGCAGGCCGCCTGGCTGCCGCGCAACGGCGCAGAGCAGATTGCCGCTGCCGTCACGGCACAATGAAAAGCGAAAACAGCGCCCTGTGCGGGAAAACGTTCCTGTACAGGGCGCTGATTCTTTAGATATCGCTTCCGTCCAGCTCGAGCGTCTCGGCCAGCCGCGCGGCAAAAGCCTCCGGCTGCCCGGCGACAAACTCCGCGTGCGCGCAGTCCGGAAACGCGACGAACGCCGTCTCCGGCAGCAGGCGGCGCACATGGCGGATGTCCAGTGCACGCTGGGAATATTCCTTGCTCCCATACCAGTACGACACACGCGCCGCCGTTTGCAGGCGCTTCGGCAGCGGATAGTGGAAACAGGAGTCAAACACGCGCCAGACATCGCGCCGGTCCATCCGCCCCAAGATCATGCAGACATCCTCCACCGCCGCCTGACCGAAGCGCTGCGCCGGAAACGCCCGGCGGATCAGCGCCAGGTGCCGCTGCGCAAACCGGATGACGAGATAGTTGCGCAGGGAAAAGCCCCGCGTCAGCCACCGCGGCGCGCGGTACGGCGTGATGGCCGCGTCGAGCACACACGTACGCACCGCCACCTTCCCGTCCGCCAGCAGCCGCAGCGCGACCGCACCGCCCATGGACACGCCGTACAACCCCCAGAGCGCGCTGATGCCCCGCTGCGCCAGCCAGTCGCCCAGTTCGGCCGCGATGGCCTCCACGCTCGTGTAGGGCGTCTTTTCGTCCGGGTCATGCGCCGGCAGCGCCGGTATGATGAGATGGTACTGCGTCTGCAGCCGCTCTGCCGCCGGCTGGAACATCCGCCAGCTCAGGCAGGCGCTGTGCAGCAGCAGGACAGTCTTTTCGTGTTCGGTTCCGAATTCATGTATGCGCATGGACGTCCCTCCCGAATTTGCATTCTGAATTATGATAGGCAGATATGCGCCGCGTTGTCAAGCGCGGGCAGCAAAAAAAATCGTCCGCCCGGAAGGGGAATCCGGCGGACGATTCTTTGTTGGGGACAGCGGTCACGCACAGGCAAAGTGCGTGGTGTCACACCGCTGCAGGGAATGGGGGAAGAGAAGAGAGGTGAGGTGATTTGGCTTGATGCGTCTGTTGTTGGTATCGGTAACCGGAGAGATTCCGGGTACGATCGGAAGAAATTAACCGACGAGCGCCTTGCCGAGCGCCTGGCAGGCCGCGAGGGCCGCGTCATCGGGCGCTTCGTTGCAGATCACGCTGTCGCACGCGAGCTGGATACCGGAGCTGCGGCAGTCGCGCTCCCAGTTGTGCATCCACTCGCCGCCGCCCCAGCCGTAAGAGCCGAACAGGGCGACACGTTTGCCTTTCAGGCTGGACTTGCAGCCGTCGAACATCGGCTCGAACTCCATGTCCTCCAGAACTTCAGAGCCCATGGCCGGGCAGCCGAGCGCCACGGCGTCATATCCGCCGACGGCGGAACCATCCACATCGGAGGCGGTCAGAAGCACCGCGTCCGCGCCGGCACTTTTCATGCCCTCGAGCACGGCGTTGGCCATGGCCTCGGTGTTGCCGGTGCCGCTCCAATAGATGACTGCTGCTTTTTTCATGATGGTAACATCCTTTCATTTTGTGCTGTATTTCGCTGCTGCACGTTCACGGCGAGCTGCGCAATGCTCGAGCCCGCGTGCAGACGTTGGCAATAGATCTCCGTGCACCGCTGGTATTTTGCAAAGAGGTCGCGCGCCCGCTGCTCGTCGCCGTACACCTTCCAGAGGCCGGCGTACTTGAAATCAGCCGCGTGGTGCTCGATGAACCCTTTGACGTCTTCCGGCGGATAGCTCAGAAACAGGCCGATCTCGTGGGGGAATTCGTCGTACGCGCGCAGCCGCTCGATGAGCTTCATCAGGCACTGCTCGCTGCTGCCGCAGACATAGCCTGCGTGCCGCAGAATCTCTGCTGCCAACTGGTCCTGCAGATCCCGCTCCAGATCGCGTGGGCGGTACAGATACAGCAGTGCGCTCTTGTCCGTGAATCGCAGCGGGAGGAGGCAGAGTCCTTTGGGAACCAGCACCTGGTTATACTGGCGGATCTCCATGAGCAAAGTCTCCCGGTTTTCATACGGACAAGGGAACAGGCTGCCGGTCTTGATCCCGGCCAGTGTCGGCGCGCAGAGCCGTACGACGTTTTCCTCCGACATGGCTTGCCTCCTTGTCTGTGGTTGTTTACCGGTTTTCGCGCAGTGAGCAATGCTGCGCGATTGATGGTTAAAGTTGCCTAACTCATGTGTGAAAAGCTGCGCGTTTTGTTGCTTTCTGATGCTATGATACTGCATGATACACCCGGCATCCGCTCCAAATCATCGGAACATGGCTCCAAAATGAAAAATGTCGTCCGCCCCACCGTCAGACCGCCGGCGCCTCCGGCGCGCAGCTGTCGCAGTCGATGCCGCTGCGGTAGGCGTTGGGCGAGACGCCGATGACGTCCCGGAACGCTTTGGCGAACTTGCTGCCGTTATCATACCCAAACTGGCCGGCAATATCCAGCACCGTGCGGTCGGTCTGCCGCAGGAGCCGGGCAGCGCCATGCATTTTCTGCGCGCGCAGAAACGCCGCCGGCGACATGCCGTACACGCCGCGAAAGCTGCTGTTGATGAGCGTGGCCGAGGCGCCGAAGCGCTGCGAGAGCTCCGCGACCGTCAGCCGCCGCTCCGTGTTCTCGAGCAGATATGCGCCGATCTGCTCGGCAAGCTGCACCTGCGCCTGCGGGTAGCTGTGCTGCGGCTGGGCCGCCTGCACGGGGAACGCGCTCAAAAACAGCAGCAGCTCCAGGATCTTGACTTTGAAATAGCCCTTGCGGATGGCCTCCGGCACGGAGTAGAGCTCGGCAAAAATGTGCGCCACGCCCTGTGACGAGCGCGTGACAAAGCAGGCTGAGTCCGCGCAGAATTTTTCGATGAGTGCGCTCGGCCGCACCTCAACGTCCTCGAGAAAGCACGACAGGCAGTCCGGTGCGCGTGCCGGGTCGATCGACACCGTGATGCCGTGGTAGTGCCCGGTCGGGAAGCGCGCCGGAGCCGCTGCCGCCGAGCGCCGCACGATCGCCAGATCGCCCGGCGAAAGGAAAAAGCACGCGTCGCCATACGGGTAGGCGATGCGCCCCTCGCGGCAGTGGTGGATCTCCAGACAGCCGGGCGCGCGTGTGCGCTGCATGGCGCAGGCCGTGGCGTGCACGTCGTGATACACGATCTCAATGCCCGGGAAAACCGGGAAGACCGTCTGCACCACTTCCCCATCGGTGCCGCCGAGACGATAGACCGTGTGCTCGGCATCCTGATGCAGCACCGTCGCCAGTGTGTCCGCGAAAGTTTCGTTTTGTTTTGCTGTGGCCATTGCGCCGCACCTCCCGTTTTTAGTTAGATGTATCTAATTTAGTAGGAAAATAAAAGCGCCGTTCCAAACGGCTCTATGTATACTTTATTATATCGTGCCCCTGCCGCCGCGTCAAGCGGCAGAGTACAAAAATGCCCTGCGGCCAAAGACCACAGGGCGTTTCTGGAGCTAGTGATGTGACTCGAACACACGACCTGCTGATTACGAATCAGCTGCTCTACCAACTGAGCTACACTAGCGAATTTTCAAGCATCAGCACTTGATTTTTTCAACCTACAGCGCTTGATTGCAACGTTTGAATCTTACTATATTCCGCCTCATTTGTCAACACCTTTTGTGCGAAAAAATGAGGGCAACAAAGTGCTGCCCTCATAATCATCAACTAATCATGTCTTGCTTATCAGCCTTATCTACATCCGCATTTTTTTGCGTTTGTGTGCCGAAATAGAAGCTTATAACCACAGTAAATATGGTTAAAAACTGTTCCGCAGTAATATGCCCTAGTGCGGACAGATACGCAAAAACTGCGCATAGAATGAGCGTTATTATGCTCTTAACATTAATTAGCTTTGCTAGTTTGTCTTTCATTTGCAGCCATCTCCTTTATGCTCCAAAACAGTGATTCTCGTTTCGTGATTGTGTACTGTTGTGTCAATTATATTAATGTCCTTCTTTTGTCCTTCTAAGGTGGTGCTCAATGTCGCAATACCATCTTTAAGGCTCGTCATTGCTTGTGTGTTGCTTTTTATGATTCTACCAATAGAAATAACGAAACTAATAATAACAGTAATGCCGATAAAAATTTCCCATGTCATATGCCGCACCTCCTTATGCTGTGCGCTTCCAAACATATACAGCCAAGTATGGTGGCATGTTATTGTGGGCTTGCCCACCACCAGCAGCTTCTGTCTTGCTGGCCTCAGCATAGTATGTGTTTTTACTACCTGCTTCTGGGAAGCCAATTGCTGCATTTTGCTCACCACCATCATTCGGAGCATAAATAACGTGTCTGTGGTTTGGGATTTCTTGTTCCGTCAACGTATGTGTTGCTTCGCCACCAGTTGAACCAGCTTTGTAAGTAGCACCAGCAGCAAGTAAAAATGTGTCCTTAATTTGCTCCCATGTGCCACCAAATAAAGTGCTTGGATTAATGCTATTAAGACTCATGTAAATGCTATTAACAGGATAGATAATATCAATAATATTCCTGTTATTGATTTTGAGAGTGCCATTTACATTAAAATCTGCTGCACCACTGCTATCAACTCCCCAATCGAAAATTGGTTGTGTTTTGCGTGTCTGCCCTCCGCTTTCAATTGTGGCTAGCTTGTCTATGGCGCGCGCCTGAAAAGTATAGGCTTTTGTGTAATCAAGCCCACTAATGCTAATTGTGGTGCTATATGTGTTATTACTCTTTGTCACAGCAGCGCTTGAATTCCTCCAAGCAGTAAAAGAGCCGTCTTGTGCCTTATATCTGTATTGGATGGTTAGTGTATTAGCAGCCGCACCAAAGTTACCATTCCAGTAATTGCCGCTCACTTTTAATTGCGCAACACCACTTGTGCTAGCCGCTCCTGCTTCAATGGAGCACGTCAATTTAACATAATCAATGAGTGTATGTTCAGAGCTAATCTGATTAGTAAACCAACGACTGTCTGTTGCAGTAACCTTAACCAATCCGTCTGTAACAGCCCTAATTGTGCCGCTTCCGCCATTAATTGTTGTGCTGCCAATGGTAATACTCTGCGACTTAATAGTTGCGCTATGCTTAGCAACTGCATTTGTCTTTGCTGTGACATTGCTGTAATACTTCACGAATTTCGATTTATTTCCAGTGAGCGCAACTGTTGTTGCATTGCTGTCGTAGGATTCGACAGTAATGGATGGCGCACATTGTGCTTCATTACAGTTGGCCTGCATTTGGCACATGGTTGTGCCAATCTCTTGATTGCCATTGTATGTTACACATGTGATTACGCCTTTTCCCATCTTTGTATTAGGAATCTTCGCATAAAATGTTTCTGGCAATGTAAATTTAACACTCGTTTGTGTTGTCTTTGTGGCAATCGTTCCAGTCAAGCCGAAAAAATCATAAGTCAGCGTGTGCGTGAAATTAGCAGAAGCTCTATTAATTGTGATTGTTGCATCACTACCAATGTCCGCTGCGCTACAGCTAACACTACTTGCTCTTGGGATAGTGGTTAGTGTTAAGCTGGCCTCTTTACTTATTTCTCCTGCGCTAATCCTTGTGTCCATCCATGTGTTAGCTGAAACACTGCCTGTGCCGTCACTGTTATGTGAAACAGTGAATGTTGCATCAAAAATTGTAACTGTTGTGTTTGCTGGCAATGTATATTCAACGCTGCCAGATGAGCCATTGAACACATAATATCCTGTCCTGCTGTTGGCATTATAGCTCTGGCCGGTCTGCGTGCTCGTCCATAGCATTCTGACTTCACTTGTATTGTTGGCAACGGAATATGAAACCTCTGTCAACGTTAAACTATTGTAAACAGCCATCTTCCCACCTCCTTAGCTTCTAATCCAGAAGCAACCTGTGCGGCTGCCATAGTCCTCAAATCGGCTGTTTGTGCCTATAATTAAATATGTCGTAGCGTGTAAATTCTTAGCGTCTACACCTGTATTATCAGCGGTTAAAACCTCTTCTGAGCCTTTATAAATGCTCATGCCATCTTCGTCAATTGTTGTGCTCATTTCTGAGTTAGTTTTACTAATTGTCAATCCGCTATCATCAAACTTAAATCCTGTTGAGGTTGTGACTTTGCTTGCACCCTTTGCAACCTCAGTACTAATTGCAAGCTGCACTTGTTCGCTCGTCATTGTTGCATTAACTTTATTTGTCAGTGATTCAAACTGAGCGGCATTGCTCTGGTTTTGTTCTCCAATGCCTTTTTGCATATCAACAATAGTACTATCAATGTCGCTTTGCTTCTCAACGATAGTTGCAACACTTGCAGATATATTATTTTTTTCAACTTTAAGCTGTGAAATATCTGTTGTATTCGTCTTTTGCTGCCCTGTAATGGCGTTAATCTGTGCCCATGCAGCATCACATACAGCGGTTGTATATTCTGTGGTTGTAGGATTGTTGTAAACTATTTTGCTTCTAGTCCAGATATATTTACCCTCTTCCCAAGCCGGTTGTGATGCACTCCATGAGCCTCCTGCAAGCTCTGTCTGTGAGGTGCTAATGTAATACTCAGTTGTGACGCTAGTAATGCCTCTACCATTTGTGCCATTTTTGCCATCAACACCATTAATTCCGTCTTTTCCGTCTGCACCTGTTGCACCAGCTATGCAAGTGGCATTGCGTGTAATGCTTGTGCCATCTGTGTAGGTAATTTTTTGCCTACTCCACATGTACTTGCCCTCTTGCCATGCAGGTGCTGTTGTGCTCCATGAGCCACCTGTAGCAGAAGTGGTGCTAGTGCTCAGATAATATTCAACATCTACTTGTTTAACTGTCTTTTTAATCGCTTGAGTCTGGCTATTCATTTCAGAGGCCAATAAAGTAATTTGCTTTTCTTGCTTATCAACCCTTGCATAAGTCTGTTTAATTGCGTCTCCTAAACTTGTGGGATTGCTCTCAGTCTCAGTGCTGTTTGCGTCATACTTCCATTGCGTTTTTTCCGAAAGTGAGCCATCATATTTTATAGTGTCATTTAGCAAATAAGCAGTTAAGGCTTTATTATCTTTAGTTGTCAGAGCAATTTTATCTCCCACTTCAAGCGCTGGATTGCCTCGCCAAGTGCAGTCGAATACATCAATGCTAATGTTACCAATGGTTGTTATGGCATTGTGCACCAGAGCGGCTATATCATCCCTAAGCTCCCAAAAAGCATTGTCACGCACATATTGAGTGCTACCAACAAGAGTAGTGCTCTCAGAGACATTATCCCCTAGCTCAGTGCACATGCATATTGTTTGCAGCCTGTGCCCCACTCCGCTTTTTAGCGTGATATATTTTGATTTATCAATGCTAATAACAGCGTTACCATCTTTGTCAAGCTGCTTGAAGCATAATTTATTATTGGAATCTAAAAAGTAAATTGTCTGTGTAGCCTCTGCCACATCATCAAGTGCCTCTCTGAGTGTTTCAGTGCCATCAAAGTTTGCGCCATTTGGATAGCTCAAAATAAAATTAGTGTGCCCTATTGCAGACACACCAAGTGTAGAAGCACACGCTTCAACAAATTGTTTTATTGTGTATGGCTTAGTAAGCACCAATTCGCTTACAGCATGCTCAGAAGCCTTATAAATGGCATCATATGCAGTTACAGATAACTCATTAGTATTCTCATCCCTGTGCACTTCTGATACCTGAAAAGTGGGATATATCTTATATTCTGTAGTGCCATCTGGCAACTCTGCGCCAAGGCTAATCTTTATAGTGTTGGCTGTTGAAATGTCTAGCTCTCTCTGCACATCAATCAAATGCACATTGAGTCTATGGCAAATGCCAAAGCCAAAAAACTTGCCATCTTCTCCGACACGCTGAATGTCAAAGCTTATAACTTTATCCGCTTGTGTATAAGTAGCCACCAAAGTAGAGCCATTATATAGCTCTACCTTGGCTTTAATTCTACGCACAGAGGCGGAAATAGCAGAATTATATGCGCTTGTTGTAGCTAGCATATTTCCACCTCCTTATAGCTCATTGAATTTTAGATTAAATTTCTGATACATTATTTTTGAATCCTGAATCGTGTAATAGCTAATATCATGCGATGCAATGATGCAGCTTACACCAGTTTCAAGTGCATTTGTCTTTGGATTGCGGAAGCTAATGCTAACGTTAAAGGCATCTATTGCCGCCAATAACTTAGCCATTGCAATTGTATCGAGTGGAATTATCTCCACCTCAAACGTGCGCTTTTTGTTTATGTAGTCAACTACTGTGTCACGATTTGCGTTCTGCTGGGCATTATAATTAACATCTGTGCTAATTTTAAGGCCGCTAACATAGGCGCTAAAATCTGTGCTGCCAATTTTGAAATATGCCATAATTCCACCCCCTTTATACTAGATTTAATGCTAAGCTGCCGCGCTGTCTAGTGAGCGCATTAATGCTATCTACGCTAATTTCGGCAAAAGTCTTGCCATCAACTTGCATTATAATGGGCTGACTGCCGCCCATCTTGCTAGACAATTTATCAGCAATCTTATCAAGCCATTGTGTGTTATTTTCGAGAGGTACAATTGCCTCAGCACCAGCCTCTCCTAGGCCGCTTAATCTGCCTCCATTATTAAACAGTGTTGGAGCATCAAAAACGCCGCCTTTAGCGTACCAGTCAATACTAAACTTAGGTACTTTGGGCGGCATCAAACTAAATTCACCTGAAATATTAATGTGAGGCATTTTAAGCTTTGGCAAGCTCCAAGAGAAGTTAAAGAAGCCTTTGATTTTATCAATTACATCTTTAACAGTCTGCTTCGCTGCTTCTAGCTTATCTTTAATACCCTGCTTGATATTGTCAAATATATTTACAACTGTCTCTTTTGCGGCATTGAAGCCATTACTAAATTTCTCCTTAATGTTATCTACGACATTGCTAACCGTCTCTTTTGCGGCATTAATTTTCTCCCTAATGCCGTCTTTAATTCTCGTAAAGTGCTCAATCACCTTGTCTTTTGCAGCCTGAATTGTGTCGCTCATCTTCTGCTTAATTGCATTAAATTTTTCGCTAATAGCCTCTCTAATGCTATTTACTTTATCCGCAATGCCTTGCTTTAGATTGCTGAACCATTCTTTCACGGCCTCAACTGCGCTTTCAATGGTTGAAACCATCTTGTCCCACACTTCTACAACTTTTTCTTTGATTTCATCCCAATGCTTTACACATAGGACAATAACCGCAATAACAGCGGCAATAGCAGCCACAATGAGAATATAAGGCGCAAGAGCCACTAAAGTAGCAGCAGCGCTAGCTAGTTGTGCAGCAATCAGAGCGCCCAAAGAAACAACCTGTGCTGCATCCATAGCTGCTTTAATCGCAGCCACAGCATTATAGGCAATGACAGCAGCAGTAACAACACCTACAGCTACCGCAACCGCTGTTAGAATCGGCTCAAGAGTGCCCCAATTTTCAATGGTAAAATTGACAATATCAGAGACTATATCGTTAACTGTCTGTATTGCACTAACTATATCGTCAAAAATGGCTTGTGCTTCGGGATGGTCAGCAAGCGCATTATGTATGCTTTCAACCAAGGCATCAAAGAATTCTCCGATTCTTGGCGCAATATTATCAATGACTTGCGAAACTGAATCAATCAAATCTTGTGTGAGTTGATTAATATCAGCATCATTATCCATCAAGCCTGTTAACCAGTTTTGCCATGCCGCTTTCATCATTGCAACACTGCCCTGAATGGTAGTTGCTGCTTCTTTGGCACTTGTGCCTGTAATGCCCATTTCTTCTTGAACAGCATGAATTGCTGAATACACATCGCCTAGGTTACTAATGTCATAATGCACACCAGTTAGCTTTTCTGCATCTGCTAACAGGCGCTCCATTTCTTCCTTCGTGCCACCATAGCCAAGCTTGAGGTTATCCAGCATTGTGTAATTCTGTTTAGCAAAACCCTGATAAGCGTTTTGAATAGACTCCATGGAGCTGCCCATTTTATTAGCGTTATCGGCCATATCTGTAATAGCCATATCAGTAATTTTTGCTGCCTCTGCTGTGTCTCCGCCTAAGCCTTGCAGCAAGCTAGCACTAAAGCTTGTGGCAATATCCATGTATTGATTTGCGCTCATTTGCTGATTCTTGTAGGCGTCTTTCGCATACTGCTCAACAGCGCCAGCACTATCCTTAAAAAGAGTCTCTATGCCGCCCACAAGCTGCTCATAGTCACCATAACAATCAAGTGCTTTTTTGCCAAGTGCAACAACACCAGCACCAGCAACAGCCGCACCAGCACTAATTGCTTTGCCAATTGTCTTACCAACTTTTGCCACACCATCACCCATCTTTTTAATGGTGCTATTAGCATCTTTAGCACAATTTTTTACTTCGTCTTTGAAGCTACCCATTGTTTTTTTTGCTTCTTCTAGGCTTTTCTTAAATTGGGCAATCTCGGCTTTGATAATTACTTTTAACTCTTCATTCATTTGCATCCTCCTTTCCAAATTGTTTGTTGAAAGCTTCCGCAAATTGTTTAAATCGAGCCGCTGATAATTCATCTTGTTTCTTTTGCTTTTCTTCTTGCATTTTCTCTGCATCAAAAATATTTGGATATGCTTCTTCAACAGAGGGCATCTTGGTAGACTTGTTGTAAATACGTCCTACACTAACACCAATTAGGTCAGCTAGTTGATAGTCAAAATAAGCCTGTTCCTGAGCCTTTTGTTTTTGCATTCTCTGTTTGCTCTTAAACAACCGCTCTAGCTCGGCAAGAGTCATGCTCCAAAAGTCTGCCTCTGAGATACCCCAATCCAGCGCATTATCCAATATTTTGAATATGGTATCACCAAAAGAATAGGGAGCTGGGCTACCATCAACCCTGCCCCCCTCAATTAGTTTTTTTCGCTTTCATCATTCGATGAAATCAAGCCAGACACTTTATATACATCAATAATAACCTTGATAAAATCACCGGCACTATGTCCATCTGCTATATAATCATCATAAATATCATAAGCATCATTAAGCGTTAGCCCATGATTAAGTTGCTGCAAACTTGCATTGAGCACAGCCACCATAGTAGTTACTGTGGGGAATGTTTCACCATCACCAAAAATAGCTACAGGATTGCACCCAATCTGCTTTTCAAGCATAACAATATTTCTTGTATTAAGTCTTAGCTTGTAATCCTTATTACCAGCAGTAAAATCAACATACATCATAAATCTCTCTCCTTTAAATTAAAAATAATAGTGGAGAGTGGAGAGAAATACTCTCCACTACTCCCAATTGGGTTATATTAAGCAGCAGTGCCCCAAGTCATGGCGCTGTTAGGCTTAACCTTTAAAGTGTAAGTTAGTGCAGCATTAACGCCAACACCAGCAAGAGTTACAGAGCAAGTACCACTAAAAGTGCAAGTGGTATTGTCAGGAAGAGCAACCTGCCAAGAGCAAGAACCAGTTAGTCCCTGTAGTGTAGTAAACTGCTCTTTTTCGTAAAGAAAAGTGAATCCTAGAGAATCACCATAATTTAAAATGCCATCTGTATACATATGTGCGGCATCAGCTAGAGTAGTAATTTCGATAGCTTCTGCCTCGCCGCCTAAATCAGGAATTTCCTGTAAGTTAGTCAGAGCGGTATAGCTAGCAGTTTCCCCATTCTTGTAGCTCAACTTAATGCCTTTTGAAATAGTTGCCATATTTCATACCTCCAAATTTAAAAATCTTCGAGTCCTAAAGCCTCATAAGTCATAATCTTTTGTATCATCGCAGAATTTTTGTCATACATTTCATTGCAGCCAACTCTTTTAAAACCAAGTGGGCGTAATTTCTTATCAATCTGCAATGCGTATTTCTGCAAATCTGCTATTTGTGTGCCCCATACTTTAATTTGATATTGCAAGCGGCTATAGCCTAAAGTATCTCCTTCTTCTGCCGCCGCATTGGATATCTCCATATAGCTGATACAGGGAGTTGCTAGGCCGCTGTGCAATGTCATTTCGTAATGTACTGGAATACCAATTGTTTTGAGGGCACTAACAAGGTTGCTATGATAATCAATCATTGAGTAAGCCCTCCTTTATTAATGCTATAATTTTTTCTCTGTTCTCATTGAGCGCTGGGCGCATATATGGCTGTGGGTGCTGTCCCCTTGTAATATGCGTTTTCTTTTTATCGTCTTGGTAGAGCCAAGGCACATCTTTGCGCCCATCTCCATTCTCAGCAAATAAACCTGTGCCATACTCAACATATGGCGCATATTCTAGTGGGCTGTATATGTCCGCATTAATCTCATTACCATCTGTCTCAACTTTGCTTGCAATACTACGCCTCAATGCACCTGTGTCTTTGGGTGCTTTCTTTTTTGCTTCTTTCTCTACTAGAGCAGCAGCCTTGCCTACAGCCTTTTGAATGCCATCTAAGTCATATAGCTTGTTCAGTTTATACAGGATTTTGTCATATCCATCAAATTCCACAGCCATTACTCGCACCTCGCCATAAAAACCTGTTTGAGTCTGCCATATGGATAGACATAGAGCACCTTGAGCCTATCAGAACCATATGCTATTACATATTTGTCATTTATTTGTGCATCGCTTGTAAGCCCAATATACTCTGCCTGTGCATAAAGCACATTATCCTCAATTCGCTTAGATAGCACATTAATTGCCATTTTTACAGTGCCTTTTTTGTCACTCAAAGCCGGTTGCCCATATGCATCTAACTCGCCATAAATACAATAATCGTAGTTTCTCATTTGAGAGTTAATCATATGTTACACCACCTTAATGCGGCGCTTGCGGTTGAGCACAGCTAATATGTCTGCCGGATAGCCGTCAATATATGACGCAGAAACACCACTATAGCTTTCACTTGCAAGCCCCTCTGTGTCCATTCGATTTAGCTTAATCACAGCAATGCGCTCTGCTATAATCTCTAGCTCATAGTCAAGCTCACGATTGCAATAACCTTGTACTTCGGCTAGTGCCATCTTCATAGCTAAACCAATTTGAGCGTCACTGTAATTGGCGGCTGCATCGCCAAGCATTAATTTGATTTCTTCAATCATATTCTTGTAACCTCCTTAATTAAATGGGAGGGGAGGCGAAGGTTAAACCTCAACCTCCCTGTTGTTTAGTTAAATTATGCCCCTGCCTTTTTGACAAGCTTAATGCTCTTAGTCTCATCAACAAGAGCCATGACACCATGACGCTCGTAAACAACAGTGTTGTCCTTAGTCTCGATGTTTCTATCCTGCTCAATATCACCAGCCTTCTTAACGAAGAACTTAATCTGGTCTTTAGAGGTAATATAAATAGTGCCAGCAGGAACTAACTTGCTGAAAACGCAAGGAACACCAGCGATAGTACCAAACTGACCGTTATAAAGAATCTCACCCTGTCTGGAAGCCTTGTAATCGGGGTCTTTGCGAATAATAGCCTTACCATCTAAGCCCATAACAATAAATTGGTCACTCTCAACCTCACGGTTAATCTGCGCGAGTGCATCAACAATTGCATCATAGTTTAGCGTGGTGTATTCAAACTTGTTGGTAATCTTGGCAAGCTCCGTGAAATACTGAGCACGAATGTCATTAGCCATTAGCTCAGAAGCGCCAGCAGTCATAACATCAAGAATATAAGGGTCTTGCATGACATCCATATCATTGTAACCAAAGGTTTGCTGATAACGCTCAACTTTGTATTCAGCGGGGACTAGTGCAACAGAACCCTTAGTAGTATTCTTGGCACCCTTGGCAAGCTTCTCAACAGCGCCAGAGTAGGTGTACTTGTTAATAATCTTCTTGAGGCCAGCAGCCTGCTCAAGAGAATTATCAGTGGTAAATAGGGAATAAACATCAATCTTGGAATTAACAAGGTCAGTCATTTTATTTTCGAGTACAAAATTTTCATATAGTGTAATAGCCATAATTAAAATCTCCTTTAAAATTAATTTGTAGTTAGTCTCTTATATATCTCTGGATTGTCTCTGTATAGCTGAGACTGTTGAGATAGAGACATTGATTTAAATATTTCTTTTGTAATTTCGCCCTGATTGCCGCCATTACCCTTTGGTGAGTTATTGGCTAGGCGCTTCTCAACTTCCGCCTTAACAGCGGCCTTAAAGAGTTTGTCAAGCGTATCAATGTTAGCCTGTGCTTGCTCAATGTCCTCTCCGATATTGATAATGTCGGCAAATTGAGCGCTTAAGCCTCTGCTTGATAAAACACTTTTGAGCTCTGATTTATTAGCTTCAATTTGATACTTTGCTAGCTGTTCCTCTAGCTCTGCGATTTTGTTATCCTTCTCTGCCTTTGCTCTCTCATCACCATCAAGCTGAGCCAAAGAGAGCTGCTTCTGATATTTCTTTTCTTGTGTTTTAAGAGCGGCTGTAACCCTTTTATCAGTTTCAGACTGAATTAGTTTTGCAACCTCGTCTGCTGTAAAAGTTTTATTCTGCTCTTGATTCTCATTGTTCTCATTCTCATTAACGTTAATGTCGTTCATATTCTCATCCATAATAAAAAAACCTCCATAAGTTGTAGCTCTATGACTACCCCTTTAATTTAATATTGAGTTGTTCTTTAGCGTCTGCCCCTCAAAAAAGACAATAAAAAAGAAGCCTAACCAGTGTTAGACTCCTTATTAGCTAAGATATTGTTTTGTGTATTGCGTTTGCTTGAATTGCGGCTTGCCCTCTACTATTTCCATCTCTAATACAACTGGAGCGGGAGTTTCATCTAAAAGCCCTCTTTTGCCTTTTTCGTAATCGACATATTGTATTATCAGGTCATTTTTGCCCCAACAATGCCCCATCTTTTTCGCTTTGGAAAAATCCAGTCCATTATCATCGCAATATTTTTTTATCTCTCGTTCATACTTATCAAAAAGACTCTTCATAAACTCTCACCTACTTATTATCAAATGTTCTAAAATCGCCTTTTGAATTATAGATTACGGAAACTTTTTGCTTAAATTGCTTCAAAATAAAGTAATCTCCCTCTGAGGCTTGCAAAACAAACGTATCTAAGCCCGGATGTGTGTGGCCACTCCATTTATAGCCCTCTTCCGCAAGCTTCTGCGCCGTCTCAACATCGACATTAACACTATAGCTGTCCCCTCGAATAATCAGCCTATCTCCGCCCTTTGTAAACATAGCAAACTCAACGCCTGTTTCAGCGGTTAAAGCGGCTAAGTCTGTCATATTTACGTGGTTTTTGCTGACAATAATACGGCTATCATATTGAGGCATCGCATCCAATAGCTTTTGCTGCCTTTTATTCAGCGGAACGCCATAACTCCATATCGCATTAGCTTTGCCCTTACCTGTGTTGCGCTGCTCTATGGGGTTATTTATCATTATATCATCTGTTCTCTTTGTGTCAATCACCGGCACGATGCAGCAGCGGCAATTGGGATGTGCAGGAATCGGAATTTGCGCATTAATATTAAATTTCTTCTTGTCCAGTCTTGCGCATATATCACATGTGCGGCTATCTGTATCAGCCAGTATTTCTACTTGTTGAATGCCATAGCTCTTATATCTGTCCTTTGCCGCCTGAGTCTCAATGTGCGATATTTCAGTTCTGGTAATTGTCTCAGCCCTGTGATAACTCACATTAAAGCGCTCCATAAGTGTCTGCTTTAACTGTGTAGTTTTCTTACCACTAACAATGCAGTCAATCAGGCTATCATTTAATGTTTGTTGCAAGTCGTTGATATTATTCCAGACTCTCGTGCTCCATGATTTGCCATCAGCGCACCATATTTCTTGTGCAACCCTTGCAGCGGCTTGCTCATCAATAATACTAAATGCGGCATCCGATACCATAGCTGTAATTGCTTGTTTATCATCGGTTAAAGCCACATATATATGCTTATATTCCGCTTCAAACTGCTTGGACATTGCATTACACTGCTTGTCTCCAAGCCTCTGCAAACGCTTATTTAGCTGTGCTTGCATCTGATAATATTTATCTAGCTTATATAAGTCAGCAACAGTAACAGGCTTGCCCTCTTCGGCTTGCGCAAGCACCTTATCATAAAGTGCTTCAAAGTCTTTAATGGTTGACTGCATCGCATTTGCATAGTACTTGGTGAGCTGCTTATTTATTGCATTAATGCTTTTGTCGCTATAATTTTTTTGCGCGGCTAGCATTCTTTTCTGCCAATAATTCATGCACTTTCATCCTCTTCATCATCTTCTGCGTCTGTGCCGCCGAAACCATATAGCTCCATATTTTTTTGTTTCTGCTCTTGCACTCTGTCAAGCTCGGCTTTCACATCAGTAACTTGTGGAATCATGCTCAATAGCGTTTCATCACTTACAGTGCCCTTGAGCGCATTAACGATATTAACAATGCTTGTGTAGTCCTCTGGAATGTTGCGCTTAAATGTAATTTGAATATCTCTATAGACTTCTTCTCCAAGCGTCAAAGAAGCCACACCAGCAATTAGCTCAATGCGGCGCTGTAGCGCCTTTTTCATGTTACTCTCAATGGCTGCTGCTTTTGTTTCACAACCTGTTAAGCGATAGCGAATAGCAACACCTGAGCTAACACCGCCCACAAATGTCTCGCTGCTAAAGTCAGGGCATTTTGCAATGCGGTAAATATTATCATGCACACGCTTTAAAATATTTTCAATTTGCGTATCACTTGCATTCTTTGTTAGCCAATCAGCAGTCGCGCCAGAAGGTAAAATAAGCACTCTATTTGCCTTCATTGAAGCTATATCTTCTTCCTCTGCGTCTACTCCCTCAAGAGTGAGGTAAGCATCACAAAACGCACTAAAATCATCAATCTCGCCGCTTAGCAGCTCATTATAGGCATCTTGTAAAGTAATAATGCACTCAAATATACTGCGTTCATCTTTATCGAGATAGAATATATTAGCTGGGCACTGATTAAAATAATGCGGCTCTTCACTCACAAACTGTAAGCCGCCCTGTGTGCCGTGCATCTGATAGTGCTTAATAGAGGTATCACCATAAACGTCCACATTATATAAGTCGCTATCATCCCAATCATTAGCCTTGTACCAGCGCACAAAGTGAGTTAATTCTTGCGTCAAGCAATCATCATAAACGCCAAAGCAGCTAGTAGGCTCAATTAATCTGAATCTAACTTTGCCTTGTTCATCAGTGTACATTAATTCTGCTGCAACCCCATAAATAAGTGCAGCATTCAAAAAATCGCTATCTTCGTCCTGATAATCGTTGTATCTGAGGCAATCCATAATGCTATCAATATCACTATCACTGCTATAGCTGATATAACCGGGTGAGGCTATGTAACCGCAATAACTACTCACAATGTCTGCGCAAAAATTGGTAACAACTCTATTACAGGGCTTTGATGTATCTGCATAGCTTTTGCGCAATATTGCCTGTGTGCCATCATAGTAGTTTTTGTACTTTTGCAGCTTCGGCAAAACGTTAGTGTGATACTTATTAATCATCTTGCATAGCAAATCTGGTGTAAGCTCTGTTTCTCTATTTAGATTAAACATCTTCTCACCCCTTAATATTCAACGCCATATCTGTCAAATAGGGCTTTTACTTCTTCATTTTTTAAAATCTTCTGCTGCTGTCCGTGATTCAGAGCATCATATATTGTTCGCAATGCATTCTTTGTGTCCGTCTTGACAGCAGCAACTCTATCAAATAAATCTTGTCTTTTCATGTTATACCCCCAACTGAGCTAGAGCCTGTGTATAATCTGCTTCTGTCGCAATCTCTGGCTCTGTAAGTTCCGCAGCATTGCCCTCTGCATCAACCTCAACATAATTTGTAATGCTATCTGTATGTCCTAAAAAGAGGGTTTTAACGTTCAAATGCTCCTGCACTTGCTCCCCATTTTCATTTTCAGTGTATCTTGGCTCTTTCCAATCAAATACTTTGCCTTTATCGGCTTCGTATCTTGTTAAACTATAATTTGTAGAAATCATCTCATTTCCTCCTTACGCTAAACTAACTGTCCAGCCCTTGGCAGTTGCTACAGCTATCTCTTCCTCTGAGAGCGTGTTAATTGCTCCACCATCTGTAGCAGAACCAGCAGCACCCTTGAATTTGATAGTATTTGTGCCACCAGCAGTTGCAAGGTATGCACTAGTATCTGGGAGGCTGTTAATAGTTGCAACAGCGCTATCATGGTTATAGCGGCTATATTCTGCCTTAAATGTATACCAATCTGTATCATTTTTTAGGGATTGATAGGTTTCATTATCAATGACTTTTTTCTGACAAGTAATTCCAGCAGGTAGTGCGTCAACATCATATAACCCATAACCAGCAGTAGATAAATCTATGGTTTGACTTTTCCAGTTGGCAGTTTTACCACTTTCAAACGTGAAATCTTTAAGCCTATGGCAATAATCTACGGTTTGCGCAAATGCATTGCTAGTCCATGTAGGTAATGTAGACACACCTAAATTAGTTATTTTGTCAAGAACCCTGCAACTGTAACACATCATATGATACAAGCTTGCGTTATACCGACTGTTAAACAGTGTAGCAAACTTGCTGGCGAATGCGGGGAAATTGCGCAACGAGAAACAGTTGGTAAACATGTTACTAATATTGCTATATGACGCAATGCTTTCTGCGTTTAAATAATTATCTGAAATATTGCGCAATTTTTTGCTGCCAGAAAAAAGCGAATTAATATAGTAAATTACAATATTCTCGCCATTAATTACTGGAAGGGTTGTGAGCGCGGTTTCGCCAAACATGTCTGTTGCGGCAAGCTCTGTGCCAGCCTCTAAATTGATATCAAAAGGAATGCTCTGCAAGTTAGTGCCATTAAACATATTGCTGCATGAAGAAATATTTTGTGTGCTCCACTTATCAGCATAAGCAGTAATAAAGCTATCCCATTTGCCTTTGAAGTCAAAATTGTTGCAATTACCGCTAATCACAAATGCGCTATCCGGTATCTCAACGCCTGAACCACCACCACTAGGCTTAACATAGCTAACCCCTATATCGCCCTCACAATACTTGCCAGCCGTCTTTAGTGTCTTGCTGCCGCTTGCATTAATCTCAGCAATAGTAGAGCCTTTATAAGTCAATGTAACATCTGCCATTACTCAACACCCCCTGTATACTTAGGGAGTGTAGCAAGCGTTAAATAGCCTTTTTCGCTTAGTGCGCTGTTCGTGACATAATCGCCTGCCGGTGCTTTCTTTGCTAGTCCATCATCCACATACTCCTTTGTAGCAATTTGCTTAGCTGTTGTTGGAGCAGAGGCCACCTCAATCTGTTGAATAGAGGGAGTGTTGCCGGATTCACTTGCTTTTGCAGCAATCGGTGAAGATACATAGTCAATATAATTATTTATATATTCAGCGGTAATAGGGTTATAAGCACGTGTAAATCCATTTCCGTTAACATTAGTCACGCGCAACACAAATGCTTTTCGACTATCGGAAGCAGTATAATAACTCCACAGGCTAATTTCCGTTTTGTGGGCAAACTGAGAATCATAAATGCAAATTAGATTTGACGGATATGTATAACTTCGAGTATAAAAATCATCACCGAAAATTCCATTTCCAATAAGAGTTGCAAAAGCTTCGACCAATGTGTCTATTAGAGCCGGAGTAATATTCGCGCCATTCGTAAGCAAACTAAAACGCGCTATTGCTTTTTTCATGTCACCTGTTGCTGTTGAGTAATCAAGAGGGAGCATTACCCCATTTTTTACGAATACAGTTTTATTTGTAGTATTAAGCCCTAATGGTAAAACACATTTAACAGGCAATAATCCGTTAGCTGTGTCCACTGCCCCAATATTTTCACGCGCCTGTTTCTTCTGTTCGTCAGTTAATGTCTGTTGAGTATATTCAACCGAATGAGCTGGAATTTTGCCCTCAACCGCTTCAAGCTCAGACTTTGTGGCAAGTCCTGCAACCTCTGTTTTTAACGCACTATTTGTAGCAAAGTCGCTATCATTTTGTAGCTGACTAGTTTTGCTGGGAATGTCAATTACAACATCACCTGTCATACCATTAACGCTATCAACAGCGCCTCCACCTACTTGTTTAATAGGTGCTTGCAAAGTAATAGTTGCATTGCTGTTTTTTAGTTGTAGTGGCATTCGCCTCACCTCCCTATGTAAATAGGTGCAGCAAAGCCAAGACTAGCACCCTTGTAGCTAATGCGATACCAATAGCGGCCTAGCTTGCCTTGTGTGCTGTCTGCTGGAATGGTAAACACCCATGCGTCATTTGTGAATCTACCTTGGAATTCACCTAAAAATTCTTGATTTTTGTCAAAGAAAGATAAGCTGCATCCACTTGTAATATCTTTGCCATCTGCGTCTGTAATGTCTGCAATAATGTTAATATCTTCGCCGCCAACTGCTCTAACGGCATTGTATAGTAATTCAATCATAAAATATCAACTCCTATAGTCCCAATAGGGATTTATCAAAAGATTTAAGCCTTGTGCCAACACATTGCAAGCTGTACCTCAAGCTATCACAAAAGTGGTTAAATGCATCAATTGGCTTATTAATGTACTCTCCTGTTGCCTTATCTTTTTGCCATGAATAGTTTTCAAATTCAGTAATAATGCCCTCACAAGAGGGATGCACTATAATCTCATAGTTTTGCAGCTTTTGAATGCCATGAATAATACTATCTGGCCCTTTTTTGCTTGGCCTCACTCTTGTAATGCCACATCTTTTAAGCTCTGCAATGGATTTTTGCTCTGCTGAGTCTGCAATAATAACACTCTTAGCAAAGCCCAATGATTTAATTATTGCTGCTAATTCCTCATTGGTTTTGCCTGTATCTCCCCAAGTTTTGAATATCCATATCTTCTTCTCGTTTTCTTGCAAAATACTTGCAACTAGTGCTGATATATCAGTCACAAATCCGAAATCAAGTCCCACTAAAAGCTCACCCTGAATGCTCTTATAATCAAAGTCCTCAACTCGCCAGTTGTTATATACCAGCCTATCCAGTGTGCAAAACTCACCAAGCGCTTCAATTTTCCACCTGTTATAGTTTCTCTGCTTCAAAGCATCCATTCTGCCTTTGAAACTGTCATCAATAAAAGGATTGTCTAAATAAGTAGAATGCAAAATAAAAGTATCTGGTGGTGTTGTATCAGTGCTAAAGCCAAAATAATTGTATACAAAATTCGCCTTAGAAATTGGATTAAATGAAAAATACATTTGTAATGGCAAGCTATATTTCTTGCTTCTCAATGTACCATCAATCAGTTCAATATCATCTGCCGTAAATGCAGTAACCTCATCCATAAAAACATCCGAAATATCAACAAAACCTTTAATCTTTTCTGGCTCATCTAAGCCTAAACACTTAAATTCTGTGCCATTGATTTTGCAAGTTGCCCTCAATTCCGACTTATTAACCTCAAAAAATTGCCTCATATTGAAATCATCAAGAGTTACCATCAACTCTTTCCAAACGCTATCACGCAATTTATTTGTTTCTTTTCTCATGAGCAAAATAGTTCTTCTCTCTTTTAGTCCCTTTAAGAACAATTTTTGCATAATAAATTTCGTTTTGCCACTTGCTCTGCCGCCCCAATAGACATTATATCTGTAACTATAATCCCACAAATAAGGGTAATATAATGGCACAAAAACCTTCTTACTAATGTTGAGATTAATCATTCTCATCACCAGTTATATTAATATTTATTTTATTACTGTTAATATCAAGTTGCTCAATTGGCTTCTGTCCAATGGTATCTCTTATAATCTCAAAAGCCTTTGTGTCTCCTTTTAGTGCCTTTTGAATCAGAGCCACAGTAATCCCCATATAATTATCCTCTTCGGGTTTACCCTCTTGCGGCTGAGATAACGCTAGTAACAATAACTCTTTTAATTCTTTTTTTCTTTTCCTTGCCTTTGCACTAGCCTTGCCAGCCCTTGAATTCCTTTCTCTAATTTCTTCCGGGGAAGCATTATTAGCAGTAAGATTGGCATATTTACCAGACATAACAGCCACCTCCTTTTTATTACTTAAAAATCCTCACTAAATGCACGATTTTTCAGGTTAACCCTAGTAAGAGGTATAATTACCCTCCCAAAGCGTCAACCTGAAAAACCATAAATAATTGTATTAAATTAGCATATTATATAATCACAATCTAAATCCCACAAAATAGTATCTTCTGACAACAGGCCGCAAAGCGCACACTTGCTGTTGTTCTTCTCAAAGCATCTCACTTTTCGTAGGACATTATTTTTTAAGTATTCTTTTAACTCCGCGCAATCAACAATAAATGTCTCGCCTGAGTAAGCATCCCTATATGCAATAAAGTGATTATCTAAATTGGCTGCAACTATTTTCGGCCACCAGCCTATTTTCTTTCTCCAAACGTCACTCTTATATTCCACCACAAAATTGCCTGTATTACAGTGCGCATAATCGTTTTTAACCTCAAAATGTAAAATTTGTCCATCATGCAACACATCACGCACCAAAAAATCAACACTCTTCTGCTGCCACTTCTCGACTTCGCTAACGTCTTTTACATTTTTTGCGCCATATTTTTTTATTAAGTATTTGCTAAAGGCTTCCTCACCCGGTTTACCCTGCGTTTCTATGCATTTGCAAAAATCATCCCAAAATTGACTCATAATTAAAGTACATTAACAAATGTACTTTTTTGTTTCTGCTAACTGTTAATCTCCATATGGAGCTCCTTTCTTTATAATTCATTAAAAATTGCGTATAAATGCCCATTTTTTGAGCATCAAACTATTTACCTATGTGTAATTACATTCCTCAGAAGAGGGATGCAAAAATGCATTATTTATTAGCTATTCGCCCTTAGAAAAAGCGATAGCAAATTGCTGCCTTTTTGTAGCTGTCAAAGTCGAACGCAAACACCTTATCAATGCAAAAGCGCTCCTTGATATACTTGCTCATCATTTCCTCATCGGCTTCATCAAAGCGCATAAGCTGATTGTTTAGCACCATTTGCCCCTCATTAAAATCAATGTAAAGCTTATCAACATAATCAACCATGAACCACACACACATAAAGTTGTTTAGACTTGCCCATTCATCATTGTCTAGCGTAACAGTAACGTCCTCAACGAATGCACCAAAATTATCAAAATTAAAATCACTAATCTTCTTCATAATTCATTCTCTCCTTCAAAATCTAATAAATATATACGTTTTTTCATCATTAAATGCACAGCAAGGGAAAATATACTAGCAAGCGGCTATGTACAAATTCCCTCACTATTTGTTCGGTTTTTAAGCGCAAGAAGCATTAATGCCCTGCTGTAAATAGTCTCTATAAAGCATATTACAAACCATCTTACCATCGCAGTCTTGATGATAACCAAAAGCATCCCTCTTGGCATTGTAGCTGTCAAAGCTATACTCTTTGTGCTTGTCCGCAAAATCAGTAAAAGCAGTTATATCTAGGCCGATATGATTAAGACAGTTGTTTAATGCGGTTATACTAGTGCCACCAATATAGTCAATAATAGATTTGTGTTCAGCATAAAGTGCATCATCTTTGGCACGCTCTGCTTTTTGCCGCTCTTGCTGTTTTGCTCGTAATAGTGCATCAATGTTTTCTAGTTGTTCTCTCGTTATTGCTTTTAGATTGTATTTCTGTTTAATGTCGTTATAAGACATATGCCCTTTATAGTCTTGTTTGATAGACTGCAACTCTTTCTCTGATAAATCTTCTATCTCTCTCTTCTCTTCTTTCTCTTCTTCGGCAAGAGTGCTTGCACTCGCAGGCTCAGATGCAGAATCAGAGACAGATACAGAATCAGATACAGATACAGATACAGAAAGGTTATTGGGGTTATTGGGGTGTGTTTTCTTGTAAGTAGTAACTCTGTTTTCTATGTTGCTGACAGAGCACCCCAATTTAGCAGCAATCTGCTTATTAGTCATTCCTTCTTGTTTCATCTGCATAATCTCTTCTGTAGAAAACTCTGTAGGGCGTCCACCTTTTTTGCCATTATTAACTGCTTTATCATATCTCTCTTTAGCGTTTCTCATTGAAGGGATAGCTTGCACATAAATCATGTTTACAAATGGATTGTCACTCTCTGGCTCAATACCATAAAAACCATAATTTAATAATCCTTGTGTTGCTTCCCACTTTAATTCTGTTGTTGGAAGATAGTTAATTGCTGCATAAGCGCTCTCATAAAATACCATTGATGTTTTTGTATTCTCGTTACTCATAATTTTAATCTCCTTACTTAACTTTAAAATATTTCGTCATTATCATTCATTATTGTTTGTTTGATTCTATTTCTGCAAAATAGTTGTCTATAAGCTGCTCTAGCTCTGCGTCATTTTTAAATCGCCAAACGTTAAATAAAGGGTTTCTAACATCTGGAATTGTTTCAAATGGCAATCTCCCATGCTCCTTTAGGTAACTCAGCAGACGCAACCTGCGACAGGTGTAAACTGCTCCATGTTTCATCTTTTCCATAATCATTTCTCCTTTCAAAATAAAAAAATTTTAAAAAAAATACCGCTCACCTCTGGAATCGAACCAGATTAAAAGCACCAGCGTGAGCATATCTACTTGCCTATTCATTGTAGGCGCAATTTTCAATTTTGCTTTATACGACTGTGATTAGCTTTTGTATGAAATAAATTTGAATGGCCGACTGAGCGTCTTAATTTTATTTTACTAAATTATACCACATTTTTCTAGTTTTGTCAAATTTGCTACTGCTTCAGGAATTGCTACTAATAGTTCTTGTTCCATAGTATTCCTCCGTTTCGTTTCGTAGAATGTTTCGTGATAGTTATAGACATTTATCGTACTATCATAGTAGGTGCAATTTTGAAAATTCGCTCATATAAATGTCTATAACTTCTATAATTTTGTATTGTGAATGAAAGGGCGACCCCCTACATATTTTTCTCTAACTCTCGCCCTATAATTTATATTTTTCTTTACATTCCTATCTCGTTGATGTTGTTTATTACAAGTCGGGCATCTACAAGTATGTGTATCTTTTATAGGTATTTCAACCTCATCGCCACAATCAATACACCATATGAGTGGTGGGAGAGAAGAAGAGAGCGAACAGGCAGTGCATATGTCATCGCTTGCTTTGCTTTTCATGAGCCTGTGTACCTATCCATTAGGAAAATCTCGACTACCCTATTTTTTAAGGCTCAAAATATATGCCTATAGCAATGAAATGTGCAAGTGTATAAAAAAGAGCCTATTATGACTAGTACAAAATGACTCACCGTTACACTACCCTCTATCATTGTAGGCGTAAATTCTCAGAAGAAGCTATACAAATGTCTCATGTTTTTGTTTGAGGCAAATCTGAATGAAGAGCCTAACCGTAACACATCTTTCTCCTATCATAGTAGGTGCAATTTTTCAGAGTAGGATATATAAATGCCTCTTGCTTTTGTTTAGAGCAATTTTAAATGGACGACTGCTGTCTTCATTTAGGGCATAAAAAAAAGAGCAAGGCTTAATTGCCTTACTCTTTGAACAGTTGTGGATATTTACGACAAGTAAAACGAATGTATTCACATTTTTCGTGCAGCTCTGCATTATCGCCACCCTGCTGCTGATATATCTGGTACTGCTTTAACCAGTTGCGCATTCTGCCCCGTAACAATTTAAGTCCTCTGCTATCTGGCTGCTTATCTAGTGCCACATCACAGCGCTTAACTAGATGCTCAAGCCACTCCGCATCGTCTTGAATTAAATCTTCGGAATACGTTTTAAATACCGTTTTACGGTATGTATCTATCCGCTTGTTATTTTCTTGGATTTCTCGTTCGTTTTGCTCTATCTTGGCTTCTAACAGTGCTTGCAATTCTTCCCGCTCTGCCAATATTGCATGCCCTAATTGTATGCCTTTAGGACTTGTTCTCCACTCAACCGGCAATTGTTCCCATAACTCGGTCTTACCATCAACAATGCCGATTTTGATAAAGATATTCGTTTTCTTCTCTTCCTTCTTCGGAAACAACTCAATAATCTCTGCCATATCTACGCTCCCTTCATATTTCCATTTTGACACACTTCGGCGATTTGTCAATTGTTGCTACTTCCAGCCCGAAAAGTAGCCAAGGGAGAAACAGAATCATATTTGCGCACAATGTCGTAGTCATAAATGCGGCAGTATTTGCGTGTCATTGTTAATGTGCTGTGCCCAAGTATTTTTTGCAATTCGAATGGAGAACCTCCGTTCTGCAAAAAGCGTTCTGCATAAGTGTGACGGAATAAATGTGTGCTCGTCTTGGTAACGCCTCTGCTGTGGTTATATTTTGCGATTGCCTGATAAAGGCCGCTCTCTGTGAATTTCGTGTTTTCGTCTGAGGGAAATAACACATCATCCACATTGCCTTGCCTTAGCTTCAAATACTCGCGTAAAATGCAAACCATTTCGCTGCACAGCGGCGCAATCTGAATGCTCTTATTTTTGGTGTGCCTATAAATGATAGTCTGGTTTTGCAAGTTAACGTCTTTGACTAGAATGCTACGCATGGTTGCAGCCCTCATGCCACAGTTGAGCAGCATATTAATCATTACCCAATTGCGATATTCGCTAAAGGTGCATTTGTGGATATTGGGCTTCTTGAGTAGCCTAGCAAGCTCTGAATCAGTGTATGTATCTTTCACCGTTTCTTCGGCTTTGTACTGCTTGCAGCTAACAGTTGTTAACTCTTCTTCATGCGCCCACGACAGGAAGCTTCGCAGCGTTCGCGTGTAGCTTGCAATGCTATTTGCTGCAAGTCCTTTATCACGCATTCCAGCAAGCATATATTCAATGTCGGCCTTGCTTAGCTTGTCCATTTGCGTCTCTGGCTCAATGTACTTGCTAATTGCATTGTAATGGTTTTCGTAGGTTGCTATACTTTTGCTTGATAATCCTTTTGCCTTTTTCGCAATGATGAATCGCTCAAAAGCATCCTCAAATGAGGGGCACAACGCAGTTTGCATTTTGATTTTTGGCATAAAAAAACACCTCTTGATTAGTCTACTATAGGCTAAAAATCAAGTGGTGTAATCCCTGCAAATGCATAAAAATCGCATTCATAATTACGAATCAGCTGCTCTACCGACTGAGCTACACTAGCACATTTCTTACAGCTTGCACATTCTATCACATGTCTCAATGGATGTCAACAAAAAAGTTCGACGATTACTATTTGTTTTCATGCATGAAAAAATGTCGCATTTCTGCACAAGTTGTCGATTTTTTTCGCTTCCTGTCAGTTGTGCAGAATTTGCACTGTTACACCCCCCCGAAAAACACGCGCTGTTTCAGGCTTTCCCGCCCGCGGAGAAGATCAAAGTTCTTACATTTCCGTGACAATATGTTTACATAACTTTTTGCCGACTTCCTGTTTGCTGTGAGTTATCAACATTTTCAACCGACTTTTCAACACCGGATTTTCTTTTCTATTTCAAGTGTTTGCTCCGATTCTGCATAAATAAGGAAACGGTGGAAACGGACTTTGTGGATTTCGCAAAAACCGATTTTGTTACCATAACACAAATCTCTCGCAGCCGCGAGAGATTTGAAAAAAAGCTTGACAGGCAAAATGCAGGATTTGTGCCGCTGGTGATGATTCAGAGCAGGCCGCTGTCGGCAAACGACACATAATCCTCACCGCAGACGATGATATGATCCGCGAGCGTGATTCCTACGAGCAAAAGTGCGTCCCGGATGCGGCGCGTCGTGAGCTCATCCTCGCGCGACGGCAGCGCATAAGCGTCCACATGGTTGTGGCTGAGGATGACGGACACCGCCTTCTGCGACAGGGCCGTCTCGACGATGGCGCGCACGGACACTTCTGCGGCATTGACCACGCCGCGGCCGACCTCCTTACAGCTGATGAGGCCGCACTTGGCGTCCAGACACAGGAGGTAGACGACCTCCGTGCGCTCATACAGGTACAGCGGCACGAGATAGTTCCCGGCGTCCTCGCTCGAGCGCAGGATCGTCTGCTGGCGGCGCTTGGCCATCTGGTACCGGCGGCCGACCTGCGGGATGAGCGTGAGGAGCGTGGCCACGTTCTCCCCCACGCCGGGCACGCGCATCATGTCCTCGCAGCTTGCCTCAAAGACCGCGTCGAGCGTGCCGAAATGATCCAGCAGCGCGTGCGCGAGCTCGTTGACATCGCGCCGCGGCACGGCGTAAAACAGCAGCAGCTCGAGCACGCTGTGGTCATCGAAATTATCGAGCCCATTGCGCACGAAGCGCGCCTTCATACGGGCGCGGTGGCCGTCATGCACGCCCATAAAACGGCACCTCGGAGATCTCCATATTGGCCCAGGCGTTGAGTTCGCTGCCAGCACGCGCGCCGCGCAGATACTCATAATACGCCTGGCAGCCGATCATGGCGGCATTGTCGCCGCAGAGCTTCAGCGGCGGGACGAACAGGCGGATGCCGGCCGCGTCACACGCGGCCTGAAAATCTCCGCGGATGCGGGAATTGGCCGCGACGCCGCCCGCCACGGCGAGCTTGTCATAGCCGAGCTCGCGGACCGCCGCCATCGTGCGCGGCACGAGGCTCTCGCTCATGGCGCGGCAGAACGACGCGGCGAGCGAGGGCTTATCGAGCGGCTCGCCCTTCTGCTCCGCCGTGTGGGCAAGGTTGATGACGGCCGTTTTCAGACCGCTGAAGCTCATGTCATACGGGCAGCCGTCCACGTGGCCGATGGGGAGCTTGTACTTCCGGTCGTCGCCGGTCTTGGACAGGTCGTCGATGGGCTTTCCGCCGGGGTATGGCAGGCCGAGCACACGCGCAGTCTTGTCAAAGCACTCACCGGCCGCATCGTCGCGCGTGGCGCCGAGGATGCGCAGGTCGGTATAGTCGCGCACGTCGCAGATGAGCGTGTTGCCGCCCGAAATAGCCAGGCACACGAACGGCGGCTTCAGCTCCGGGTAGGCGATGTAGTTGGCCGCGATGTGGCCGCGCACATGGTGCACCGGGATGAGCGGCACGCCGAGCGCGAGCGCGGCGGACTTGGCAAAGTTCACGCCGACGAGCAGCGCGCCGATGAGCCCCGGCGCGCAGGTGACGGCCACGGCGTCGATGTCACCGCGGGTCAGACCGGTCACTGCCAGCGCGCGGTCGGCCAGCTGGGAGATGACCTCCACGTGCGAGCGCGAGGCGATCTCGGGTACGACGCCGCCGTAAATGGCGTGCAGGTCAGCCTGGGAAAAGACCTGATCGGTCAGCACCTCGCGCCCGTCGCGCACGAGGGCGACGGCCGTCTCGTCACAGGAGGATTCAATCGCAAGAATAATCATATCGTCTCTGCCTCTCTCCGGAACCAGGTCATGAGGAGCGCGTCCTCGTCCGGCTTCTGATAGTAATTTCGGCGCTGACCGACGGTCTGAAACCCGTGCTTGCGGTACAGCGCGATGGCGGGCGCATTGGATGCGCGCACCTCCAGCGTCAGGAACGCGAGATCGAGCGCCGCCGCCCGCGCGCACAGCGCGTCGAGCAGCGCGTCCGCGATGCCCTGCCGCCGGTGCTCCGGCGCAACGGCGACATTGCCGATGTCGCCCTCATCGAGCACGTGCAGAAAGTTTGCGTAGCCGAGCACCGTCTCCCCCGCAGCCGCGATGAGAAACACGTGCCGGTCGTCCGGCAGCTGGCCGGCCAGCTGCGCGCGCGTCCAAGGCGCGGAAAAGCACGCGCGCTCGAGCGCGGCGAGCTGCGGCAGGTGCGCCGCCGCGGCGTCGCAGATCGTGTAGTCCATCAGTGCGCCTCCGCCCAGCTCGCGCCGATCTTCGCGTCCACGAGCAGCGGCACGCGGTAATCGACCACGTGCTCCATCTCCTCGATGAGGATGGCGCGAACCGTTTCGGCCTCCGCCGCCGGACACTCGACGATGAGCTCGTCGTGCACCTGCAGCAGGAGCTTTGCCTCCAGTCCTTCGGCGCGCATGCGCGCGTCCACGCGCACCATGGCAGCCTTGATGATATCCGCCGCCGTGCCCTGAATGGGCATATTGAGCGCCACGCGCTCGCCAAAGCTGCGGAGGTTGAAATTCGACGATCTCAGCTCCGGCAGGTCGCGCCGGCGGCCGAAAAGCGTCGTGACGTAACCGTCGGCCTTCGCCTGCTCGACAATGCGCTTCATATAGTCGCGCACGCCGTGGTACTTGGCAAAATAGCTGTCCATATACGCCTTGGCCTCGCTCTGAAACACGCCGATATCCTGCGCGAGGCTGAAGGCCGAAATGCCGTAGACAATGCCGAAATTGACGGCCTTGGCGTGTGAGCGCTGCAGCGGCGTAACCTCGTCGAGCGGCACGCCGAACACCTGCGACGCCGTGACGGCGTGGATGTCCTCCCCGCTGCGGAAGGCCGCGATCATGGTCTCATCATCGGCAATATGCGCCAGCAGGCGCAGCTCGATCTGACTGTAGTCCGCGTCGACGAGCACCTTGCCGGGCGAGGCCACGAACATGTTGCGGATCTGCGCGCCGAGCTCGCGGCGCACGGGGATGTTCTGCAGGTTCGGCTCGGTGGACGACAGGCGTCCTGTCGCCGTGACGGTCATCTGGAAGTTCGTGTGGATGCGCCCGTCGGCCGAGATCTCCTTGAGCAGCCCGTCGGCATAGGTGGACTTGAGCTTCGTGAGCATGCGGTAGTCGAGGATCTGGTCAATGATCGGGTGCTTGCCGCGCAGCTTTTCGAGCACGGCGGCATTCGTGCTCCAGCCGGTCTTGGTCTTTTTCCCGGCCGGGAGCATGAGCTGGTCAAACAGCACGTGGCCGAGCTGCTTCGGCGACTGGATGTTGAACGGCTCGCCCGCGCAGGCCCAAATGCTCTGCTGCAGCTGCTCGATGGCGCTCGTGAGGCTCTCGCCGAAATCATACAGCGCCTTGCGGTCCACGAGAAAGCCCGTGTGCTCCATGCGCGCCAGCACAGGGCACAGCGGCAGCTCGATGTCCGTATAGAGCGGCAGCATGCCGAGCGTGTCCATCTTTTCCCGCAGCACCGGCTGCAGCGCCCAGACGGTCTGCGCATCCGGCGCTTCCCCGCCGAGATACGCCTGCGCGAGACGCGGGAGATCATAGTTCCCGGCCGTGGCGTCGAGCAGATAGGCCGCCAGCGCCGTGTCAAACACGAACCCGTCCGTCGGCAGGCCCTCGGCGAGCAGCGCGCGCATGAGGTCTTTGATGTTGTGTCCGGCCTTGCGCACGCGGTCGGAAAACAGCAGGCGCAAAAATGCGTTATAATCATCGCCGAGCTGCGCCCACGAGAGCGCATAGCACGCCTTACCGTCGCAGAGCGTGAGCGTGTCGAGCCCGCCCATGCAGACCAGCCCGAGCCGTCCGTCCTGCAGGAGATAGCGCTCCTGCACAGAGGGGTCGCTGTAGCTGTAATACTGGAATTCATAGCCCGGGACGCCGGAGACGTCGCAGCTGAAGGCGGGGACATAGAGACCGTCCTCCTCCAGAAAGACCTGGATGCGGCCCAGCTCGTCGCAGAGCGCCCAGCCCTCGCCCGTGACCGGCGTGAGCGCGTCGGGCTCAAAGTCCCGGGGCAGGAGGCTCTCCTGCACGAGCCCGCCGTCCGCGCCGAACTGCACCAGGCGCAGGCAGTCCTCCCGGCGCTCGAAGGCCAGGACCCCGCCCTCCGACGTGCTCACGAGCGTGGGCGTGGACTCATAGCTGAGGATGAGCTCGAGGCTGTCCGCATCCGGGACAAGGTGGCCGCGAAGCCGCGGCAGGCACCTGCGCTCTGCGCGGCTGCTGACGGGAAACTGCAACAATTTTTGACACATATCGCTGTTGCGCGGATTCACTCCGCGTGACAGCACCTTAACCCGCCCCAGGCACCGCAGTGCGGCGGCGAAACGCCCGCAAGCGGGCGAGGGGGGGTAGCGAAGCGATA
>ERZ827423.490-NODE-490-length-49736-cov-10.488537_pt1 | contig 49736 bp, 43 predicted proteins | sample MGYA00519775_ERZ827423 | MGnify/ENA primary metagenome ERZ827423 (study PRJEB31778, sample SAMEA3449296) | human gut metagenome | biome: human gut; feature: human-associated habitat; material: faeces | place: United Kingdom | collected 2010/2012 ... | reverse complement strand
AAAGGGCGAGGAGGCAACCGGCGGCCGTCACCGCGATTCCATCGTTTCGGATGCCATGGAGGCAACGATCGGTGCGATTTTCCTGGACGGCGGCTTTGAACCGGCAAAAACGTTCGTTCTGAACTATATCTTAAACGATATCGAACACAAACAGCTTTTCTACGACAGCAAAACGATTCTGCAGGAGCTGATCCAGGGTGAGACGGATGAAGAGATTGTTTACACCATCTTAAAAGAAGAGGGACCGGATCACGACAAGAGCTTCTGGGCACAGGTCAGCGTCGGAAAGAAAGCGCTCGGTACCGGAAAGGGCAGAACGAAAAAAGCGGCAGAACAGGCAGCGGCATACGATGCAATTCTTGCCAGAAAAAAAGCGTAGGTGAATTATGTATCTCAAATCCATTGAAATGCAGGGATTTAAGTCGTTTGCCAACAAAACCATTCTGCAGTTCCACGACGGTATTACCGGCGTTGTAGGGCCGAACGGCAGTGGAAAGAGCAATGTTGGCGATGCGGTGCGCTGGGTGCTCGGCGAGCAGAGCGTGAAGTCGCTGCGCGGCGGAAGCAGCATGAGCGATATCATCTTCAGCGGCAGTGCGCAGCGCAAAGCGGTGAATCTGGCGGAAGTGACGCTGGTCTTTGACAACACCAGACGTTTTTTTGATGTCGCTTATGACGAGGTGGAGATCACCAGACGGCTGCATCGGCAGAACAATGAAGCTGAGTATCTCATCAACAAGACGCCATGCCGTTTGAAGGACATCACCGATCTGGTGATGGACACCGGTCTGGGACGAGATTCGCTCTCCATCATCACACAGGGAAACATCTCTTCGTTTGCGGAGGCGAAGCCGGAAGAGCGCAGGGCGCTGTTCGAGGAAGCGGCCGGCGTGGCCAAATACAAGAAGCGCAAGAACACATCGCTGAGCAAGCTCAAGAATACGCAGGAAAACCTGTCCAGGCTGGAAGACATCATCCTGGAGCTGGAGCGTCAGGTCAATCCGCTGCGGCGTCAGGCCAAAAAGGCCGATCAGTATCTGAAATACAAGGAAGAGCTGTCGCGCATCGAGATCAATGTCATCGTCGATGAGATCGAACGGCTCAACACACAGATCGCAGAGATGGAAAAAGAACGCTTTGAGCTCGATTCCCGCTGCGCGATGCAGCAGACGACCATCCAGGTGCAGGATGTGGAAAACGAAGAGCAGCGCAAGGAGATGTATGCGCTGGATCGGGAGATCAATCAGCTGCAGGGCGAATATTCCAGGGCGATGGACGAGAGTGCCCGTCTGGAGCGGCGCAAGGTCGAGCTGGATGAAAAGCGCAAGTATGCGCTGGAGCATGCCAATGCCAAAGAGCGCGCCAGAGAGCTGCGCGGCATGCTGGAGGAAGCGAAGTTCGAATATGAAGACCGCAGGAAGCGAAAGGCGGACATGGACGCCTCGCTGGCGCTGGCGCGTAAGCAGATCGCTTCGCTGGAAGAAGAAGCCGGCCGCTCGCGGATGGAGCTGGAAAGCGCGCAGGAGCTGTATCAGCGCCTGCTGAACCGCCGGGATGTGCTGAAGAACCTGATGAAGGAGCCGTATACGCATCAGCAGGGCGTGCGCTCCGTCATGAACGCGAAGGCGAGCCTGCCGGGCATCGAGGGCGTGGTCAGCGAGCTGCTCGGCGCGATGGAGAATTATGAGAACGCGATCTCCAATGCGCTGGGCGGCGCCATGTATCATATCGTGTCTGCCGATGAGCGCGCGGCACGCGGCGCCATCGCGTTTTTGAAGAAGAACCGCGGCGGGCGCGCGACCTTCCTGCCGATGAGCGTGCTCAAGCCTCGTTATGTGGCCAAGGAACAGCTGTTCGTTGCCCAGCACTGCGAGGGCTTCCTGGGCTGCGCCAGCGAGTTCGTGGAATATGATATGCGCTATGACGTCCTCGCCAAGGCGCTGCTGGGCAATGTGCTGGTCTGCGATCAGCTGGAGCATGCCAATGAGCTGGCTAAGCGGCTGCATTATGGCTTCAAGATCGTCACGCTGGATGGGGACATCGTGCACCGCGGCGGCAGCATGACCGGCGGAACGACGAAGAATGCGACGACGCCGGTCAACGTCCAGCGCGAGCTGCGCCAGGTGAACGAGAACCTGGAAGGGCAGTACATGAAGGTCAGCGATCTGCGCGCCCAATTCAAGGCGCTCAGCAGCAAGCGCGAGAACCAGAGCACACAGATGGTGCAGCTGCAGATCGCGGCGGCCCAGCTGGATTCCGTGCTGCAGGTGAAGCGCGGAAAATATGAAAGCCTGCTGGCGGACTATGAGCAGATCGCGCCGGAAAACCGCGATGAGGAGGAGCAGTCCGTCAGCCTTGACGACGAGCTGATCGCCGGGATCAGCGCGCTGCATTCCCGCATCGATGAGCTCAATACCCAGATGCGCACCAAGCGCGAACGGCGCATGAAGGCCGGCAGCGAGGTGGAGCGCCGCGAACAAAGCATCCGTGCTCTGCGCCGCGAGCTCGCTCAGCTGCAGGCGCAGACGCAGCATCTGGACGTCGAGAGCGCCAAAGCGCAGACGCGTCTGGAAAACATGATCGAACGGCTGAACACCGATTATGAGATGACGGTGGAATATGCGCAGACCCAGCGCACGGACATCGATATGGCCGGCGCCAGGGAACGCGTGCGCGAGCTGCGCTCGCTCATCTCCGCTTTGGGCAATGTCAACCTGGACGCGCCCAGGGAATTTGAGGAGATCAATGAACGCTATACGTTCCTCACCGCCCAGCGCAAGGAGCTGCAGGAGGCCAGCAACAAGATCCTCAAGGCCATCGATGAGATGGACGAGGTCATGGTCCGCCAGTTCTCCGAGATGTTCACGCGCATTAACAAGGAGCTGGACGGCGTCTTCAAGGCGCTGTTCGGCGGCGGGCGCGCTTCGCTGGTCATGGTCGATCCGGACGATGTGCTCAACACGGGCATCGATATCGACGTGCAGCCTCCGGGCAAGCTCGTCAAGAACATCCGCACGTTCTCCGGCGGAGAGAAGGCGCTGATCGCCATCAGCGTGCTGTTCGCCATCCTGAAGGCCAGGACGATGCCGCTGTGCGTCTTCGATGAGGTCGAGGCGGCGCTCGACCAGGCCAATGTCGAACGATTCGCGCGCTATCTGAATCATTTCCGCGGCGAGAGCCAGTTCATCGTGGTGACGCACCGCCCGGGAACGATGGAACAGTGCGATACGCTGTATGGCGTGACCATGCAGCAAAACGGCGTCTCCACGCTGCTGAAGGTGCAGCTGCAGGATGCGATGGAGATCGTGGACAAGGAAAAAGAAGAGGTGAAGGCATAATGGGTATTTTTGCAAGACTGAAGGCGTCCTTTCAGGGGAAGGAAGACGCGGACCGCTATCTGAAAGGCCTCGATAAGTCCAAGAAGTCATTCGGAGAACGCCTGAGAAGGCTGGCGAGCGGCTTCCGCGGCGTCGATGAAGACTTCCTGGAGGAAGTGATGGTGATCCTGCTGGAGGCCGATGTCGGCATCCATACGGCAGAGAAGATCACTTCCCGGCTGGAGAGCGAGGCTGCCCGGCAGAAGCTGAAGACATTCGATGAGATCAGCGAATGCCTGGTCAGCGTCATGCTGGATATGTACAATGAGCATGAGGATGCGCCGGTGCGGACGAATGAAGATGGGCCGACGGTGATCCTGATGGTCGGCGTCAACGGCAGCGGCAAGACGACGACGGCCGCCAAGCTGACCCGCGCGTTCCAGGAGGAAGGCAAGTCAGTGGTGCTCGCCGCGGCGGATACGTTCCGCGCCGGGGCGGTGGACCAGCTGGCCAGATGGGGAGAGCGCCTTGGGGCGCCATGCATCAAGGGCAAGGAAAACGGCGATCCCAGCGCCGTGCTGGTCGATGCCTGCCGCTATGCCCGCGCACATGAGTGCGATTACCTGATCGGCGATACCGCGGGACGTCTGCAGAACAAGGTCAACCTGATGAACGAGCTGACCAAGATGCGCCGGGTGATCGGCCGGGAGATCCCCGATGCGCCCCATGAGGTCTGGCTGGTGCTGGATGCCACCACCGGTCAAAACGGCATTCAGCAGGCGAAGGTGTTCTTGGAAGCTACTGCGGTGAGCGGCATCATCCTGACCAAGATGGATGGGACCGCCAAGGGCGGCATCGTGCTGGCCATCCGCGATCAGCTCGGTCTGCCGGTGCGCTATATCGGCCTGGGCGAGCATCCGGAAGACCTGCGCCCCTTTGATATCGAAAGCTATCTGTACGGCATCTGCGAGGGCATGAGCCCGCATGCGTAAGGATCCTTTCGAGATCAATCTGCTGCTGGATGCCTATGAGAGCCTGCTTACGCCGAAGCAGCAGGAGGTGATGCAGCTGCATTACCGGGAAGACTTCTCGCTCTCTGAGATCAGCGAGGAGCTCTCCATTTCCCGCGCCGGAGCGCTTGACCACATCCGGCGCGCGAGCGACGCGCTGTACGCGTATGAGAAACGCCTGCACCTGATCGAACGCGGCGCTTCGATGCGCAGCCTGCTGACGCAGCTGCGCGCACACTGCGATGAGCAGGGAGGATCGCTCATCGATCAGTTAGAAGATCTATTGTCTTAGGAGGAATGACACATGACGAAAATTATTTCTGTAAATGCCGGAAGCTCTTCGCTGAAGTTTCAGCTGTTTGACATGCCGCAGGAGACGGTGCTGACCAGCGGCGTGATCGAGCGCATCGGTCTGGATGAAGGCATCTTCACCATCAAGGTGAACGGAGAGAAGAAGACGATCAAGCAGCCGATCCCGGATCATACCGTGGCGGTAAAGCTGCTGCTGGACGCGCTGGTGGAATACAAGATCGTCGATCATCTCGATGAGATCAAGGGCGCAGGCCATCGTGCCGTGCACGGCGGAGAAATCTTCACCGATTCAGTGAAGGTGGATGACGATGTCGTGGCGAAATTCGAGTCGCTGAGCGATCTGGCGCCGCTGCATAATCCGGCCGGTCTGGTCGGCTATCGTGCGTTCAAGGAAGCGCTGCCGGAATGTGTGCACACCTTCGTGTTCGATACGGCATTCCATTCCACGATGGCGCCGGATACATACATGTACGCCCTGCCGTATGAATACTATGAGAAATATCAGATCCGCCGCTATGGCTTCCATGGCACCAGTCACAAGTATGTGTCCATGCGCTGCGCACAGCTGATGGATCGAGACATCAAGGACATGAAGATCATCACCTGCCATCTGGGCAACGGCGCCAGCATCACGGCAGTGGACGGCGGCAAGTCGGTCAACACATCCATGGGCTTCACTCCGCTGGCCGGCGTCATGATGGGCACGCGCAGCGGCGACATCGATCCGGCCATCGTGACCTTCCTGCAGAAGAAGGAAGGGCTGAGCGCCGAGGAAGTGGAAGACATCATGAACAAGAAGAGCGGCATGCTCGGCGTGAGCGGCGTATCCAGCGACGGACGTGATGTGGAAAGCGCGGCCAAGGAAGGCAATCCGCGCGCACTGCTCACGGAAAGCATGTATGCCAACCGCGTGATGAGCTATGTCGGCGCATACTTCGCTCAGCTTGGCGGATTGGATGCCATCGTGTTCACCGGCGGCATCGGAGAAAATGACGGCAACATGCGCAAGCGCATCTGCGATCGTCTGGGCGCGCTGGGCGTCGTGCTCGATGATGAGGCAAACGATGGCACCCGCGGCGTGGAGAAGTGCCTGTCCGCTCAGGAAAGCAAGGTAGCGGTATGGCTGATCCCGACCAATGAAGAGCTGATGATCGCCCGCGACGCTTATCAGTTTGTCACGGAGAAAGCATGAAGCTTGACGCAAAATGGCTGTTCGATACGCTTGAGGCTCATGACACCATCGCCATCTACCGCCATGTCTATGCGGACGGGGATGCCATGGGCGCGCAGTTCGGCCTCAAGGCGCTGATCGAGGCGCGATGGCCGCAGAAGAGAGTCTATGCGCCTGGAAAGAGCGTCGGCTCCTGCGCCGCGTTTTATCCTGCGCCGGATGAGATCGATGGGGAGACGGCTTCCCGCTCACTGGCGATCATCCTCGATACCTCGAACGCTGCGCGCGTCGATGATGCGCATTGGCGTCTGGCCGCGCATAAGATCCGCATCGATCATCATATCCACGTGGAATCATTCTGCGATGAGGAGCTGATCGATCCTTCTGCCGCGGCCACCTGTGAGCTGATTGGCGCGCTGTGCGCGGAACAGGGCGAGCAGCTTTCCCGCGAATGCGCGGAGCGCCTGTATGGCGGCTTGATCTCAGATACGGTCAATTTCACGATCGGCTCGGTCAGCGAACGGACGCTGCGCGTGGCCGCATACTTGTTCTCCTTTGGGGTAGATGCGGTGAAGCTCAACATGCAGCAGTTTGGCACGAGCCTGCGTGATTTCCGCTATGAGAGCCATCTGCGCGCGTCGATGCAGATGCGCGGCTCGCTGGCGTGGGTCATCGCATCCCGCCGTGATTTCGAATCATACGGCCTGCAGTTTTCTGAAGCGAAGGAAAAGGTGTTCGTGATGGCCGGCATCCGGGAGATCGCCGTCTGGGCGCTGTTCACGCAGATGAATGAGGATGACGCGCATCCGCTGTACAGCTGCTCGCTGCGCTCTCGCACCGTCGCGCTCAACGATATCGCCAACGATTTCGGCGGCGGGGGACACCGCTGTGCCTGCGGCATCAAGAATCTGGATGCGAGCCAGGTGGAGGCGCTGATTTCCGCGCTGGCCCAGCGCTGTGCGCAGGGAGAAGACGATGAAGAACGTTGATTTCCGCGCCATGTTCCGCCGTGCGCGTCCTCATGGGGAAGGAGAGGCGCGCGCCCTTTCGGGCATGAAGGGACACTTGTGCGCCCTGCTCATCACCCTTGTGATCTTTGCGGTCCACTTTTATGTCTCGCTGTTTGCGATCCATCCCCAGGACAGCAAGAGCGCGTTCCTGCTGCTGGGCTATGTGGTGCTGTTCACGCTGCTGGACTGGCTGTTCGTGCGGCAGCTGACGCGGCTGCACAAGATCCTGGGAACGATCGCCGCGGCCGGCTTCGTTGCCGTATTCGTGCTGCAGCTGTGGAGCGCGCCGCTCTTTCAGGCTTCCGCTTACCACGATCAGCTCGAGATCACGCAGACCGATCAGTTCAGCGAGAACTTTGCCGAGGTCGATATGTCCTCGGTGCCGGTGATCGACTATGATGTGGCCAGACAGCTGGGCGATAAGAAGATGGGCGAGGTCACGGCGCTCGGCTCGCAGTATGAGGTCAGCGATGATTATACGCTGTGCAGCGTGAACGGCACGCTGTATCGGGTATCGCCATTGGAATATCGGGATGTCATCAAGTGGATACAAAACCGCGGCGAAGGCGTGCCGGGCTATATCCGCGTCAACGTCAGCGATCCCAGCGATGTCGAGCTGGTGATGCTCGATGAGGGAATGCGCTATGTGGAAAGCGCCTGCCTGAACGATGATCTGCAGCGTCATGTGCGCCTGCGCTATCCGACGGAGATGATGACGGACTACTCCTTTGAGATCGACGATGCGGGCAATCCCTATTATGTCGTATCCACCTACAGGCCTGAGGTAGGCGTCTACGGCGGCAATGATGCCACCGGGATCATCCTGGTCGATCCCATCAGCGGCGCCTGCACGAAGTATGATGAAGACGAAGTGCCGCAGTGGGTGGACCGGATCCAGCCCTCTCAGTTTGCGCTGGAGCAGCTGGACAACTGGGGACGCTATGTCAACGGCTTCTTCAATACGCTGTTCGGACAACGGGACATGCTGACGAACACAGAGGGACACAATTACATCTCCATCGACGGAGAGATGTATGTGTACACCGGCGTCACCAGCATCGGCGCCGACCATTCCATCGTCGGCTTCGCGCTGATCAACCTGAAGGACGAGAAAGCGACCTTTTACAAGGTCAACGGAGCGGATGAAGCCAGTGCCATGAGCTCTGCCGAAGGCGAGGTGCAGGAGAAAGGGTATGAGGCGACCTTCCCGATCCTGCTCAACGTGGGCGGACATCCGACCTACTTCGTCTCGCTCAAGGATCAGGAAGGACTGGTCAAGCAGTACGCGTTTGTCTCTTTGGAGAATTATTCCCTGGTCGGTATCGGCGACACGGTGAGCGATGCGCAGCGCAGCTACCTGCTGCGGCTCAATGAGAACGGCGAGACGCAGGGAGACAGCGAAGAGATCATGCAGGAGGCATCGGGCGCGCTGAGCGCGATCGAGAGCGCCGTTTCAGAAGGGACGACCCATTATTATTTCACGATAAAGGGCAGCGAACAGCTGTTCATCGCGCCGCTCTCGCTGAGCAGCGAGCTGGTGATGAGCGAGGTCGGCGACACGGTGCATGTGCGCTTCGTGGATACCGGCGATCCCACCGTCATCGTCGATGACTTTGATAATGAGACGATGCATTATGATGATCCTGCACAGCAGGAAGAATAGACAAAGGGCAGTGATCTCGGTCACGCCCTTTCTTTCATTTCCCGCTTTGTAGTATAATGAGAACAGAAAGAGGTGAGCGTCATGAGCGTACATCTGATGGTGAGAAGTGCCTATACGCTGCTGAAATCGAGCCTGCGCGTGGAGGACATCGTGAATGAGGCGGTGCGTCAGGGCTATGATGCCGTCGCGCTGAGCGACTATGAAGTCATGCACGGCGCGATGGCCTTTTATCATGCCTGCCAGAAGCAGGGGATCAAGGGCATATACGGCATGGAGGTGCATTGCGTGCTCTCACCGGGCGAGCAGGCGGTATTCGTCGTGCTGGCCCGCAATGATGAGGGATTCCTGCAGCTGATGAAGCTGAGCACCCGCCTGCAGACGCAGAAAGAAGAGCTGACGATCGAAGAGCTCGCCGCTTATGCCGCAGACTGCATCGTGATCACCTCGGGCGCGGAGGATGTGCTGTATGCGCTGCTCGTGCGCGAAGATGAGGCCGGGCTGCGCCGTTATCTTCAGCAGCTGCAGCGCACCTTCACCCACCTGGCCGTAGGCATCACCCGCAATGACTCCCGCTTTCTCGCTCAGCGCAACCAGCTGCTGCGCAAGGCTGCGGACGAGATGGGCATCACGCGGGTTGCACTGGCGATCATCTGTTATCGAAGCGCTGCTGATGAAGAAGCATACCGGGTGCTGTGCGCGATCGATCAGGGGCTGCAGGTCGACGATAAGACACTGAAGACCGCGAGCGGCAGATGGTTCCGCTCCAAGGCGGAGATGGCGCAGCTCTATGAGCAGAAAGAATTGGAGGCCAGCGATGCGATCGCCGCACGATGCAATGTCGAGATGGCGTTCCCCCGGGCGCATCTGCCGGTCTATGAGAACCGCTATGGCGTCTCTTCCGTCCAGTTTCTCAACACGCTGTGCAAGAAGGGACTGGCCAAGCGCATCGGCTCGAGCCGGGTGCCCAAGGCTTATGTCCAGCGCCTGCAATATGAGCTGGAGGTCATCAATTCGATGGGCTTCACGGATTATTTCCTGATCGTCTGGGACTTCATCCGCTATGCCCGCTCGCAGAAGATCTTCATCGGCCCCGGACGAGGCTCCGCGGCCGGATCGCTCGTCTCTTACTGTCTGGGGATCACGCATATCGATCCCATTCATTACGACCTGCTGTTTGAGCGCTTTCTCAATCCTAAGCGAGTATCGATGCCGGATATCGATACCGATTTTCCGGATGACCGCCGCCAGGAGGTCATCGACTATGTCCATGAACGTTATGGGGCACATCATGTGGCGCACATCATCACGTTCAACACGCTGGGCGCCAAGCAAGTGCTGCGCGATGCCGGCAAAGCGCTGGGCATCCTGCCCAGGCAGATCGATGCCTTGTGCAGGATGATCCCCAACATGCCTAAGGTCACGCTGCAGCAGGCCATGGACAATGTGCCGCGGTTCAAACAGACGATTTCCCTGTCCAAGGAGCTCACCCATCTTTATGCGATCGCCAGTCAGCTGGAGGGGCTGCCCCGTCATGCCTCTCTGCATGCGGCCGGCATCATCCTGAGCCGTGAGCCGATCGAAAGCGTATGCCCGCTGATCCGGCTGGATGAGGAGATCTTCGCGACCCAGTACACGATGGAATACCTGGAAGAGCTCGGGCTCATCAAGATGGACTTCCTCGGCCTGCGCAATCTGACGATCATCGACGAGATCGTCAGGGCCATCGAGCAGAAGACGGGACGCCCCTTTGACATCATGAAGATCCCGCTGGATGATGAGCGGACGTTTCAGCTCATCCGCAATGTGGATACGATGGGCGTCTTCCAGCTGGAATCAGAGGGGATGAAAAACCTGATCCGCAAGATCCAGCCGCGCACCTTTGAAGACATCGCGGCCACCATCGCGCTGTTTCGCCCCGGCCCGATGGAGAATATCCCGGAATATCTGCGCTGCCGGGAAAACCCTGCGCTGGTGCATTATCCGCACCCCAGCCTGGAACCGATCCTGAATAACACGTATGGCATCATGATCTATCAGGAGCAGGTCATGCAGGTCGTTCAGGTGATGGGCGGCTTCAGCCTGGCTGAGGCCGACAGCATGCGCAAGGCTATCTCCAAGAAGAAAGAGGATGAGCTCGCAAAGTATGAGCAGATGTTCATCCAGGGCGCCATCCGGAAAGGATACACACAGGCGCTGGCACAGGAGGTCTATGGGCTCATCATGAAGTTTGCCCGTTACGGCTTCAATCGTTCTCATTCGATCGCTTATGGCATGATCGCTTATCAGATGGCTTATCTGAAGGCCAATGCGCCGCTGTATTTTTACATCGCGCTGCTCAACAGCGTCATCGGCGCAGAGAAAAAAACGAGCGAGTATATCTTTGAGCTGCGCCGCAGGCACATCGATATCCTGCTGCCGTGTGTCAATCATTCCACGGGCCGCTATCTTGCTGAGGGCAGCGCGCTGCGTTTTCCGCTTTCGGCCATCAAAGGGGTGGGGCCGGCGGTCTACCCGCAGATCATCGCGGAGCGTGAGGAGAACGGCGATTATCAGGACCCTTATGATTTTGTCGCGCGCGCCAGCCTGCGCAAGATCAACCGCAAGGCGCTGGAGGCGCTCATCAATGCTGGGGCGCTCGATACGTTTGGCTACAATCGCGCGACATTGCTGGGCGCGCTGGACAACCTGCTGCTGTATGCGAACATCGTGCGCGTGGAAAATGAGGAAGAGATCCGCCTGGATTTCTCGATCGCCTCCAAGATTCCGATCACCAGGCTCGCAGAGCGAAGCAGCGTGCGCGCGGAAAAAGAAAAGGAAGCGTTCGGCTTTTACCTCAGCGCGCATCCGATCGCCGAGGTGCGCAACGCCATCGACCCTTCCATGCCCTATCTGCTCAAGCTGCAGCATTATCGCGGGCAGGCGCGTTTTGTCTGCCTGATCAGCTTCACGAAGCTGCATCGGACCAAGCGCGGCGATCAGATGATGTTCGTCGACGTCAGCGATGACAGCGCGAAATTTGATGTCGTCGTCATGCCCAACCTCTATGCGCGCACCAAGGATATCCTGAAGAAAGGAAACATGATCCTGGTGGAGGGAAACATCGACAGAGAGGGCAGCTGCCTGGCCAAGGGCATTCGCCTGGTTCAGCAAAAGGAAGAGCCGGCAGGACGATGATGTGTGCCGATCAAAAAAAGACCAGAACGTGATCTGGTCTTTTTTCGATGATGCCAGAGGCATATGGTGAGGATCAAAAATAAGCCTTCGGCCGCTCCAGACGATGAGAGAGCAACGCTTTGACCTTGGATGTCGCCACGATGCTCAACGGCAGCACCACGATCAGATAGATCAGCAGGAAGGCCGCTGTCAGCCACATGTCCGTGCTCATGATGCTGCTGAACAAGCGATTGGATAAACCAGCGGCACTCCCGTAATACAGCAGCGTGATGAGGACAAATGTCAGCGCTGCGCTCAGATTGGCAATGATCTGTTTCATTTGCGCTTCCTCCTTTTTGGATGGAAAGTGCATCCATCTTCCTGCCCTCAGTATAGCATAAAAAGGGGGGGGAGGAAACAGGGCAGATAAGAAAAGCCCGCTTTATCGTCTTTGCGGGAGCGGCAATACATCTGCAGATCTGCCTGATGGGGATCCGGGCAAGCATAGACGTTATCTCCTATCAATGATGTCTACGCCATAGTCGTGGCTGAAGCGGAAGATCTTCTCTGCCTGGCACAGATCGATCGGCCCCATGCCGCGCAGCTGCTGAGGGAGATGAGCAGCTTTGCGCCGGTGTACTTGACGAAATCGAGGACACCGATCCACTGTGCTTTGGTCAGTCTTCGCAGACGCTCATCGTAAAGGTCGATGGTTATTCCTGCATGAGGTCCTGCATCGCCGTGAGATCTTCCAGCTTGCCATTGATCAGAAAGGCGCTCTTGCCGGCGACCTGATCTGCGCTGCGGACGAAGTTCAGTTTTGTCATATCTAATGTGATCGTCATGTCCATCAAGGATCCTTCTTTTCACTGCTCGCTGCCTGCAGGGCAAACTGCTGCCGTTCCCGGTTCTTGGTCGCTTCCCGCAGCAGGGTATAGGCGGCGGATGCGATCGGTACGCTGAGCAGCATGCCGATCGGCCCGCCGATGCCGCCGCCGACCGTAACGGCCGCCATGATCCACATGCCAGGCATGTTGACCCGGCTGCCCATCACCCTGGGATAGATCAGGTTGCCTTCGATCTGCTGCAGGATGAGCAGATAGATGACGAAGACGACGGCCTGGATGGGGCTCACGGTCAGGATCATGAATCCGCCGATGATCGTCCCGATGAATGCGCCGACCACAGGGATCAGCGCGGTCACGCCGACGAGCGCGCCGACCATCGGCGCATAAGGAAGCTGCAGGATCAGCATGCCGATCATGCACAGCGAGCCCAGGATGAGCGCTTCCAGAGACTGTCCGGAGATGAACTTGCGGAAGGTGACGTTGGTGATCGATGCCGCATGGATCAGCCATTCGCCGCCTTTTCCTGGGATCCACACCCGGATCAGGCGGGAAGCCTGCCGCGTCAGCTTTTCTTTGCCGAACAGGATGTAGACCGAAAAGACAAAGGCGATGAAGAAGTCGAAGATGCCGCCGATCAGCGAAGCCAGGGTGCCGAAGGCAGTGTCCACGATCTGCCCGCCTTCGGCTTTGAGCCATTCCTGTGCAGAAGCGAGCATGCCGTCCCAATCGATATCCATCAGCGCTTTGCTCAGCGGATGCGCCATGAGCTTTTCCTGGTCTGCCGAGCTCAGCTTCTCTACGAGCTCAGCGATGCCCTGGGCGATGACGCTGAATGCGTCGACGAGCTCCGGGATGACGAGCAGGATCACGCCGAGGAATGCCCCGATGATGAACAGCACAGAGAGCAGGAACGCCGTCGGCCTTCTCAGCCTCTGTAAGAGCGGATGATCGCTCTTCGTCCAAAGATGCGCCTCCAGAAAGCGCATCGGCACATTCAGGATGACTGCGATGGCTGCCCCCAGGATGAGGGGCATGATCAGATCGAGGAAGCGGGAAAGGGCAGCAGAGATCGCAGCGATGTTCTGCAGGCCGAGGTAAAGCAGGATGCAGACCGCGGCGATCTTGATCAGCCACTTGGCGATCAGGTTTCGTTTTTCAGGGGTAAGGTTCATGTGCATTTCTCCTTCGATGAAGCATGGGTATCTTCATGGTCTTTGATTCAGTAATCGTAGCATGTGATCGGACATCAACGCCATTGACAGATCTTGCGCAGTGTCTAAATGCCTTCGGATATGGAAAGATCGCGCAGAAAGGGAAGAGGTATGATAGAATAAAAGAAAAGGAGGGCCGTCATGAAGAAGATCGAGATCGGTACAGAGTTTCCCCGTCACTTTCAGTCGCTCTACCCTGAGGAGTTTTCCTTGTTTTCACATCTGGAGACTGCTTCCTCCATTCCCTCGGTGCTCTTTGCGATCACTACATGGAAGGAGAACGGACGCCCCAATATCTGCTTCCACGCCTGGAGCAGCTTTTGCGGGGAACCGGGTTCATTTCACGCCGTGTTGGGCAATCTCTATCAGCACACGCACACCTATGCCAATATCCTGCGTGAGCGCTGCTTCGGCCTCAGCTTCCTGCCGCTGTCTGCTTATGCGCAGCTGGTCGAGACGATTACGCACAATGAGGCGGAATGCGATGAATTCGCGGCGGGCGGCTTTACGGTGCAGCAGGCGAGATGCATCCATGCGCCTCTGATCGCGGAGGCGTTCTTGAGCATGGAATGCACGCTGAAGCAGACGATCGATCTTTCCGGCAACGGCAGAAGCGCGCTGGTCGTCGGCGAGGTGTGCCATCTCTGGGTGGAGGAGGCATTTGCGCATGGATATGCGCGTCATGGCGAGGAGGGGTTCATGTTCCTCGTCCCGGCGCCGCAGGATCTGCAAAGCGGCAAGGCAGACCGCTCGGCGATCGCCACGCTCAGGATCGAAAAAGTGGACTGAGCAAGGATGGTTTTGTCGGATTTTCATTTGACAGAGAACAGCCAGTATGCTAATATAATCACGTTGTATGTCCTTTTAAGGCTTACAACCGCTCAGACAAGGCATTAAGCATGGCAACATCACCTTGGATGGCGAGTCTGAAGGATAAGAAATCATTTAAAAGGAGGTGCGATGATGTACGCAATTATCGAAACAGGTGGAAAGCAGATCCGTGTAGAGGAAGGCGCTGAGATCTTCGTAGAAAAGCTGCCGGCCGAAGCAGGAGAAGCTGTTGAATTTGACAAGGTCCTGCTGGTCAGCGCAGATGAGCTGAAGGTCGGCAAGCCGTATGTCGAAGGCGCTAAGGTCAGCGGCAAGGTCGTTAAGCAGGGCAAGGGCAAGAAGCTCACGATCGTGAAGTATAAGCCGAAGAAGGGAAGCACCCGCCGCAAGCAGGGTCACCGTCAGCCTTACACCAAGGTCGTCATTGAGTCTATCGAGGCTTGATCATGATCGTCGTCTGTGTGGAGCAGGATGCGGAAGGGATCCGCATGATGGATGTGAGCGGCCACGCGATGCAGGCGCCTCATGGAGAGGATCTGGTCTGCGCGGGAGTCAGCTGCATCATGACCGGCGCGCTGAACGCGCTGGATGAACTGGTTCCGCAGACATGTGACCTCGCGATGCAGGCGGGGCACATTTCCATTCGGATGAAAGAAGCAGATCAGCGAACACGGCTGTTGTTGGCAGCGGTGCTGATCCAGCTTCGGACCATGGAGGCACAGTTCTCCCAATATATAAAGATAACGGTACAGGAGGTGTAGACAATGAAATTCGTGTTAGATATTCAGTTATTCGCTTCTAAGAAGGGAGTCGGTTCCACGAAGAACGGACGTGACTCTCATTCCAAGCGTCTGGGTGCCAAGCTGGCAGACGGACAGTTCGCACACGCGGGAAGCATCATCTACCGTCAGCGTGGAACGAAGATCCACCCGGGTACAAACGTAGGCAGAGGCGGAGACGACACGTTATTTGCGAAGGTAAACGGCATCGTAAAATACGAGCGTTTGGGAAAAGACAGAAAGAAAGTTTCTGTTTATCCGCAGGCATAATGAAGAAATCCCCTTTATGGGGATTTTATTTTTGAGGAGGTGAACGCATGTTTGTCGACAGAGTCAAGGTACATGTCAAGGCCGGCAAAGGTGGCGATGGCATCGTGGCATTCCGCCGGGAGAAATATGTCGCTTATGGCGGCCCGTATGGCGGAGACGGCGGAGATGGCGGCAGTGTGATCTTCCGGGTGGATACCGGAAAGACGACGTTGCTCGATCTGCGCTACAACAAGAAGATGGAGGCCAAGCCCGGCGGCAATGGCAAGACGAAGAAGATGCACGGCGCCAACGGAGAAGATTATGTGGTCAAGGTCCCGCAGGGAACGATCGTCAAGAACCTGAAGAGCGGACATATGATCGCCGATCTGACTCAGCCTGGGCAGGAGGCCGTGATCGCCAGAGGCGGCAAAGGCGGACGCGGCAATTTCCATTTCAAATCGAGCAAGAACACCGCGCCGCAGTACAGCGAGATGGGGGAGCCAGGCGAAGAGTTTGACATCCAGGTCGAGCTGAAGGTGCTCGCCGACGTCGGACTGGTGGGCTTTCCATCGGTAGGCAAGTCCACCCTGCTTTCGGTCGTGACCAAGGCCCGGCCGGAGATCGCGGAATATCACTTTACGACCATCGCGCCGAATCTGGGCGTGGTGCAGGTGCCGGATGGGCGCAGCTTCGTCATGGCCGATCTGCCGGGGCTCATCGAGGGCGCAAGCCAGGGCAAAGGACTGGGCCATCAGTTCCTGCGCCATATCGAGCGCTGCCGCGTCATCATCCATGTCATCGACATGGGTGCCAACGACGGCCGGGACCCGCTGGAGGATTACCGCATCATCAACGAAGAACTGGCCGGATATGAATACCGGCTGATGGAGCGTCCGCAGATCGTGCTGGCCAACAAGATGGACCTGGAGCCGGCACAGGAGAACCTCAGGCGCTTCAAGGCGGCTTATCCTGATGTAGAGGTGTTCGAGACCACCACCATCATCGCCGAAGGATTGGAGCCGGTGCTGTATCGCGCAGCCGATCTGCTTGCGCAGACACCGCAGTTCCCGATCTTTGATGAGGAAGACGATCAGGCGGAAGGCGTATTGTACAAGTTCGAGCCTGAACAGCCGCTGGTCGAAGTGCACAACCTGGGCAACGGCCAATGGGAGCTCACCGGAGAACGGCTTGAGCGCATCTTCCGCATGAGCAAGATGAATACAGAAGAAGATTTCATGCGCTTTGCCCGCAAGATGCGCAAGCTGGGCATCGATGAAGCGCTGCGGGAAGCAGGATGCCAGGATGGGGATACCGTCTACATCTGCAACTATCAGTTTGAATTCATGGAATAGCAAAGAGCGCGTGCGCATCCTCTTTGTGTGAATTGTTGTGAATTTGGATCACATGCTTGAACCATCTGAATCGTTCAGATTATAATGATGGCAATTCGGAAGCATGTTCCGTTTGTGCAAGAACAGGAAGCGATACTGATGAAAACATTGAACAAAGAGATGATCCACAGCGGCGGATTGTTCCTGCTGAGCATCGTGACCGCATACTTTTTCTATACCTCGATCTCCCTTCCGCTGTTGGGACAGCTGTATCTGATCGACTCAGAAGGCAAGATGCTCTGTCTGTATCTCAGTCATATCGTCTTTTTCTATCTGTTGTTCAAGGTGGTCCTGCAGCTGCGTGTCTTTCAGCCGGAAAAGGGGATGGCCCTGATCGTCTATGTGCTGTTGATGTATGCGGCGTTCTTTGACCGGGCCGGCTATGATGTGATCCGCCGGTCCAATCTGGATCCATTCGCCTTGTTCGCGTATAACAATATGGAGACGATCATGCTCAACATCGCCATCTTCCTGCCGTTCCATACGGTGCTGCACTGGGTGCTGCCGAACCGGAGAAAGGCGTTCTACATCGCGCTGACGCTGTTCGTGGCCGTGGGCGTGGAAGTGGTGCAGATCATCAGCGGCAAGGGCATGTTCGATCTTGTCGATCTGAATTTATATCTGATCGGGTATTTCTGCGGATACCTCTTATATGAACGGCTGCTTCGCAGCGGCATCAACGCATAGGGAGATCAACAGGCAGAGCGGATATCGAAAGATGTCTGCCCTGCCTGTTTCACGGTGTGAACGCACATATGTTGGGAAAACTGTAAGATGAGGAAGGATGAATAAAATGAACGTGACCATGTATGAAGTGAGAGAGGATGAACAGGCGGCGATCGCCCGCTGTGCCAGCGAGCTGGGCATGACGGTCAGGATGCATGCGGGAACGCTGGATCTGGACAGCGTGTCTTTGGCCGAAGGAAGCGAGGCCGTTTCGATCCTGGGCGGAAGCAGGCTGGATGAGGAGCTGTTCATCAAGCTGAAGGCGGCAGGCATCCGCTATGTGTCTACCCGCACCGTGGGCTTCAACCACATCGATGTGCCCGCTGCCCATCGCTATGGGATCATGGTGTGCAATGCCGGTTATCCGCCATACGGCGTGGCGGAATTCACCGTCATGCTCATGTTGATGGCGCTGCGGAAATACAAGCCGGCATTATACCGTCAAAGCGTGAATGATTATTCGCTGGGCGGGCTGCAGGGCAGGGAGCTGCGGACCATGACGGTCGGCATCGTCGGCACCGGACGGATCGGCCGCGCGGTGGCGGAGATCCTGCGCGGATTCGGCTGCCGCATGCTGGCCTATGACCCTTATCCCGCTGATTCGCTGCCGCAGGTGCGCTATGTCTCACTGGCAGAGCTTTACCGTCAGAGCGATCTGATCACGCTGCATCTGCCGCTTACGGCAGAGAACCGGCATATGATCGATGAGGAGAGCATCGCAAAGATGAAAGACGGCGTCGTGCTGATCAACGTGTCGAGAGGAGAGCTGACGCAGATCGAGGCGCTGATCCGCGGCATCGAGAGCAGGAAGATCAGCGCGCTGGCCATGGATGTGTTTGAGGATGAGACCGAGATCTATCATCACCGGCGCATCAACGACATCATCGCCAACCGCAGCATGGCGTATCTGCGCCAGTTCCCCAACGTCATCCTCACTCAGCACATGGCATTTTACACCGATGTCAATACGGTGAGCATGGTGGAATGCGGGCTGAAGGGGATCGTGGATATGGCCGAAGGACGCAGCGAGGGACTGTGAGGACAGCGTTATGGACATGACCACGCTCATCACGCAGATGCTGGTCCTCACCATCGTCATGGCCATCGGGTTTCTGGCCAGACGCACGCAGGTGATGGACGCGGGATTCAGCCGGCAGCTGTCCGGCCTGCTTCTGCGCATCGCCATTCCCGCCATGATCATCGCGTCCGTGGGCGAGGAAAACCCTTTTGCGGACAGCGGGGAGATGCTTGCGGTGCTGGGCATATGCACGCTGGTGAATCTCTTCATGATCCCGCTGGCCTATTGCCTGGTATGGGTGCTGCGCATCCGGGAACAGCGGGAGCTGTACCAATTCATGTTTGCGCTGTCCAACGCCGGCTTCATGGGCCTGCCCATCATCACTTCGGTGTTCGGCAGCACGGCCGGCGTGTATGCGGCGCTGTTCCTGCTGCCCAATAATTTTCTGATGTTCGGCTATGGGATGCGGCTGTTTCGCAAGGATGAGCCGTTTTCCTGGAAACAGATCTTCAACGCGCCGGTCTGCGCATCGCTGATCGCCTGCGTCATCTGTCTGTTGCGGCTGAAGCTGCCGCCGGTGATCCAGGAATGTGCAGAGCTGCTGGGATCGATGACCACGCCCTGCGCCATGCTCATCATCGGCGCATCGCTGGCGGATACCAGGCTGAGCGATCTGCGCAAGGACCGTTTGATCGTCCCGTTCACGCTGCTGCGCATGTTCTTCGTCCCGCTGTGCTGCTATGGCATGCTGCGGCTGTTCGTCACAGACGAGACCCTGATCCAGGTGTGCGTGATGATGAGCGCCATGCCGGTCGCCACCAACGCGGTCATCTTTGCCAGCTCTTGCGGCAAGGATACCGGCCTGTGCAGCCGCACGGTCTTCGTGACCACGCTGCTCAGCGTGATCAGCGTCCCGCTGTTGTGCGCATTGTTGTTCGTGCGGGCCTGAGCAAAAAAAACATGGCACATCGATCTGATATGCCATGCTTTTTTAATTGACGCCGAGATATTCTTCAAGAGTAAGCCCAGAGGACATGATGGCTCTTGCGGTCGATGCGCCGACATAGCGGATATGCCAGGGCTCATACATATATCCGGTGATGTGTTCCTTGCCTGGAGGATAGCGGAGGATGAAGCCGTAATCTGCGCAATGTGCGGCAAGCCATCTTCCGGCATCGCTTTCTCCGTAATTGTTGTCGATGCTGCCGACATCGAAGGCCAGTCCGCTTTGATGTTCAGACTTGCCTGGCTGGGCGGAATATCGGTCGGCCGCTTCTTTGCCGTCTCTGGCAACATAGCCATTGTAAAGCTGCGCCTGATAGTCATAGGAACGATATCCTGAGATCAACGGGATGCTGTATCCTGCTTCCTGCGCGCCGGCCTGCAGCTGCAGCAGTGCGGCATAGGCCGTGGCATCAACACCGTTGCCATAGCTCCGCGGCAATGGATGGTTCTTGTTCACCAGCAAGATGCCGTTGACATAAGTCGGTTTTGTCGTGTCCAGCTGATTGCCCAGGTCTTTGACCTCATCTGGGATCAGCGATTCGATGATGCCCTTCACCTCTACGGTATACTCTTGCTGGGCGCTGTTGCCATTGGCATCTGCGGCTAGGATGCGTACCGTATAGGTGCCGGCCTTCGATGTATCTACATCAGAAACGATGAGGTAATGGCCCTTTTCGGGCTCTTCGCCCTCTTCCTGCCGCTGCAGGTCTCCATCCACCGGATCGCTGACGCTGGTGATGTTGCTGGAGGGATCAAACGAATCATTGACCCGCAGCTCGATGATATCTTCCTTGATGAGGATGATCGGCGGCTCGCTGTCTTTGACTTCCACGGTGTATTCAAATGTTTTTTCTACTTCATCTTGCTTCATGAGGAAGCGAAGGGTCTGTTTGCCGATCTTCTTGGTATCCAGCTGTGGATATTCTTCGATCACACCGCCCTTCATGTGGACGATCAGATCCTCAGCGCTGGTCTCGCTGCCGTATTCGATCACGCTTTCTTCCTGGAAGGTCATCGCCATCGACGTGAGGATGCGCTCTCGCTCCGCGATGATGTGCTGCTGATGCTGCCACAGCGTGACAGCGGTGATCGCGCCCGCGATAAGCAGCACGGCAATCGTGATCAATGCGATATTTGATCTGGTCGGCTTGAATTTTTTCATTCTCATCACCTGGCTTTCCTGACCTCAGTATAGCACGACTGCGTTTCTTTGTAAAATAAGCGTTTTCATCTCTTTTCGTGTATAATGGTTACATGAAGGAGGAATGCATGATGGGAAAACTGAGCGGAAAGACAGCACTGATCACCGGTGCCAGCAAAGGGATCGGTGAAGGGATCGCCCGTGTCTATGCCAGGGAGGGGGCGAACCTCGTCTTGTGCGCACGCGGCAGCCAGACCGAACAGCTGTGCGAAGCGCTGCGTGAGGAATATGGCATCGAGGCCATCTTCGTGCAGACGGATGTCTCGGATATGCAGGCATGTGTGCATGCGGCCGCTGAAGCCGCAGCGCGTTTCGGCCAGATCGACATCCTCGTTTCCAACGCCGGCGTCTGCCGGCTGGGCGGCTTTCTGGAAGCGAGCGAGGAGGATCGCGACTATCACTTCGATGTCAACGTCAAGGGCGCATGGAACATCTGCCATGCGGTGCTGCCATATATGAAGGAACGCCAATACGGCAGAGTGATCATCATGAGCTCGGTGACCGGATATATGGTGGCCGATCCCGGCGAAGCAGGCTATGCGATGAGCAAGGCGGCGCTGATCGGGCTGACCAAGGCGCTGGCGCGTGAGTTTGCGCAGGACGGCATCACCGTGAACGCCATCTGCCCGGGCTATGTCGATACGCCGATGGTGCAAGGCATCGCGCTGCAGTCTGATGCGGATGACCCGCAGTCGGTGAAGCAGGGCATCGCGGATGCCACCCCGCTTGGCCGGCTGGCAGACCCGCAGGAAGTCGGCGATCTCGCCGCGTTTCTGGGCAGCGATGAATCAAGGTATATCACCGGCACCCAGATCGTGATCGATGGCGGAAGCACCCTGCCGGAGACGATCAGCGTGGGCGCATGAAAATTAGATCATTGATGCTGATGGCGTTGCTGTTGTCTGGCTGTGCCAGCATGCCATCATCGCTGCAGCAGGAAGCAGAAGGGAACATGACGGGTAATGATCCAATTACAGCTGAGGATAACGCCACGCAGGAAGAACGCGTGGATGATGTTGACGAAGCAATTGCAATCGCTTGCACAGATGCGGGGGTCAGTCAAAGAGAACTCTTTGATATAAAGCAGCAGCGCGAGGAAGAAAGCGGCATCGCTGTGCATAAGATCGAGTTTGAGACAGCATATGGAGATTATGATTATGCGATCGCAGTGGAAGATGGGCGTATCATCGACGCAGATTATGAGGTCGATGAAGAGTGGCTGGATCGTCTTGGCGGCACACCGCTGGATATGAACGAAGCCGCTTCACGGGTCGCTGCAAAGATCGGGGCTGATACAGAAGATATCCGAATCTGGCAGGAAGAGGATGATGGCCGCATCCGTTATGAGGGCGAAGCATTCCATGATGGAGTGAAGGCTGAATTTGAGATGGATGCAAAGACCGGGATCATCTTTGACTGGGATCTGGGCATTACAGCAGAAAACGAGGACCGATGAACGATCCTCGTTTTCATTCATAATTCCTCAGCAGCGCCATGCCATATTCGTTCAGGCGCTCCTCCACCTGCTCCAGCGTATCGTGATGGTGGATGGAAAAGAGGATGAGCGCGTCGCGGGGGTCTTTGGCATATAGATGCTGATGCGCGGCCAGCGTGAGCAGCCGGTCGCATTCCTCGATGGTGCAGCCCAGCACGATGGCCAAGATGAGCACTTTGTCCCGGCTCGGGCGCCGCGTGCCCTGATACAGCTGATAGGCATAGGTGCGCGGGATGCCGCTTTGATGGATCACTTCGGCCTTGCTCATCCCTTTTCCCTCGCTCAGCGCGCTGAGATATTCGCTGAACGAACGGGGATGAAGCGTCGGAAGCAGCTCTTCCATCTCGCTTTGTGTACCTCGCAGCAGCTGCCGCAGGACCTCATTTGTCGCTTTCTCCATTGTGATCACCTGACTATATGGTATAATTTTTTCAACATGACCGCAAGATGGTGAGAAGATGAAACAGGAAGAACTGGAACGGATCTATACGCTGAAAGAAGACGAACACAAGCAGATCGCGCTGGCCTGGAGCCCGATCATGCGCCGGGTGTACGTCGTGAAGCGCTTTGCCGTGCATGCCCGGCCGCAGGTGTATGAACAGCTGAAGCAAAGCGAGGAAAAGGGCATCGTGCGCATCATCCAGGTGGAGCAGGAGGAAACGGGCTTCAGCGTGATCGAGGAATATCTGAATGGCGAGCTGCTCAGCGTGTGGATGAAGCGGACGCATGGGGAAGAGGAGATCCGCGAGGTCTTCCTGCAGATGCTGCATATCGTCCGCGCGCTGCATCACATGACGCCGCCGATCATCCACCGGGACCTGAAGCCGGAAAATTTCATGGTCACCGACAGAGGGATCGTGCTCTTTGACTTTGATGTCTCCCGGCCGTATGCCAAAGGGGAAGGCGTCTCCACCCTCGTTGGCACGATCGGGTATGCGGCGCCGGAACAGCTCGGTTTCGAGCAGAGCGATCCGCGCAGCGACATCTATTCGCTGGGCGTCATCCTCAACGAGCTGTGCTGCGGGCATCTGCCGGCCGTAAAGCAAAGCAGCCTGTATCGCGAGGTGATCCGCAGATGCACCAAGCTCGATCCTGCGGACCGCTATCAGAGCATAGAGGAGCTGAGGGAGGCGTTTGCCCCTGGATCCATGCGCGTGCCGCACAAGAGGGGCATCGTTTTGCTGGGATATGCGCTCATCAGCGGCATCTTGGCCGTGCAGACACAGCCAGAGCAGCCCGCGGCGGCGCATGAGGTGGTCTTGATGCGCATCGCGTTTTGGATCGCGCTGCTCATCCCGATGGCGCTGTGGGCCTTCAGCGACGTCCTTTGGCGCCTGCCTCTTGGGCGCTGGAAGGGCAGAAGGGTGCCGCTGATCCCGCTGAGCATCGCGCTGATCTTTGCGGAGGTGTTCCTGTTTGCCTTGATCAGCATCGTGCTGGATGCGTTCCTGGCCTGATGTCTGCTGGATGCAGACCATGACGAATCGTCCTTCTGGTAAGATAAAGCCAGGAGGAATCGAAGATGAAAAAGAAAACATGGATCATCATCGCCGCGGCCGCTCTCGTCGCCGTGATCGGCGCAGCCGGCGCATCAGGCGGCGGGGAATCACAGCCGCCGCAGGATGCGGCAAAGGAGAAGACGGAAACGACACAGCCGGAACAGAAAGAGGAGCTGACGCTTGAAGGGGAGACATCGGGCAGCTATGATGAGTATGGGATGACCTACACCATCAGCGGCATGATCAAGAACAACACGGATCAGACGCCTTCTTATGTGCAGGTGACCTTTAATCTGTATGATGAGGAAGGCAATCAGATCGGGACCGCGATGGACAACATCAATGACCTGGAAGCAGGCGGGACATGGAAGTTTGAGGCGGTCTCCTGGGAAGAGGGCGTCGCGTCGTACCGCCTTGCGGAAATCAGCGGTTTCTGATTTTACATCGATCTGACACAAGCCTGCCCATGCCCGTGCTATGATGAGGGCAGGGAGGTGCCTGCATGGTCAAATGTGAAGTGATCGGGTATACGCCGAAGGCGCAAGAGATGGCGGACAAGATCGAAAGACGGGCAAATGAGATGGCATCGGAAGGCTATGCGCTGATCTCCTGTGCCATGACGCCTGCCGCCAGCGCGATCCTCGTCTTTCAGACGCGTGAGCTAGATCCGCGCTGAGCGAAGCGAAGCTTCTGCAGAGCAGAGGCCTCGCTTTTTTTTTCATGCTGCGCCTTTTGGTCAAAGAGGTGTGACAGGAGCCGATTTGATGATATAATGGAGGGCAGAAACGCGAGGTCATGTGCATGATTCAGGATATACTGCCCCATCATTTTGACAATGTCTATCATCCCCGCCAGCCGCGTGATGAGGATCTGGTGCTGCTTTATCGTCAGGGCAGCATCTTGATCCGCCGTGCGGATATGCCGTATCTGCGGGTGAGGGAGCTGTGCGATGAAGACCGCGCGGCGCTGCAATATCTGTTTGCGGTCGATGACACTGCCTGCTATACGCTGCTCGGCGAGATGAAGCGCTGCCCGAACGGCATGGAATATGTCAGCACGCGCTGGCTGCGCACGCTGCGTCCGCATGTGCTTGCCATGATCGGCATCAGCGGTCATCAGCTGTGGTCCTGGTATCGCTCGCGCACGTTTTGCGGCGGCTGCGGACGGCTCATGCATCACGATGCGCATGAGCGCATGATGCGCTGTGCGCATTGCGGCAGGCAGGAGTATCCGAAGATCTGCCCCGCGGTCATCGTCGCGGTGGTCGATCGTGCGCGCGACGCCATCGTGCTGACCCGCTATGCCGGCCGGCAGTATCAGAAATATGCGCTCATCGCCGGATTCTGCGAGATCGGGGAGACGCTGGAGGAGACCGTCCGCCGCGAAGTGATGGAGGAGACCGGGCTCAAGGTGAAGCATCTGCGCTATTACAAGAGCCAGCCATGGTCGTTCACCGATACCCTGCTGTGCGGCTTTTTCTGTGAGCTGGAAGGCAGTCCGCTGATCACGCGCGATGAGCGGGAGCTGGCCGAGGCGAGATGGGTGAAGCGGGAAGATGTGCCGATGGATGAAGAAGGCATATCGCTGACCGGCGAGATGATGCGCGTCTTTCGGGAAGGCAGCGCGTTTGAAGAGCAAGGGGAAGGCAGGGGAAGCGAATGAAGATCTGCGTATATGGCGTATCGGATAAGGAGCGGCCATGCTTTGAGGAAGCCAGAAGGGAGATGGGCCTGCAGGTGGAGCTGCACCGGGAAGATCCTTCTTTGGCCAGCGCGCATCTGGCGCAGGGGTGCACGTGTGTGAGCATCCTCTCCATCCCGGCGCCATCGGCGCTGCTCGATGCGTGGCAGGCGATGGGCGTGCGCTTTCTGTCCACGCGGACGGTCGGCATGGATCATATCGACCTGGCGCATGCCAGGGCCATCGGCATGGCGGTGGACAATATCACTTATGCGCCGCAGACGGTGGCGGATTACACGATCATGCTCATCCTGATGGCGATGCGGCAGATGAAGCGTGTCCATCAGAAGTTCGTGCGCCGCGACTTTTCGTTTGCGGGCGCCTATGGCCGCAATCTGGAAGGAAGGACGGTCGGCGTGGTCGGCTGCGGCGCCATCGGCAGCATGCTCATCCGCCATCTCAGCGGCTTCGGCTGCCGCTTTCTGATGTATTCCAGGCAGGAGAAGGAAGAACTGCGCCCCTATGGCAGCTTTGTGGACCTGGACACGCTGCTTTCCGACAGCGATGTGGTGACGCTCCATCTGACGCTGAATGCGCAGACCAAACACATCATCGGCGCGCCGCAGCTGCAGAGGATGAAGTGGGATGCCATCCTGGTGAATACGGCGCGCGGCGGGCTCATCGACACACAGGCGCTCATCCAGGCGCTGCGCCGGCAGCAGATCGGCGGGGCCGCGCTCGATGTGCTCGAGCAGGAGAGCGGCTGGTATTATCATGACTGTTCGGCGATCCCGCTCGCTTTTCCTGAGCTGGAGGAGCTGGAGCGCTTTGACAATGTGATCCTCACCCCGCATCTGGCGTGGCTCAGTGAGGAGGCGACGGCAGAGATGGTCTATCGTTCCATGGAAAGCTGCCGGCGGTTTATGAACGGAGGAGAAATCAAATGAAGCTTATCTCATGGAATGTCAACGGGCTGAGAGCTTGCATCAATAAAGGGTTTTATGATTATTTTCAAGCCAGCGGCGCGGATATCTTCTGTCTGCAGGAGACGAAGATGCAGCCGGGGCAGGCGGAGATCGTCAGCGAAGGCTATCATCAGTATATGAACAGCGCCGTGCGCAAAGGATACAGCGGGACCATGGTGTTCACCCGCAAGGAACCGCTGTCGGTCACGTTCGGACTGGGCATCGAGGAGCACGATCAGGAGGGGCGTGTGATCACTTGTGAATATGAGGACTTTTACCTGGTGACCTGCTATACGCCCAACTCCAAGGACGGGCTGGCGCGGCTTGACTACCGCATGGTGTGGGAGGATGACTTCCGCGCCTATCTGCACAAGCTGGATGCGCAGAAGCCGGTCATCCTGTGCGGCGACCTGAATGTGGCCAAGGAGGAGATCGACCTCAAGAATCCGAAGACGAACCGGCGGAATGCCGGCTTTACCGATGAGGAGCGGGAGAAGATGCGCACGCTGCTCGCCAGCGGCTTTACGGATACGTTCCGTTATCTGTATCCGGATCGGGAAGGCGCGTATTCCTGGTGGAGCTATCGCTTCAACGCGCGCAAGAACAACGCAGGGTGGCGCATCGATTATTTCATCGTGTCTGACCGGCTGAGGGAGCACATCGTGGATGCGAAGATCCACACGGAGATCTATGGCAGCGATCATTGTCCGGTCGAGCTGGACATCGCATGGTGAGGCGCGCCCATGATCGCGTTTGTCAGAGGAACGATCTTCAGCCTGAGCGCAGACTCGCTGATCGTTGATAATCATGGCATCGGCTATCGCATCTTTACGCCGCAGACGCACAAGTTCCGCATCGGCAGCGAAGTGACGCTCTACACTTATCAGCAAGTGCGTGAAGATGGGATCTCGTTGTTCGGCTTTGAGTCGATGGAAGGATATGAGATATTCCTGCGCTTGATCTCGGTCAAGGGCGTGGGAGCCAAGACGGCATTGGCCATGCTGGGGACATGTACGCCTGAGCGGATGATCGAAGCGATCGAGAATAATGATGTGAAGCTGCTCAAGAGCCTTCCGGGCATCGGTGCCAAGACGGCGCAGCAGATCGTGCTCGATCTGAAGGGCAAGCTGGTGGAAGAAGTCCAGGAGAGCAAAGCCGAGGAAAATCAGGAACTCAATGATGCGATGGATGCGCTGCGTGCGCTGGGCTATCGCGGCGGGGAGCTGACTGCCCTGCGCCGCGAGCTGGCAAAGCTGGAGCCGGTGAGCACAGATGCATATATCCGCAAGGCGCTGGGCATCATGGCAAAGAAAAGCGGGGTATGATCAATGGAACGAATGGTATCAGCGGAAAAAGAACCGATGGATGAAGGTGAGATCTCGCTTCGTCCCTCGACGCTGAGCGAATACATCGGGCAAAAGCAGCTCAAGGAAAACCTGCGCGTCTTCATCGACGCGGCGCGGGCGCGCAACGAGGCGCTCGACCATGTGCTGCTTTATGGACCGCCGGGGCTGGGAAAGACGACGCTTTCCTATATCCTGGCCAATGAGATGGGCGGCAAGCTCAAGACGACGAGCGGCCCATCCATCGAAAAAAGCGGCGATCTGGCCGCTGTGCTGTCTACGCTGGAAGCAGGGGATGTGCTGTTCATCGACGAGATCCACCGGCTCCCCCGTCAGGTGGAGGAGGTGCTGTATCCGGCGATGGAGGATTACTGCATCGATATCGTGGTCGGCAAGGACAGCGCGACGGTGCGCAGCATCCGTCTGGATCTGCCGCCCTTCACGCTGGTGGGCGCCACCACGCGTGCAGGCGATCTCAGCGCGCCGCTCAGAGACCGCTTCGGCATCATCTCGCAGCTGGAGTATTACGCGCTGGATGAGCTGGAGGCGATCATCCGCCGCACTGCAAGGGTGATGGATACGCAGATCCACGAGGATGCCGTGCATGAGATCGCGCTGCGTTCGCGCGGCACGCCGCGCATCGCCAACCGTCTGTTTCGCCGGGTGCGGGATTTTGCGCAGGTGCTCAACGACGGCGTCATCTCCAAAGCGGTGGCAGCCGATGCACTGGACCGTCTGCGGGTCGATTCGCTGGGATTAGACAGCGTCGATCACAAATACATCCGCGGCATCATCGAGCGCTTCCGCGGCGGACCGGTCGGGCTGGATGCCATCGCCAGCTCCATCGGCGAAGAGAGCATGACGCTGGAAGACGTCTACGAGCCGTATCTGCTGCAGATCGGCTTCATCAACCGCACGGCGCGCGGCCGCATCGTCACCGAAAAGGCATACCGCCATTTCGGCTATCGTTCGAAAGAAGAGGATCTGTTCACGCTCAGCGATCAGGATGAATGAGGGTCATGTGTGAGATCAGCGCGCAGATGAAGAACAGCGCGCCGTGACAGACGACATGGATCAGGGGGTCCTGCGCTTCCTTCAGGAACAGACTGCAGATCATGAGGATCACGCTCATGAGCAGCGCCTGAGGGAGCGCTTTTTTTCTGATCAGAAAGCCGAAGAGCGCACCGGAGATGAGCATGCCCACATAGGCCGCCGCATCGTTGATGATGTGAAAGGCTGCGGCGGAAATCAGCGAAAAATAGTATAAAACAGCGGAAAGGAAAGAAAATAACAGCAGGAAACCGATCAGGAACAGCAAGGAGAGTCCATAGGGCTTCAACGCCTGTTTCATGTGTTTCACCTCGTTTCAGCATATGAGAGAAAGGGGATGGATATGATGGAGGAATTCGCTTTTTATGGCTCGCTCATCCTGCGCTGCATCATCGTCTACTTCGTCATCATCTTCGCGCTGCGCGTCATGGGCAAGCGCGAGGTGGGAGAGCTGAGCGTCTTTGATGTCGTGATCTACCTGGTCATGTCAGAGCTGCTGGCCATATCCATCACCGATGTGAAGGTGAGCATCTTTCGCTCGCTGGTGCCCATCACCGTGCTGGCGCTGCTGCAGATCGTCATCTCATGGGTCTTGCTCAAGAATAAGCGGATCCGCGACTTGTTTGACGGCAAGGCGGTCATCATCATTGAAAACGGCATGATCGACCAGCAGATGATGCGGAAAGAGCGCTACAGCATCGATGATCTCATGTCGCAGTTGCATGACAAGGATCTGTCTTCCCCCTCGGAGGTCGCCTTTGCGATCTTGGAGAACAATGGCACGCTTTCCATCCTGCCCAAGCATTCGTGCCAGGTGCTCTATCCTGAACCGCTGATCAGCGACGGTGAGGTCAGCCAGAGTGCCTTGCGGGCAATCGGAAAGGATAAAGCGTGGCTGAACGCGCAGCTGAAGAAGAAAGGCATCCATTCCGTGCAGGAGGTGTTTTTGTGCCTGCTGCAGAAAAACGGGCTCTTCCTCATCCGCACGCAGCGCGCTGTCTCCAGAAAGAAAGCAGGCGGAAAGCGTGCAGGAAGGTCGTGATGAGCATGCCGCCGCACAGGCCGAGGAGCAGCGCGTCTTCTTCAAGGAGCGGAGAGAGCAGGCAGACCGCGCTCAGCCGGAACAATGAGCCATACAGCGTGTCGCGAAAGGCACGCGTACTCAGCGAACAGGCATGCATGAGGGCGCTGAGCGGGGATTGCAATGCATAGAACAGAAAAGGCAGGGCAAGGGCGCGCAGCTGCTGTGAGCCCTTGCTCGTATGGTAAAACAAGGTGAACAGCTCCTCATGGAAGAAAAAACAGCCCAGGGAGCACAGCGCGCCGAAGAAGAAACAGCAGGTGAGGATGAGCAGGCATTGCCGACGCGCCTGTTTTTTTTGCGCGTGCGCCAGCGCGTAAGTGAACGAGGGGAGCAGATAGTTGCTCAAGGTGACGCTGAGGAAGCCGGACATCGTGAGCAGCGGCAGCGTGTAGCCGTTGAGCAGGCCGTAAGTCTGGACCATGGCGTCCTGCGCGGAAGCCGGGATGAGGGCGAGCATGAGGATCGGCTCGAGGAAATAGGTAAGCGAACCGCTCAGCCGGCTGCCCATCATCGGCATGGAGATCGAAAGCACCTCGCGCATGGCGGAAAGGGAGACGCCGCGCAATGCTGATGGCATCCGCCGCGCCCGGGCAAAGGGCACACGCAGCCGCAGCATCATATAGAGGCAGCTGACGATCTCCCCGACGCTGACGCTGATCATCGCCGCGGCCGCCAGCATGGCCGGGTCGCGGATGTCCCATGCCGCAAAGAAGGCCAGCAGGAAGAGGAGCCGGCTGCCTTCCTCATACAGCTGGGCGTTGTTGGCCGCAAAGTGCTGCTGGCGGCCATAGAGATAGCCCTTCAGCAGTCCGCTCAGCGCGACGAACGGAAGCAGAGGGATGATCGCGCGCAGCACCGGGACCAGCTCGGCGTGATGCAGGATCCCGCCGGCGAAATAAGGGAGCACGAGCACATAGACGCTCATGACGGCCGCCGTGGTGAGCATCGTGATCATCGCCGAGGCGAACAGCGGCTTGCTGCCTTCCTGCTGGGCGGTGAGCTTGCTGAGGGCAGAAGGGATGCCTTGCTGCACGATGGCGATCAAAAACACCATGGTCGGCGATGCAAGCGCATACAGATTCATCGCTTCGCTGCTCAGTTCTCTGGCCAGCAAGATGCGCACGGCAAAGGATAAGATCTTGGCCGCAACGGAGACAAAGACCAGATGAAAAGCGGAAACAAGCACGGTTTTTTTCACATCAGATCACACTCTCTTGTTCATTTTACGTGTGATTGATGTCTGATATGTTCGTGTTTTGATGAAAAATGGATTTAAAAGTGACTTTTTTAATGATATAATGAGGTGGCATATACTTAAGGAGGGTGGCTATGAGTCTGGAAGATCTGCTTGAGGACCGATTTATCCAGCTGACGATTTATCTGCAGCTGAGCAGGCTCCAGAGAGAGCAGCTGTCCTCTTTAACATATCAACATCTGGAGGATACGCTGAAAGGACTGATCTGGAAGAAACAAGTTCCGCCGACGCTGCATGAAGCCGTGGATGACATCCTGAAGCTGAAAGTCGGGGAAATCGTCGCCTATCTCACCAGACAGGTGATCGTGCAGTGCAAGACTGCCGACCTGGATGAGGTGTATCGCAAGATTGGAGGATTGAATGAATGAAGAAATCACGACTAATCGTGTTTGGGATCTGCGTGATCACGATTCTTACGATGATTGTAACGCTCGCTCCGAGCATCCGCAACGGCATGACGCTGGGACTGGATCTTCAGGGCGGATTTGAAATTCTGTATGAGGTGTCGCCGCTGGACGGCCAGGACATGCCTGAGATGTCTTCGGTGGTCTCCTCGGTTCGCAAACGTGTGGACGTGCTCGGTGTCAACGAGCCGGAGATCACAGTGGAAGGCGACAACCGCATCCGCGTGCAGCTGGCCGGTGTAGATAACCCGGAACAGGCAAGACGGATCATCTCTTCCACGGCAAATCTGACATTCCGCGATGTCAATGATAACTTACTGATGGATGCGACCGTGCTGGAAGAAGGCGGCGCCAGCGTTGCGCAGGATCAGTATGGCAACTATGTGGTCAACCTGAATCTGAGCGATTCGAACACATTCTATCAGGTGACTTCCCAGGTGGCCGCGATGGGCAGCGGTCAGAACCTGATGGTCGCCTGGCTGGATTATGAAGAAGGGGAATCATATGCAGCTGAGTCCCGCAAGGAAGATCCGGCCTACATCTCCGCTGCTACGGTTTCTGAGGGAATCAATGGCGACAGCGCGCAGATCAGCGGAAACTTTACGCTGGAAAGCGCTACCGAACTGGCAGATCTGATCAATTCCGGATCTCTGCCGGTACAGATGACCGAGATCTATTCTGATGTCGTTTCTGCGGATTACGGTATGGATGCATTCTCATCCACGATGCTGGCCGGCGCGATCGGCGTGGCCGCGGTCATGCTGTTCATGATCTGCGTCTACCGCCTGCCGGGCGTCATCTCCGCGATCACGCTTGCCGTATACATCTTCGTCGTATTCCTGCTGTACAATGCCATGGGCGCGGTATTCACGCTGTCCGGCATTGCGGCGCTCGTGCTCGGTGTCGGCATGGCGGTCGACTCCAACATCCTGACCTTTGAGCGCATCAAGGAATCCATGTATGCCGGCCGCAGCGTCAAGACGGCCTTCCGCGAAGGATCCAAGGACTCCTTCCGCACGATCGTCGACGCGCAGCTGACCACGTTCATCTCCGCGCTCATCCTGTACATCTTCGGTACGGGCAGCGTGAAGGGCTTCGCGACGATGCTCATCGTCTCTACGATCACCACGCTGCTGCTGATCGTGTTCATCGTCCGCTTCCTGCTGGGCCTGCTGGTCAACAGCGGTTATCTGGACGAGCGCTATGAGCTGTTCGGCGTCAAGAAGAGCGATGTCCCAGATGTCTCTAAAGGCGAGGAACGTCGCAAGTTCACGAAGTTCAAGGGATTTGATTTCGTCGGCAAGGCGAAGTACTTCATCTGCACATCTTTGGCCATCCTGGCGATTTCTATTGTCTGCATAGGAGTCAACGGCTTCAGCGGGAATGGGGTCATGAACCTGGGCATCGACTTCACCAGCGGTACGACACTGACCATCCAGAGCGATGCGGCGATCGATCAGGCCGACCTGGAATCTCAGTTAGAAGAGCTCGGCCTTGATCCTTCCAGCGTGAAGATCAACGGTTCGGAAAGCAATATCGCCAGCGTCTATCTGAAGGATGCCGTCGATGCGGATACGATGAGCACCGTCAAGGCAAGCCTGCAGGAGACGTATGGTCATGAGGTAACGGACAACACCGTTACGCCGGTCATCGGCCAGGAGCTGGTGCGCAATGCCGTGATCATCTCCGTGCTGGCCTGGATCGGTATCCTGATCTATATGAGCGTGCGCTTCAAGTGGGACTATGCGCTCTCTGCCATCGTGGCACTGATCCATGACGTGCTGATCATCCTGGCCTTCTGCGCCATCTTCCGTCTGGAGATCAATACGGAGATCGTTGCGGTGCTGCTCACCATCATCGGTTACTCCGTCAATAACTCCATCGTTGTCTTCGACCGTATCCGTGACCGTGTGCGCGCACACCGCGGACGCATCACGAAGGAAGAATACCGTGAGCTCGTCAATGAAGCCATCCAGGCGACCTGCACGCGTTCGGTATTCTCGACGCTGACGACGATGCTGCCGGTCATCTTCTTGCTGTTCATGGGAAGCGGAGCCATCTTCGTCTTCAACCTGACGCTGCTGATCGGCCTGATCGCCGGCGCCGGCTCTTCGCTGTTCATCGCTGCTCAGCTCTGGTATCAGCTGCGTCTGCGTGAAAAGCCGAAGAAGGTCAAGAAGGTCAAACGTTCCAAGAAGGAACTCGATGAAATGATCGTTCCGGGCGTGAACGACTAATATCAACCAAGAACGCAGGCAGGAAACTGCCTGCGTTGTGTTATCAGGAGGAAACTATGAAGATTACCGAAATCGATCCCATGCGCGAAGAGGAGCTCATGCGGCGTCATCAGCTGAGCCGGCTGTGCGCCAGGGTGCTGGCAGCGCATGATCTTCCTCAGGAAGATCTGGACGCATTGTTTCAGCCGCCCGTCCTCTGTGATCCATTTACTGCACAAGGCATGGAAGAAGTCGCTGCGCGTATCCGAACTGCCAAGGCGCGCCAGGAAAAGGTGATGGTCTGCGGCGACTATGATGCGGATGGCATCTGCGCGACGGCGATCATGGTGGATGCGCTGAGGCGCTTCGGCATCGAATGCGGCTTTTACATCCCTAACCGCTTCAGCGAGGGGTATGGGCTTCACGCGCACACGGTGGAGCTGGCTGCCCAGAGGCAGTATGCTTTGCTCATCACCGTGGACAACGGCGTGCGCGCGCATGAGGCACTGCAGAAAGCAGAGGAACTGGGCATCGACGTCATCGTTACGGATCATCATGCCATCGATGAAGCCCAGCCTCCCCAGTGCACAGCTCTTCTGCATCCGTTCTTGATGGGCGAGCCCTTCGACACGCTGAGCGGGGCAGGCGTCGCCCTGGAAGTCAGCCGGGCACTGGGCACGGCGAATGAGCGGCAGATCGTGCTGGCCGGCATCGCTGCCATCGGCGATGTCATGGCGATGCGCAAGGAAACGAGGACCATCGTCAGACAGTGCATCGCCATCCTGAATGAGAAAAAAGTGCGCTGCATCCAACTGCTGGCCAATGACAGCTCTCCCTGGGATGAGACGAAGATCGCTTTCCAGGTCGTCCCCAAGCTGAACGTGACCGGCAGGCTGGCAGATAAGGCCAACGCGAACAATACGGTGCGCTATCTGCTCTCAGACAATGGCGCATTGCTCATGAACATGGCTGCGCAGATCAGCAATCTCAATACGCTGCGCAAGACGCTGAGCGAGCAGATGAGCCAGACGGCGCTGGAAAAAGCAGATCGCTCCCGGGCCTTTCTGGTCATCTGCGATCCTTCTTTCCATGAAGGCATCGTCGGTCTGGTGGCCGGCAAGCTGTGCGAGCAGCTGGGAAAGCCATGCATGGTGCTGGCGGAAAAAGGCGCGCAGTGCCGCGGCAGCATCCGCGCCCCCAAAGGGATGGATCTGAGCACCTTCTTTGACGGTCTGGACTGCCTGAGCGAGTATGGCGGCCATGCCCAGGCAGCCGGCATCAGCTTTGCGATGATCGATCTGCCAAAGGTCATGCGATATGTCGAGCAAAAGATGCGGGAGACCCCGCTGCAGGAGCAGCTGGAACAAGCGGCCATTGTGGTCAGCGAAGATATGCTCACGCTCAGAGAGGTCAGCTCGCTGGATGCGCTCAGGCCCTTTGGCAACGGCTTTGAAGAACCGCTCTTCTGCATCGCACATCCCCAGATCGTCGATTCCCGGACGCTGAGCAACGATAAGCATATGAAATGGCGCACGGCCTCCGGCATGGAGCTGCTTTACTTCAATCCCGGCACCCGCATGCAGGAGCTCAAGAACGGTGATTTCGACACCTTTGTCGGCACCATCGGCATCAACAGCTTTAGGGGCAGACGTACGGTAAACGTCATCGTCAAAGATGTCGTCAAATGATCATTACGGTGAAGACTGAGCGGTCTTCATCGTTTTTTATTGCCGCTGAAAGCGCTATCCTTGCGGTTGGTGTAGAAATCCCCCTTTTCCTTTGCCGATTATGATATATAAGAGATAATGGAAAGTTTAACATATTAAATTGAAAAAGAGGGGGAGAAAAGACATGAAAAGAATGCTGTCGTTGATATTGGCCGTGTCCATGATGGTCACTCAATACCCGATTTCTACATTTGCTGCTCCGCAGAATACAATAGAGGGAGAGACAACCGAAATAACTGCAGATCAGGATGACTTTCAAATAGAAGATGGTATACTGATCAAATACCTTGGTGAAGGCGGAGAGGTAGCGATCCCAGAAGGAGTAACCGAAATCGGATCATTTGCCTTTGAAAACTGTACAACATTGACGAAAGTGACGATGCCAGATAGTGTGATCAAAATAGAAGAATCAGCTTTTGCTTCATGTACAAATCTAGAAAATGTGGTATTCTCATCTAATTTAAAGGAAATTGGCCTATCATCGTTTCAGGATTGTGGTTTAATAACAATAGAATTCCCTGATTCATTAGAAATAATTGGAGATTCTGCATTTGATAATTGTACGAATATAACAGGTGATTTAATTATCCCAGATAGTGTTTCAAAACTTGGAAATGCTGCTTTTAGGAATTGTTCGTCATTAGATGGTATTTTAAAGATTTCGAATAGTTTAACCGAAATCCAAGATGCAACTTTTTTGAATTGCGAGAAGTTAAAGGGAGAATTAATCATTCCGGATAGCGTTACTAGTATAGGAGCAATGGCTTTTTCATCGTGTAAGGGATTTACAGGAACATTAGAGTTGCCTATATCTCTTGCTTATCTTGGATATGGTGCATTTCAAAACTGTACAAATCTTACCGGGGATTTGATCATTCCCAATAATGTTACATGTATTGAAATGAGTGCTTTTGAAAACTGTTTGTCTTTAGATGGAGAATTGGTTCTATCGAATAAGTTAACCGAAATTAAAAACAGTACATTTAGAAACTGTGAAAAAATCTCTGGAGATTTAGTTATTCCTGAAGGAGTGACGAGGATAGAAAGCTTTGCTTTTTCGTCTTGCATTGGAATTAATGGAGAGTTAATTTTACCTTCTACTTTAATTGAGATAGAAAGTGAGGCATTTAGTTCTGGCCTTAATCTTCAAGGGAGCCTTGTTTTACCTGATGAATTAACTTGTGTTGGTCCAGATAATTTTAATGATTTAAATTCAATATCTTCTATGGTATTTGGAAAAAAGTTTAGTAAATTTGAACAATTTACATTTCAAGATTGTGACAATGTGGTAGAAATTACTTTTACTAATCCAACACCAGCAAAAATTGAAAGTGCTTACAACCCGTTTTTGAATATGGATAAGTTAGAGACCATTTATGTACCACCAGAATCATATGAATTATACCTCGAAGAATATAATTCATATATACCTGAGAGAGTAAGTATAAAAAATATAGATACTTCAAATGATTTTCAAATTGAAAATGGAACATTAGTTAAGTATATAGGGGATAGTGAAAGGGTAGTGATTCCGGAAGATGTCGTTGCCATAGGTCCTAGTGCTTTTCAAGATTATACTATATTATCTGAAGTTATCATGCCAGATTGTGTTAAAATGATTGGTATAAATGCTTTTGAAGGTTGTATTAATTTGAAAAAGGTCTCCTTTTCGAATTTACTTGTTTCTATCGGAGATAATGCATTTAGAGAATGTACGAGTCTAATAGAGATTGAACTTCCATTTGGATTAGAAACAATAGGAAATTCTGCATTTTATAATTGCGAATCATTGTCTGGTGATTTGATCATACCAGACAGTGTGATGACACTAGGATCTAATGCATTTTGTAATTGTACTTCTTTAGATGGTCATTTATCTTTGTCTCATTCATTAAGCAGAATTGAAAGTGGAACATTTGACAACTGTATAGGCTTAACAGGAGATTTGATTATTCCTGATTCGATTACTTTGATTGATTCAAATAGTTTTAGAAGATGTGGATTTGACGGAGAGATATCGCTCCCTTCTTCATTATCATATATTGGTAGATATGCATTTGGTGATTGTGAAAAAATGAAGGGTGCACTGATTTTACCAGATGGATCTATAGAAATTGAATCTTATGCATTTTATGGCATGCGTTCTATTTCTTCAATAACATTTGGTGAGAATTTTCGCCAATTTGGTCATAGCTCTTTTCAAGGATTATATAATGTTATGTCAGTATCGTTTAAAAGCATTAATCCGCCAGGTATTCCATCCCCGTCTTTATACTATGATCCTTTTAAAGATATGGATAAACTAGAAAAAATATTTGTTCCGAAAGATTCGTTTAGCGAATATGTAAAAAGGTATAAATCTTATGTTAATGATAGTGTACTGTTCCGCACCATTGAAGACACAGGAGATTTTATTATAGATGATAATACTTTATATGCATATCTTGGTTCACAGGAAGAAGTGATCATACCTGAAGATATTACTATAATTTATGATAAGGCTTTTAAAGACTGCAAAGATATTAAAAAAGTAACAATGAATAATGATGTATTAACGATTGGAGCAGAAGCCTTTAGAGATTGCAGTAATTTGGAAGCCGTTGAATTCTCTGATAAGTTAAATACAATTGGAGATGGTTCGTTTAGAGACTGTATAAATTTGAAAGAAATCGATTTGCCTGATTCTTTAAAAATAATACATGAGTATGCTTTTTATGGGTGCGAAAGTGTGATTGGAAATTTAGTTTTACCTGAAAGCGTTTCATCAATAGATGCCTATGCTTTTGCGGGATGTAGCGGTCTTAGCGGAAATTTGATCATACCAGATAATGTTATTACTTTAGGGACATATGCATTTTCAGGATGTTCAGGTTTAGATGGAACGTTAAAGTTGTCTGAAAAACTAACTTATATTTCCAGAAATACTTTTGAGGGGTGTTCAAGTTTTGTTGGCGATTTAATTATTCCGGAAACAGTAACAGGGATTGGTGATGAAGCTTTCCAATTTTGCGGTTTTACTGGTAAACTTTCAATGCCAGATTCTGTTATTGGCATCGGTAATTATGCTTTTTATGGTTGTAATTTTACTGGAAGATTAGTTTTATCAAATCATTTAAAAACTACAGGGTATAGAGCTTTTCAAAATATGGATTCGATCACCTCTATCATTTTTGGAGAAGAATTTAATACATTTGCTCAGTCTGCTTTTGAATCGTGTGATAATGTAACAGAAGTTGTATTTAAAGGAAATACGGTCCCATTTATTAATTCTTCATATAGTTTTTATTACAATCCTTTTAGAACGATGGAGAAATTAGAAGCGATATATGTCCCAGAGGATAGTTTTGATAGTTATGTTAAGGCCTATACGAAATATGTAAAGGAAGGTGTTGAGTTTTTAATTGATTCGGATGATTCAAGAGTCTCGGGATTTCATGTTACAAAACAATATAGTAAATCTGTAGAATTATCGTGGAATCAGCATATTAATGACGAAGTTATCGAATATGTGATTTATAGAGATAATATCGAAATTGGAAGAACGAGCGGAAACTTATTTGTAGATAGAGGGCTTAATGAGAGAGAATCATATGTTTACGAAATTAAAGGAGTACTACTTGACGGAACTTTAACTGATAGTGAAGCAGTTACTGTTGAATTATGTGATCCTAAAATACTAGACTTGCAATCGGATCATCACAATAAAATTGATGACAATCATTCAACCATACAAATAACCGTGGATAATAAATTCAATAATTCTGGGCCATTAGATGATGATGAAAATAGTATGTATCTGTATTATTTGGTGAATCATGAAAGAAGATTAATCGGAAAAGCAAATTTTGCTGGGGCATCATTCCAAGGAACGGCTGGATATAGTTTGAATTGGGATATCACAGGATATGAGGATGGCGATTATGTAGTAGTAGCTGTATATACAGATGTTGACGGAACATCAGTTGAATATAGAAAAACAATTACTATCGATCGAAGCAGACCGGAGAAGATTGTTAGTGTATCTGCAATCAGTGGTGTAAATGGAATATTCCTCAGCTGGGCGATCTCTGGTGAAGTGGATACCGAGACATATCGGATATACCGACGAGCTGCGGGAGAAGAAAAGTATCGCTTACTGAAAGAAATCAGTGGAAGAGATATTCTTGCGTATACTGATACAAGCGTAGAAGCTAATCAGACATATTATTACTATGTTGTCGGTGTCAATGAATTTGGCCGGGAAGGCGAACCGTCTGATGTGGTGGGTGCTACATTGGCTGATGATACTGAGGCTCCGGTCGTAACAAAGATCACGCCTGCAAATTCATCTTATCTTTCAGGACAAGTAAATTTTACGGTCAGTGCGCAAGATAATGTGTCTGTAACAAAAACAGCGTTGTTCTATTCGATCGATGATGGTAAATCGTGGAATTTGATTGGGGAAGCAAATGCTTCAGAAAGTATCCAATTTGATTCGACTCAGTTTGCAGATGGAAAAGTTCGTATCAAAGGCGTAGCCTATGATGCGGTCGGAAACGAAAGCTCTGCACTTACATATGTATATTCTATTGACAATACAGGTCCATCGAAAGTAGAGAATCTGGCTTATGAAAGTACTTCTGTTACTGTTACGCTGAGTTGGGATAATGTTTTAGATGAGGATATTCGTTATTATCGAGTCGAAAAACGAAATGAAGATGGCTCATATACGAAAGTATCTGATGTGTACAATACGCTTGGTTGTAATTTGTATCGTCTGATTCCATCTTCTGAATATATCTATCGTGTTGTTGGGTATGATCATTTAGGAAACAGGGGAATTCCTTCTGATGACATTGCAGTGATGACCAAGGAGGATACTACAGCACCTGTGATTACCAAGATTCGTCCAACTTCTGGGTATTATTCAAAACAAATCGATATCCGCATCACAGCAGAGGATGAATACAATGTAGCATCTCTTACATTGCAAGTATCACGTGATGGGACACAATGGGAAGATATCTATACAGAAACATATGAAAATACATCCAAAACGCGAACAATGGAATATTCACTTGGTCTAGGTGAGTATGAAGAAGGAGAGCTTTATATTCGCGGTATTGCAGTGGATACTGCAGAAAACATAAGCGATGTGAGTAACGAAGCGCCATATGTACAGCATATGGTGGATAAGACTCCTCCGGAAGCACCAAGCGGAGTGAAAGCGGAGGGGCATTCCGGTTATATTGAAATCTCTTGGGAACAGGGGACAGAGACGGATCTGAATACATACAATGTATATCGTTCTGAAACAGAAGGAGGAAATTATCCGCCTCTCGCCACCGGATTAAAGACGTTAAACTATATTGATCGTACGGCAGAAGAAGGGAAGACATATTATTATTCGGTTGCTGTAACGGATCAGGCTGGAAATCTTAGTATGGATTCAGCTTCTGTCTCTGCACAGGTGATCGCGGATACAGAGGCACCGGAAATAGTCAGTGTATATCCGGAAAACGGTACAAGGCTTGGAAATGGCTATAAGACCATCAGTGTTCTGGCTGTCGATAATCAGGAGCTGAATTCAATTCTCATTGAGACCAGTGATGATGGTGAGGTGTATGAAAAGCTCTATGCTGTGACTGGTGTGGATGAGCATAGCAGAACCATACATACCACGATTCCGGTGGATCAGTATATGCATGGCGATACATTATATGTGCGGGTTTCTGCTGAGGATCATGCAGGCAATCAAAGCGGAGAAGTGATCAGGGAATTTGTTGTCGATACACAAGCTCCTGTACCTGCCACGGCCAGTGCGTCTTATAGTGATGAGGATGTTACGATCCAATGGCGAAGCAATCAGGAAAGTGATCTGATCGGATATCGTGTTTATCGCAAAACAGGTGAGACTGGATCCTATCAGCTGATCTCGCAGCGTCAGGTAGTAGAAGGACAGCAGGAGTATGCTTGTCATGACTACAATCTTTCTTTAGGAAAGACGACGTATTATTATCGTATTGATGCGGTAGATGATTGTGGCAATGTGGCCTCGCTTGTCACCAATGCGGTAAGCATACCAGACCGGAGTGCACCAAAACCGGTGATCTCCTGTGACAATACGATGGAAGCCGGAGTGGAGTATCGCATCAGCGCAGCAAATTCCAGCGATAATTCTAAAGTGGTCTCTTATCATTTCGATTTTGGAGATGGTACAGAGAGCACGCAGGTAAATCCAGTGCATGTGTATAAGGAAACGGGAACATATACCATTACATTGACGGTCACGGATGATGATGGAAATGAAGCATCGATCGAAAAGGAGATAACTGTAAAGGAGCGTTCTGCAATCGGTACAGCAAGGATCCGCATCGTAGATGAGAATGGTGTAGCAGTTCCAGGAGCTCCAGTATATTTTGATCTTGCTGAAGAGGATCAGGTCATCAAAGTGACAGACAGCAGCGGTTATGTCAGCTTTACAGCAGATGCGGGCAAACATACGGTTGGTTGTGTTATTGCAGATAATGAGTGGCTGCCAGTAAAAAAGGAAATCATCATCCAGTCAGGTCAGCAAACTGATATTTCTATGACATTGATCCATCATGTGATGATCGAAGGTCAGTTTGAGATTGAACGGATGACCTTTGAAGAGATCATTGCGGCAGGCATCGATGTATCTAAGCCTGAGAATCAGTATATCGTCAATATCAATGTCGCATTGACTTATGGAAAGGATACTGTTGAAACATCTTTCCAGTATAATCAGACCACGGGGCAGACGATTTCCAAACCGACCATCGTTACTACTTCTGATGGCGGGAAACGACAGATCGTTCCGGTTGTTCTGAATCCGGGAGGCCTGGGCGGCAACACTGGTAAGGATTATGTATTCTCGTCTGAGCCTTCCATTGCATATCTGGATATTCCAGTAGGAGCTTCTGCACTTAAAGAGTTCTTTGATGTCAACCTTCATATCATCAATAATGCCAGCAGCGAGTTTTCGATGTTGGATAATGTGATCGAACTGAATGTGCCTGAAGGTCTTTCTATTGTAGAAACATCTGCAACTGAAAGTAACGCACAAGTCAATATCGCAGAAATCAAGGGTCAGACCACAAGGACGATTTCTTGGATCTTGCGCGGAGATCAAGTTGGTTCTTATCAGCTTTCTGCAGATTATTCCGGCATCTTGTCTGAATTTAATGAACCGGTGTATACGCAGTTCCTTGCAACGGAACCAATCGAGGTATTCGGACTTTCAAATTTGAAAATGAAGATGGAGATCCCGGATGAGCTGGATCATGGAACGTTCTATTATAATGTTTCTTTGCAAAACCAAGGCCGCATAGATGTGTATCGTCCGCGGATCGAAACGGGAGATACGATCATTGAGACGCAGTTGTTTGATGAAACGGGTGCGAATGTCGTTGAATCACATATCCTGGATGCGGAAGATATAGATGGATTGGACATTGCAGAAAGTTTGGAAGGGGATACTGATATCCTTCCGGCTGGTTATCTGCTCAGCAGACATTACATGTGTGTCGATCAGACGTTGTATACAGAAAAGAAACAAGAACTTGTTGATTTTGCTTATGAAATGGAAAACACATATGGCATAGAATTTGAAATCGTCACTCGTCCGCTTTCCTATTTTAAGAGCAATCTCAGTGCTACGATCAATGCTTCTGAAAAAGCAGATCTCACATTTACGGATAATCAGGATGCTTATCAGTTTCTGATGGATAATGAAAATTATATCTATTGGAACATGTTCGAATCGACGATCGATGGCTTGCCGAGCAACAATCAGGAAACGCTGTGGAACTTGCTTGAGTTTATCGGCGGAGGCGGGGGATTCAAATCCCTATTTGGTGAAGATGATGATGAGCTGATCCAGGTCGTTATCTTGGATATGATGGAAATCAGCGCAGAAAAAGATGATCATATGCTTTTGAAAGTCATTCTTGACTGGAGCAAGGGCCTCACCCAATGGCTGGAAGGACAGGGTGCAGGCGACTGGTCAGAGATTGTTTCCAAGTATGTGAAATCGAATGTTGACAAATTTGCAAAAGACAAAATTCCTTATTTTATCGAGACGATCAGTAAATCTCTTCCTGATGGGGTCAATCATAGATTTATGGGAGATCTAAGCAGCATTGGAGCTTATCTGGCGCAGAAGAAATATCGCAAGGATATCAATTTTGACGATTTCATGGTGAAAGCCTGGAGAAGTAATTTAGGAGCGAAGGACAAAGCAATCTTGGATATTTTGCCAGAAGAAGATCAGAAATCGATGCTTCGGGAAATGTATGTAAAAGACTCGTTCAAGACTGTGTGGACGACGATTGGATTTGGCGTCAAAGAAGTGCAGGCGATCGTTGAAGCTGCAGAGCAGACATCGATGGATGTCAGCGTTTATCTGCTGGCCCAGGCTAAGCGAGAAAGCTATGTATTATTCTTAGATACGCTGATCGATGGGTTGAAAGGGTCAAGCGGGGATGCGAAGAAGGTAGCCGATACTGCAGAATATCTGAAGCAGAAAATGCTCGAATTGGATGTATGGGGATCATTCTTCGAACACGCAGTCGAGGAATCATTCTGGACAGCTGCAGATTTCACGTTTAACACCGCGATGGATAAAGTAGGGCTTTCCGCGGTGCCGATGGTAAAGGCGATAAAGGAAGTTTGTAACCTGACCACTTCGATTGGCAACAGCATCTTTAATGTAGGTGAGCGTCTGGACATCGCGGATAACATTCGTTTCGTCTCCCATATTTCTAAGGCCATGCAAACAGGAATCGTGCAGGCAAGAGAAACTTACCGTAATGATAAGTCGGAAGTAAATGCACAGATCTACATGCAATTGCTGAGCTATATGCTGAATGTCCGCGCAGTCGGAGAGTCACAGGTCGCATCATTTGGTATTTCTTATGAAGTTGTTCCTGGGTCGATCGACAGTGAAGAGCTGTTCTTGGCAGTAAAAGATATGTCTGGTGCAGTCAATGCGAACAGCTGGGTGCTCTGGCGTGACTTTGTGGAGGACAGGATCTCTAATTTGAGAGTGCAATTGTTAAAGAATCCGGTTACTTCAGATATGTCTGGTACATCTGCGCCGATCGTGACATTCGATTATCTCAAGGGACAGACAATGCAGTCGTTTAGCAGCGAGTATGAATATTCGATCGACGGCGGAGCGACATGGACCACATGTTCAGGCGGTCCGATATCTGTTGCACTGCAATACTATACGATCGAACTTCAGGTAAGAAAGGTCGACATCGAGGATTCGATGGAAAAGCAGACGACGTCGATCATGATCTATGGTGTGCCTTCTTTGAAGTCCAGCAGTATTCAAGCAATCGAAACAGAAAGTGGTTATCGCATCGAAGGACTGGACCCAGATCAGGATTATGAGTTTGTCTTTGCAAATGATGCTCGTGTACATCCTTATGGTCAGGCATTAGAGAACAAGATTCCGGCTGGAAGCATGACATATGAGATCGAGACTGAAGAGGAGTTCAGCTATTTATATGTACGTTCCTTGGCAAGCTCTGGACATTATGCGTCATATGCTTATGCGGCTCCGGTTCACCCTATGGTCACGCTGAATATTACGGTTGAAGGGTCAGGAACAGCAAGTGGTGCAGGAACCTATGAATATGGGAAAGAAATATCTTTAAGCGCATGGCCATCTGCGAGTCACAAATTTTCAGGATGGTATGAAGATCATGAACTGATCAGTAAAGATGCCTCCATGACCTTTAAGATCACCAGTGACAGAAATCTCGTTGCAAGATTCATCACTGATGATACGAATTGGCACCTCGATAAGATCAATTATCAGCTTGAGGGCGTAGTCGAAAAAACGACCGCAAAAGCCATAATCGATCATTATCAGGATCTAGGCCATGAGGTCGAGGTTATCGATGTGTCTGGCGATCCACTTGAACAAATAGAGCATGTGGGAACAGGCTGCCAGCTGATCTTAGATGGCACACCGTATACGATCGTCGTGCTTGGCGATGTCAACGGCGATGCGGTCATCGACTTATTTGATACTTACGATATGCTGAATCACATCAACAATTTGGACAAGCTGGTCGGTCCTTATCTGCAGGCTGCGCTCATCAGAGCAATCGAAAATGCAGACATCGATCTCTTTGATTATTTTGCTGAGGTGGACTATATCAATAAAGGGTCTTTTGATGAACAGGAGGCAGAAGAATGAAGAAGCTGAAATACATATTGATGACTTTGCTCATGATCCTGCCGATGTGTTGTACGGTAGCCTTTGCGGCAGGAGAGGTTGGCTTTCATGCTGACCTCGATCCTGCACAGGCTGTGATTGGTGAAGAAGTGACGATGATCGTTTCGCTTGATGAATATACGGAAGAGTCTGATCAGATCAGAGGGCTTCAGATCGATATTGAGAATGTGGATCCTAACATTTTGGATGTCGTATCGTATGAATCTCTGATCATCGATGATACAGCAGTATCAAATACAGGATCACATCATACGGATAAACATCTGGTCAGGCTGTTCTTTGCCAAAATGCAAGGAACGCTGGCATCTCCTTGTGAAGAAGTATTTAAGGTGAAGTTCAGGATCAATCCGGAATTGAAGGAAAGCGGGGAGATCACCTTGCCGATCACCATGAAGATCCAGACGCTTTCCGGGCAGAGGCTCGTGTTAAATAAAGAGTATACGATCAGGTATGATCTGCCGCAGGAAACGACAAGCGTGGACATCAGCTGGGGCGCGTTGAATTATACATACAATGAAGGCACATGGAATCCAGATACGCATCGATATGAGGGCGAAGGATGGGATGATCATGAAAGTGGTTTTGTCACCGTACGCAACAATGGCGATTCCAGCATACGGTCAGAATTCATCTATGAGTCTCTGTTTTCTGAAATCAGCGGTTCGTTCAAGAATGATGCAGGTGCAGTGGATGCGCCGATCATGATTGACCCTGATACAGAGAGCAAGATCTATCTGGAACTGCAAGGAAAACCAGGCGGGCCGCTTCAGCATGAGCAGATCGGTACAGTCACGGTAAGGATCGGAGGTGATTAAAAATGGACAATAAGAAAAAAGGCCGTAATATCCTGATCGTAGTCTTGCTGCTGATTAGCGCGGCGGCAGTTTGTGTAACGATCTGGGCGCTCTTTTTCCGAGATGATGGGCAACTGACACCAGATTATGCGCCGGTCGATGAGGAAGCCAATGCAGAAGAGATTCCTGATGACAGCGGAGAGAAGATGGAGGTCCCGGAGGGAGGCGGAAGTGTCAGCCTGACTTATACTCGCGAAGTGAGCATTGATATCAGTGATAAAAGCGTTTCGCTGCTGTTTGCCAATCCGGGAAAATCGAATCAGGATATCGTGCTTCAGCTGGTGATTCAGGACAATGTCATCGTGCAGAGCGGAACATTGGTGCCTGGCAAACAAGTGACCAAGCTGGATCTCAGTGAGGATGCCGCATCCAAGCTTTCAGCAGGCACATATGAAGGGAATTTCAACGTGCTCTACTATGATCTGCAAAGCGGAGAACGTGCGGTCGTTCATACCGAGATCCCAGTTACGATTCAGGTAAATGAATAAATAGATGAACAAAAAGCTGAGGAGGGAAACTAATGAAAAAATTAACGGCTTTTGGATTATCCGCGGCCATGATGATGAGCATGAGCAGTATGGTCTTTGCGGAGGAAACGACGATGGGCACTGGCGATCAGGAAATCGATGTCCATGCCAAGTATGAGGACAATACATCCTCTTCTGCGGTGTATAGCGTAGATGTTTCATGGGGAGCAATGGAATTTACGTACACGGAAGATGGCACGTTGACATGGGATCCATCTGATCACACCTATATCGAAGATACGACATCAGGCTGGACCGCATCCGGAAACGGAGTCACCGTAACGAACCATTCCAATGTAGATGTCAGCGCATCTTTTAACTTTGAACAGGCACAGGGCTATGAATCGTTGAATGGAGCCTTTGACGTAGCGCAGGCCGCATTGGACGCCGGAGTAGAAAATGGATTTGATCAAGCGGATTCAGTGACATCGACATTGACGCTTTCAGGAGAATTGGATGAATCTGTAACTGATTTTACTAAAGTCGGAACAGTTACGGTGGAAATCAAATAAAAAAGAGAGGGTGGATGAGAAATGAAAAAGAAAATGATTGGTGCGATTACGTTGAGCATGATGCTTGCAGGTGCAGGAACGGTGTATGCTGCAGACGGCATCGGGTCTGGAGGATCTGATTCCAGCCCGGTCACCGGTACGTATGAAGCTGGCGCTTCCGCAGAAACCGTATATAGTGTTGACATTGCCTGGGAAGGCCTCTCCTTCACGTATCATGGCGCTGATGAGGGAACATGGGATCCGGATACGCATCAGTATGAAGGGTCGACAGAAGCAGGATGGGAAGAAGGAAAGGGTACGATTTCCATCACGAACCATTCCAATTCGGATGTCAATGCTTCAGCCTCTTATGAAGCGGCAGAGGGATTTGAAACAGCGAATATGGAATTCAGTGAAAATGATCTCACTGTCGGTTCTGCAGACAATGGTGAAGATGGAGGAGCTGGTACTGCTGTGAAGGAGACCATTACCGTTACGCCATCTGGTACGCTCCCAGAAGGAACAGAAAATAAAGAGATCGGTCATATTACAGTGACCATCAAATAAGTGCGGGCGATCAAGGCGATAGCTTTGATCCCTCATGAATAGCAGTCAGTGATGGCTGCCATTCATGAGGGAGGGAATGAAATGAAAAAGAAAAACGTGCTGCTGCCCCTATCTTTATGTTTATGCGTGCTATCGATCTGCGTCATGATCATGGCACTGGCTTATCCTGTGTCGGAAAAGACGTTTATTCCACCAGAATTTGATCAGAATGCACAACAGGGCATTCCGCAAGTGCCAGATGGTCTTGGCTGGTCTGCGTTTGAAGGGGATGATCTTCAGATAAAAGTATGCGGAATCTTTAATGCTGAAGGAAACAGTTCAGACATATGGCTGTTTAACGATGCGGATAATGAAGCGTGGATAAAGGTCCGCATGATTGAGGATGACGAGATAGTGTTGGGCGAAACAGGATTGATACGGCCCGGCGAGTATGTGCAAAGCATAAAATATGATCAGCTTCCTGGTCAAGATACCAATATCGTGCTGAAAGTGATGGCTTATGAGCCGGAAACTTACCATAGTGCAGGAAGCTTCTTTATTGAAATGAAAAGAAAGGAATGAAGATACATGATGAAAACCATCTCAGTGCTTATGGCAGCGTGGATACTTTCATCAGGGATCTGGTGTCAAGCGGCTGAATCAGAAAATATTACAGAGGATCCTTTGCAGTCTGATGTCTATGCCAGAAGCAGGTACAGCAAAGCGTGGATAGAAGTGCCGGTCAGCCAAGGAGAAGCTGTTGCAGCTTTGCCAGATGGAACGTTGATCAAGGCAGAAAACGCACCAGAGCATGCGGCTGTATTCAAGGTCATCTTGATCGATCCTTCTGAGCGGGATGCGTGGGCGTGGATCAAATCCTGTCTGGATGAAAGAGCAGAGCTGCATCAGGCTTATGATCTGTCGTTTGAAGATGACGAGGGAGAACGGATAAGTATCGATCAAGCGATGATCTCCATTGCAGATGATGACACGCTCGGGAGATCGGTCTATTCGCTTGGGATCGAAGGCGATGCGTCAAAACTGGAAAGCTATTCTGCGCACGAGACGATTTGCTTTCGAGGGAATGATCATCGATACTACGCGGTGATCCTGGGCGCTCCTTCTGATCTGCCGGAGGACATCGGTTCACCGCCCACTTCAGTTCAGCATGAGAGCGTGCTGCTATTGTTAATGATCGTTTCAGGAACGATGTCAGTTATGCTGATCAGAAAAAAGGCATAGAAACTTTCGCCTCTCTTAAGCGCATCATTTATCGGGACGAAACGGATGAGGAAGCGGGATCGATCCGATAAATGGAAGTTAAACGAGTCTGCATCGTCCTGATCATCCTGCCGAGCGCATCATTTTCAGATCGATCGGGCATGATACATCGGGCGGATGGTTACTATTCACAGCAGGAAATGAAAGGGCACGGAAAAAACACGATGTTAGA